>OCTX012281943.1_pt1 | contig 61429 bp, 46 predicted proteins | sample 1539691 | NCBI WGS metagenome assembly OCTX01 (sample SAMN02144231, study PRJEB22623) | gut metagenome | biome: sheep rumen | host: Ovis aries | place: New Zealand
GCCCCGCCGTTCGTTTCATATACTGTCAATAATGTCTCATTATCGACTTACTTCACCATCTTCTCCGTGCGGACGGTGCCGTCGCTCATGTACTTCTTCACGATGACGATACCCTTCTTGGCAACGGGGATGCGCTGGCCGTTCAGGTCGTACAGCTCGACGCCGTTGACCTTGGCAACCTTGGCGGGAGCATCAACACCGGTCAGAACCTCTTCGTAGCCCTGGGCATAGTCGAAGTTGGTCTTGTTGACCAGGAAGAGCTGCACGCGGTCGAACATCATCTGGGCGAGGTTGTTCCACTTCACACCGAGAGTCAGCACACCGTCGGTGACCTCAACATTGGTCAGCAGGTTCTCGAAGCGGCCGACATACTGGCCGTGGTGGTCGATGCGGGCGTCGGCAGCGAACTGCTCCTCCTCACCCTCGATGTACTCGGGCGTGTCAGAGGTCTTCACGTAGACGCGGTTCTGCTCGTGGTTGGCCTCCTTCTGGGCAGCCGTCTCCTCGTCGTCCTCTTCCTTGACAGTGAACTCATCGCTCCACTCAGCAGCGTCGATCATGACATTGTAGACACCGGCAGGCAGGTCGGTGATGGTCTGCTCGATGCGGTTGGCCGAATGGTAGGCCGTCATGCAGAGGTCCTTAGGCAGACCGTCGATGTCGCCAACGTAGCCGCCGTTCCACATATCGGTCAGGCCGGGGTTACCCTCGAGCACCGTCCAGCCCGGGCAGTTCTCCTCGTTGACACCGGCGCTACCCTTCCAGCAGTAGGTATTCGGGTTCTTGACGAACACGGTGAAGTTGTAAGAGATGGGCGACTCCTCCATGGTCTCCTCGTTGACGATGGTGCCAAACATCTCCTCGTTGTTCTTCATCTTGCCATAGTACTCCAGCTTCAGGCGGTTCTTCAGGGCCTCGGCCAGCTCGTCGTCATCGCTGACGGCCTTGTTGGCCAGGACAATCAGCTCGTCGTCCTCAGCAACACCCAGCTGCTTCAGACCCTCGGCACCCTGGCGGATGCGGTCGACGAGCACCTTGATACCCACGTCGGACGAGGTCTTCGACTCACCCTCGGTGAACATGTAGACAGCAGCCTGGGCAACGCCAGAGAGCTCCTTGACGGCCTCAGCCAGCTGAGCGTCGTCGGTCAGCTTGTCGAACACGTAGACGAAGTCGCCACCGAGGTCGGGATCCTCAGGATCGAAGTAAGCCCACTGTGAAGAGCCGTGGTACTTATTGGCAATCTCAACCAGCTGGCCGTAGAGGTCGGTGGTGGTGAACTTGCCCTCGGCATTCTTGCGTACGGCGTCGATGACCTTCTTGATCTGGGCGTCGTAGCTGTCGCAGTTCTGGTGGTGGTCCTTCAGGGCCTGGGCAGCGGCGTTCAGGGCCGTAGCGGCAGCCGTGTACTTAGAGGGAGCAGTGTAGGTGGGAACCTCAGCCTCGTACTTCTTGATGGCGGCATCCAGGTTGCTGTAGGCCGTACCGGCATAGCGCTCGTCAGCATTGTCACCAAAGACGGTCTTGGCATTGGCCATAGCGGCCTCGATGAGCTGCAGCGACTCGATACCAGCCTGGTTGGGGATGTACTTCACGCTGGGGTTAGCCAGCAGGATCTCGTTGAAACCGGCGGCGCCGTCCTCGGTCGTGGCGGCTGTCCAGCGGATGAAGTAGTTGCCCGTGACGTCGGGGATGAAGGTGATGTCGGTGCTGGTAGCACCGTTGACGGCACCCGTACCACCGTTCATGTCGGGCGCATTGCTGATCATCTGCATCAGCACAGGCTCCTCATACTCGTTCATCACCTCGAAGCGCATGCGCGAACCACTGGCCTTCCACATGGCGCTGTTGAAGTGGATGACGTACTTCTTGTTGGCCTCGAGCGTCAGAGGATAGCCCTCGACGTTGCCGAACTGCACGTAACCCTCGCGGAAGTAGAGACCCTTGGTGAAGTCGCCACCGGCAGCGAAGTCGAACATACGCGGACCCGAGCCGTAGGTATTCTCAGAGGTACGCTCCTCACCGTTGAAATTCACGAGGAAGCCAACGGGGATGCCACCGGCAGCCGTAGCGGCGATGTCGTCGACGGGCAGCAGCTCCTTAGTCACGTCGTTAGGATCGGGATCGACCACACCGACGTTGATGGTGTAGGTGAGCGTACCGAAGATCTCGTCGCCCAGACGCTCCTCGGGATAGATCTTGTCTACCTTAATCTTATAGGCATCGGTCTTCAGGTTTTCCGAACTGGTGCGCGTCAGCGTGATGACCTCAGCGACGCCCTCGGCGGGGCTGACGGTCAGCTTCTCCTTGCCAAGCGTGGCAACGAGGGCAGCGCAGTCGACGGGCTTGTCGAACACGAGCTTGAACTCCTTGATGTCGTTAGGCAGGTTGAACGAGCCATCCTCAGGATCGGCCTGTACGAGCGTCGGCGTGGCAACGATGTAGGGATAGACATCCTCAACGTAGATAGCCTCGTTCTCTTCAGCGAAGTCGTCGAAGTCGGGCACTGAACCGCCAGGGCCACCATTGTAGACGATGTGGTAAGCAGCGTCGGCGGGGTTCTTCAGCTGTACGCGGACGTCACTGCCCGAAGCCTCACCGTCGAGGAAGATGTAGAAGCGACCGTCGGCATAGGCCTCGACCGACTCGATGGCGATCTCCTCGCCGCCGTCGATGACCTTAACGCAGTCCTTCGGGAAGAGCAGGCGGGGCTTGCCCGTGGCAGCCACCAGCTCAGGCAGGTTGGTGTCGAAGCCGAAGTCAATCTGGACAGCATCCATGAAGAACTCGGCAGCGGTGCCGGCCTTGTAGACCTCAAACTTAATGTTGTCGAAGTAGTAGTTGTTGGCGTCGGCCAGCTCGCTCAGGTTGAAGGCGATTGACTGGAAGAAGTCACCATGATCTCCGTTAGGACCATACTGCTGAGCACTGACGGTACCCTCCTTGGTGAAGGTCTGCCACTCGGTGGTGAAGTCAATGTTGCCCAGCATATCGTAGTGCGTGTAGTGGCTCGGCTCGGCATGAGCCTGCGTGCTGACGGTAGCGGGGGTGTCGGCACGATAGTCGAACGACAGACGATACTTAGCGTCGGTGGCTGCCACCTCGTTGAAGCGGAACCAGAACTGGTTGTCCCAAGCCTCGGCCACCTTGGCCGTAGCTGCGACGACGATACCGCGGCTGCCGTTCACACCGACGCCGTCAGTAATCTCAGAAGGCTGGGGGTCGCCCTGAGCCACCTTCGTGAAGAAGCTCGAGACGTCGTCGCCTTCCATGTCGCCGTTGTTAATCATGTTGATCCAGCCGACCTGCTTGGCCTTGCCGATGGTCTCAACCTCCATGCTCTCAACAGTGACGTTAGCCCAGTTGGCGCCCTTGATGGCGTGCAGGTGGCAGAAGCCCTTGTCCTTGGTGATGGCCTTCACGTCGACAGTGTAGACATCGCCCTCCTGGGTCACGTAGCGGTCGGTCCAACCCTGCTTAGGCCACTCCAGCAGATTGGATGCAGCCTCGTCGGCATTGTACTGACCCTCGTCAACCGTGCGGTTGAACATGAAACGCGGAGTGCCATCGTGAGCAGTCACAATGAGCTTCGAGTAGTTCGACAGGTCTGCGTAGTTAATCACACTGGGATCGCCATAAGGCTGACCGGTAGGCTCGCCTACGACCCAGGCACAGTCGGCATCGCCGGTACTCTGGGCGTCAGCGCCCCAACCATCCCACGAGCAGAAGGGAACCTCGTTGAGCGAGATAATCTCGCCGGCGTTCACCGTCATTGCACTCAGTGCGCACAGCACTGCGGCAAGTAACATTCGGTAAGTTTTTCTCATGTTGTTTTTAGTTTAAAGTGAATAAATAATGATTGGTTTCTCAGTTTTCACGGTGCAAAGTTATAGCCCTTTGGCGAGACGGGCTATAAATATTGTCTCATGGACTTAAGATTTTGTTACGCTCACGTCTCATTCCCTTTTCTATATATGCCAAGGGCGGAAAGCACGTTTTTCTTATTACCAACAACAGGAAAGACTTCTACTCTTTTTGCGAACTGCCATTTTTGACTGCTGAGGAATTCCTGCTGCAATTCAATTTTCAGCAATAGACTACACGCCCACCCGAGCACAGTAGAAAAAGGGGGATGCACCTTTCGCCGGTGCATCCCCCAATGCTTGTGTATAAGGAAACCTTGATTTTACTCCTCGTCGTCGTCAAAGAACTGATCGACTTCGCGGCTCAAGATTTCTGCATCAGAACTGGCATCTGAGCTACTTAATCCAGGTGAGCCGGCGAGGATGTCATACTCCATATCGAGAATCTCAACGTTAATCTCTGGGGCTGAATATATCTTTTTCATAATCGTATTCTATTCTTTTAATAATTAAATACCAATATACTATTACTTAATAACCTTTTTGCCATTCACGATATACAGGCCCTTGGTGGGATTTGCTACGCGAACACCCTGCAGATTATAAACCTCAGTGCCCTCGGTCGTCTTGACGGTCTTGATGCCAGTAGCCTCATTGAAGTCGAAGGTCAGACGGGCGGCAGCAGCAGCGGTGGTCAGATAAGCACGGAAGGGGTTAATGGTCAGACCGGAAATAGCCTTGTAGAAATTCACATCATCGCCCTGCTTCTGCAGAACATAGGTATTCTCTGTGGGAACAGCCGTAGCAGCATATACACCGTTAAGCAAGCCGTTGTTCTGTGCAGCCTCTGCAGTCTTAGCGATTTCAACGCCTTCAGCCGTAAACTCAAATGTGCCATTGTTTTTCAGCATGACAGGCTTGTTTGCTTCTACCGACTCAACCTTATTAGTAGTCAAAACATCGCCGTCATTACCTGTTATCTCGTATGCCTCAACATCGGAAGGAACAGAGGCTCCAAAAGGAATCAACATCGTGGCGTAGTCGCTGTCAACAGTCTTTGTAAACTTAGCAGCAGTTGCCGTAAAGGCAGCAGGAGCCATGAAAGGATACTTATCTGTCAGTTCAAGATTAGCACAAACGCCATCGACAATTACGTTCTTCGTGTTTGCCAGAGTCCCTTCATTGGCAATGAAGAGTGCATTGGGATTGGCAGCATCAAGAGTAATACCAGAACCAGAAACGCCAGTAACGTCAAAGCAAGTAGCGGTAGCATCAGAAAGAGCTTCTGAACCAACAAGAGAGAATTTTGCAGTAGGAGCTACGGGATCACCCTTGCTAAGATATACATCCGAAACCATAATTGTTCCTGCATTACCAGCCCAACCCTGAAGAGCCTTAAAACCTCTCAAAAGAGGATAGTCCGATACCTTCAAAACGTATGTACCTGGCGTGGTTATCATATACTTTTCAGACCAATCAGAAACAGAGGCATAATTATCTATTGGTTGAGGATATAGCATGACCCGCTTAGAGTTGTCACTTGTTTCTTCTGTGGATAAAAACACGCGAAGACCGCAGTTTGCATCTGTAGAAGCATCCGAAACGATAAAATGGAGATAATCATAATCTGTTATGTCTATTGAAAGGTTATCACCATCGATATTACCTCCAAAAAGAGTTTCATTTTCGACTTTTTGCGGAAAACCGATGTTCCATTTGCCGTTTCCTTCTGTCACATCATTCACTCCTATAGTTCCTTCGGGTGCATCAAACACTTCTTTAGTTTCAATATAAATGATATCAGGACGCTCAAGGTACACTTCCTTCACCTTAAAGGAGCTTGGAGTCGTATCCCAAGATCCACTATGAGAGTCATCGCCTGAGCTTCCCGAAAGGCAAATCCTCGTTACTTTATTTAGAAAATCGACATTTCCACTTAACGTGAATTCATTAGCGCCGGTCTTATTGGCCCTAAAAGTGTTGTTGTGGCCTGTATCATCACCGCTATAAACTAATATACGGAAATAATCACAGTCAGTTAATTCGTCCACAACGACTACCAGCTTTTCCCAACTACGCAGGTCACCTGTAGGTAAACCTATATCACTAAGATTAGGACCTAACTGATTTCCCCAAGGAGCATTCCAAGAGAATGTAACATCCGTTCCATCCCAGCGTTCGCCATACCTGCTCAGGTCAGCATAAACTTTTTCTGCGTTAGCACTCACAACGCCGGTAAAGAGCAGCGCGAGCGTCAAAAACATTTTTGTAAATCTTTTCATGTTGTTTTTAATTTTAGTTATTAAAGTAAGATTGATTTTCGGCTGCAAAGGTACGCCTTATTACCTATATAATATTTAAACTTTGTCTCAGGTGGTTACAAAAATATCTCAGATAACCGGTGAACGCCCGTCGCGGCAAATATTGGGAACAAGCGACAAAACAACCTTGACCTGAGTCGCGGCCCCAAAGGCCCCACCCCTGGCCCCTCGCAGGAGAGGCCAGGGGTGGGGTCTTTGGGGCCAGGGGTGTGGGCAGTATTGCTGCGCTTTTCAATTCGTCTCAAGAGTTATCCCGTTTGTCTCATCCGCCCGTATTCAGCGGGCGGACAAGAAAAGAATGCTGGGCTACGAAGTTGAGCGGCGAAGGGTCAGAAAGTGCCGAACTGACGCCTGAGCCCCGGGCACGAAAAAATCAGCTGCCGGCCTGCTCGGCATACTCCGTGGGCGAGAGGCCGAAGTGCTTGCGGAAGATGGTCGAGAAGTGGGCCAGGTTAGAGAAGCCTACGGTGTAGGCCACCTGCGTGACGTTGATCTTCTGCTCCTTCAGCAGGCGGGCGGCCTGCTCAAGGCGGATGTTGCGTATGAACTCGCTGGTCGAGATGCCCGTCATCTCCTTCATCTTGCGGTGCAGCTGCGCACGGCTGATGCCGACCTCCTGAGTGAGCATGTCGACGTTGAAGTCGCTGTTCGACAGGTTCTTGTTCACCACCTTCATGATGCGCTCCATGAGCAGTTCGTCGTTGCCCTTCACCTCGGGCTGCTCGATGAGCTCGGCCTGGCGCTGTGCACCGCTGAACTTGCCCTTCAGTCGCTGGCGGTTGTGTATGAGGTTCTCGATGTTCATGCGCAGCTCCTCAAGGTCGAAGGGCTTGGCCAGGAAGGCATCGGCACCGCGCTCAAGGCCCTCCAGGCGGTTGGCCACGTCGGCCTTCGAGGTGAGCATGATGACGGGAATGTGCGAGATGTTGCTGTTGGTCTTAATCATGCGGAGCATGGTGAAGCCGTCCATCTCGGGCATCATGACGTCGCTGATGACGACGTCGTACTCGTTGGTGAGCAGCTCGCGCAGGCCCTCCTTGCCGTTGGTGCAGACGCCGAACTTATAGAAGCGGCCCAGCTCGGCTGAGATGTAGCGGCCTATCTCGAGGTCGTCGTCGACGATGAGCACGCGGTACTTGGTGCCCTTCTTCGCCTCGACGGGCGCGGCGCCCTCGGCGGGCTGCGGCAGCTCGGGCGTGGTATCAATCTCCTCGGGGGCGAGGTGGTCCTTGCCCAGGGGCAGACAGATGGTGAACACCGAGCCGCGCTCGTCGGTGCGGTTGGCGGCCTCGATGGTGCCGTGGTGCATGTCGACTATCATCTTGCAGAGGTTCAGGCCGATGCCCGTGCCGTCGATGTGCAGGCGGCGGGAGTTACCGCCCTGGTAGAAGCGGTCGAAGATGTGCTTCAGGCTGTCGCTGTCAAGGCCGACGCCGGTATCGGCCACCTTCAGCGTGGCCGTCTGGTCGTCGGCGGTGAGCACGACGTCGATGGTGCCGCCGTCGAAGGAGTACTTGAAGGCGTTCGACAGCAGGTTGGTCACCACCTTGTCGAACTGTCCCGGGTCTACCCAGACGTCGAGGCGTTCGAGCCCCTCGTGCCTGAAGTTAAACTTGATGTCGCGCTCCTCGGCGTTGTACTCGAACATCTTGCAGACGCCCTCGATGAAGTTCACGAGGTCGGTATTCTGGCAGTGCAGGCTCATCTGCTGCTTGTCAATCTTGCGCACGTCGAGAATCTGGTTCACGAGGTTCAGTATGCGGGTGGCGTTATGCTCAATGGTGTCGACGTCGCGCCGCGCCTCGGTCTGGTCGTCGGTGAGCCGGCGGCGCAGGTTGGCCAGCGGGGCCATGATGAGCGTCAGCGGCGAGCGTATGTCGTGGGTGGCGTTGATGAGGAACTTCATCTTCTCGTCGTTCAGCTGGCGATTGGCGCGGCGGCGCAAGGCCAGGACGACCGAGGTGACCAGGCCGGCCAGTGCCAGCAGGTAGATAATGTAGGCCAGCCGCGAGCGGTACCAGGGCGCACGGATGACGATGGTGATGGTCTTCTCGGGCGAGTAGACGTTGGCCGACAGGGCCCTGACGCGCACCTTGTACGTGCCGGGCTGCAGGTGGCTCAGCGTGATCTCGTTGACGCCCTCGGCCTGGCGCGACCACTCGCCGCCGTTGACGCTATACTCGAACGAGACGTTGGAGGGGTTGTCGTAGTTCAGCTGCGAGAAGGCCATGGTGATGGTGTGGTCGAGGTAAGACAGCGTGAAGCGGTTGCTCTTGGCCACGGCGCTGTCGGTGACGTGGACGCCGTTGACGACGCTGTTGGCATTCACGGGCGTATTGCCCAGCATGAAGGCGGTCAGCACCACCTCGTCGGCCGGTCGGCTGATGCCCTTCACGTTAGCCGGGTGGAAGACGGTCAGTCCGTCGTTGTTGCCGAAGTAGATGAGGTCGGTGTCGGTGTGCATGCCCACGCCGTAGAGGTACTCCTTCTTGAAGAGGCCGTTGCCGTGGACGTGGCCCACGAAAAGTTTCTTTCTGACGTCGTACTGCCAGATGCCGAGCGACGTGGCGCACCAGATGTCGCCGTCGTTCGACTGTACGATGTAGTTCACCGTCTTGTCGCTGAGCTGCTCGCTGCCGGGGAATGGCGTCACCTTCTTCTGGTCATGCAGGTAGACGTACAGTCCGCGTTCGGTGCCGATGGCGATGTTGCCGTCCTTCAGCTCGCAGATGGAGTAGCACATCACGCCGTCGAGCAGCTGGTGCCAGCCGTGTGAGCGGAAGCTGCCCGTACGCGGGTCGAAGCAGCTGACGCCCGACGCCGTGCCCATCCAGATGACGCCGTCGCGGTCGGGGGCCATACACATCACCCAGTCATTGCAGAGGTGGCCCAGCCCCAACGTGTCGCTGCCCGTGTTGCGGTAGTTCTTCAGCGTGCCCGTCTCGAGGTTGTAGACGCAGAAACCCCGCGAGAACGTCGAGATGTAGATGTTGCCGCTGTCGTCGCTGGTCATGTCGTTGAAGCGGTCGCACTCGAAGTTGAACTTCTGGCTGTAGGCTCCCGTCAGCGGGTTGTAGGCGAACAGGCCGTCGTCAGTGCCTATCCAGTAGCGGTCCTTGCGGTCGCGGAAGATGAACTCCACGGCGTCAGGGGCCTGCGGATGGGCCACGACACGCCCGTTGGCGTTGAAGCCGTAGACGCCCACGCCCTGCACCGTCACCCAGGTGATGCCGTCGTCGCCCTCGCAGACCGACGATATCGACGAGCCGAGGTCGATGTTCTGCACCTCGAAGCTCCAGTTCTTAAACGTGATGGGTATCTGCGGAATGAAGACCAGTCCCTTGCGCTGCAGGCCGAGCCACATGTTGCCGTTGCGGTCGCAGAGTATGCTCCACACCTTCGACGTGTTCAGGTTCACGCCGAAGATGTTCACGTCGTAGCGCTCTAACTGATGGCCACCGGCCGGCACGCGGAAGATGCCCTGTCCGCGTGTACCTATATAGATATTGCCCTGCTGGTCCTTGCCCACCGAGCTGAACAGGATTTCCTTGCCGGCCAGGATGCTCATGTCGATGCCCAACTCCTCCATCTGGCCGTTGCGATAGGCCGTGATGCCGTGGGTGGCCACCACCCACACCTCGTCGCCGCGCTCGACGAAGCCTACAGGCTCGCCCTTCGACTGGAATGTATGCAGGCGTCCGGCCGAGCGCATGTACACCCTGGGGGCATAGCCGCTCTTCCACACCCGCTTGTGGGCGTCGATGTACACCTCGCCGTAGTACTGGTTGTCGCTCTTGTCGGAGTAGTCGTCGGTGGGCCGGGGCTGACCGTCGTCGCCCACGATGAAGGCGCCGTAGCCCGACGTGGCCACAAGAATCTCGCCGCTGGGCAGCTGCACCATAGCATTGACGCGGGGCAGGATGCCGCCCGGGAAGGGGAAGTGCTCGAAGCCGTTGCTGGCCTCGTCGTAGCGGTCCAAGCCGCGGTTCGTGCCCACCCAGAGCCGCCCTTCGCGGTCGGTCAGCAGGCTCACCACGACGCTGTTGCAGATTGACTTGGGGTCGTCCTCGTGGTGCAGGAATGTCTCGAAGTGGTAGCCGTCGAAGCGGTTAAGCCCGTAGTCGGTGGCTATCCAGATGTAGCCATAGCGGTCCTGACAGAGGTTAGCAATCAGACTGCTCGAGAAGCGGTCTGAGGGGATAAAGGTGCCCATCTGTGCCGCAGCACGCGCCACGGCAAGCAGGAATATCAATAGGATGACTGCTGTTTTCTTCATAGTTATAGCGTCAATTAGCTTTTCAGGGTGCAAAGATACGAATTTTTTACATTCTTCACGCGCTTTTAACTTTTCTTTTGTTTTATTCACTGTCATGGGGTGTACTTCGGGCGCTTGTCATAAAAAGGAAGTGGTTGCCGGTATTCACATACGGGCAACCACTCTGATTAGTTTACCATAACTAATTCTTTCTACAAAAACTAACTACTAACTATAACTAATAACCTTATGTATGAGATTCTATGGTTGATGAACCTGTTTTTCTCTTTTCACGGTGCAAAGTTACGTACTTTTCCCGAATAAGGCTATTTCGTATGTTTCGCTTAGTTTATTATTTGTAAAAAAGGACACTTTTTGCATGAAAACAAACAGTTTTTAGTCGCCGGCATACAGTTTTCGCTGCGTGCCGTCGGCGCCGACCTCAATGCAGAGCCCCTTCGGAGCTGCCAGGCGCCGGCCGTGCAGGTCGTAGTACGCCGGCGAGCCGGTCGTCGCCACGCGGTGTTCGCCGATAGCGGTGCTGCCGCGGTCGATCATGAAGATGTAGGTGCTCAGGCTACGCGCCTGCATCGGCACCACGACCTCGTCGGTAGGCTCGCTGATTTCTACCGGCTCCTCCTGCAGCAGGTTTGAACGCTCGTTGCCCGTCGAGATGATGCGCGTGCCGCTCTTCACGGCGTAGGGCAGCTTTATCTTCAGGTCGTGGGTGTACTGCGTCGTGTCGATGGCCATCACGATGAGCGAGTCGCCCTTGATGTAGGCCGAGTATTCGGCGGCGGCACCCTCGCCCGAAGTCTTGTCGCGCGACGTTACCAGTCGTGTCGAGCCCGTCACGTGCTTGGCGAAGTGGGCCATCACGTAGGCTCTCGGCAGCAGCTTGTTCTTCGTGTTCTTCATCGAGCCCACGTCGTACTTCGACTCGCCGGTGCCCACAAAGGCCCAATGCGCGCGCATGTACCAATATATATATCCTGTACATCCGGCCAGCATGCTCTCGTTCAGCTCCTCGGCAAAGATCAGCTGCTCGTGCCAGTTCGGCAGGTGGTCTATGTTGTCAGTCACCGAGTGCTCCGTCATCCACACTTCCTTGCCGTATTTCTCGGCGAGCACTGCCGACAGCTTCATATACTGCAACGGGGCGTGGCCGTACATGTGGCCTGCCACGATGTCAATATGCTTGCGGCACGTCTCGTCTCTCATCAGCGGGTCGGTGTAGTTCTGCGTGAAGCCCAGGCTCTCGCCGCTGATGAGCCTCACGCCCGGGTAGGTCTCGCGGTCCAGCATATGGGCGTAGTTCTTCACCAGTGTCACCAGCTCCTCAGGCTCGTAGAGACAGCCTGAGTAGTCGACCCACCAGTCGGGCTCGTTTTGTATTGACACGGCGTCAACGTTGATGCCTTTCGACTTCATGTACTTCAGGTATGAGTTCAGCCAGGGGAAGAACTTCTCGTAGCAGTCGGTGCGCAGCTTGCCGCGCTTGCGGCCCTGGCTGTCGCTGTTGCCACCCTGGGCAGTGCCGTTGGTCTTATAGTCGCCGGGGGGCGACCAGGGCGTGCCGAAGACGATGCCGCCGCGCTGCTTCACAATGCGCGCCGAGGGCACGCAGCCCTGCCAGTTGTAGGTGCTACCCCAGCTAATGCCATCGTCGCCTTTGAAACTGGGCGAAATCTCCATACGCATAATGTTCAGGCCAATCTCCGACTGTGGTCCGTAGAGCAGCTTCACGGGGTTGGTGTCAGTACCATAGGGCCTCATTGCACCGTCGCAGCAGGCGGCGCCGAAGCCCGTTATCGTCTGCTTGCGGGTGTTGGTCACCGTCAGCGAGATGGTCGCTGCGCCGGCCGTTGCCACCGTTGCCAAGGCCACGATTGTAGTAATAATCTTTTTCATCATTCCGGTTTTTTATGTGACGTGTCTTTTGGGGTGCAAAGTTACAAAAATGACGCTTTCGTAAATTATAATATTGTTTCGTGGCCTTACGTTTTCGTATCATATATTTTTTTTGTACCTTTGCAGCCGCAAAAGACAATGGCAATGGCAAAGAGCAGTGAACACCTACTGGCCTACATTCGCGAGGGCCGCACGATGACGCAGGGCGAGAAGCTCCGCCTCATCGTCAGTCTCAGCGTACCCAGCATCCTGGCTCAGATCTCGGCCACAGTCATGTTCTTCATCGACGCCGCCATGGTCGGCCACCTCGGAGCCAAAGCCACCGCGGCCATCGGCCTCGTCGAGACCACCACGTGGCTCATGGGCGGACTCGCCTCGGCCGCCAACATGGGATTCTCGGTACAGGTGGCCCACTTCATCGGTGCCAACGACTTCGCCGCGGCCCGGCGCGTGCTGCGCCAGGCCCTGGTGTGCTGCCTGCTGTGGAGCGCCGCCCTCATGACGGCCGCCATTGCCGTCCACCGGCAACTGCCCTACTGGCTCGGCGGCTCGGCCGACATTGCCCACGACGCCTCGCTCTACTTCATGATGATCGGCGTCTGCGGCATCTTCTTCCAGATGTCGGGGCTCGCCGGCTCCATGCTCAAGTGCTCGGGCAACATGAAGGTGCCGTCGATGCTCAACATCGGCATGTGCCTGTTCGACGTCGTCTTCAACTACCTATTTATATATATCATGGAACTCGGCGTCATGGGTGCCGCCCTCGGCACGGGACTGGCTGAGCTCATCACCGCCGCTCTCATGCTCTGGTTCCTCATCTTCCGCTCACCCATGCTCTCGCTCAAAGACCACAAGGGCTCCTTCAAGCCTCAGGCCGACACGGTCAAGACGGCTTTCCGCATCGGCGCCCCCATGGGGCTGCAGCATCTGCTCATGGGCGGCGCGCAGATTGTCAGCACCATCATCGTCGCACCACTGGGCACCGTCGCCATAGCGGCCAACTCACTGGCCATCACCGTCGAGAGTCTCTGCTACATGCCCGGCTACGGCATCTCTGAGGCTGCCACGACGCTCGTCGGACAGGGTATCGGGGCCGGCCAGCGCCTGCTCACGCGCTCCTTTGCCTACATGTCTGTCGGCCTGGGCATCGCCGTCATGACCCTGATGGGCGTCCTCATGTGGATATTCGCACCGCAGCTCATGGCCGTCATGTCGCCCGTCGGCGACATCATCGCCCTCGGCACGAGCGTCCTGCGCATCGAGGCCTGGGCCGAGCCGATGTTCGCCGCCGCCATTGTCGCCAACGGCGTCTTCATCGGTGCCGCCGACACGATTCGGCCTGCCATCATGAGTCTCACGTCCATGTGGGCCGTCCGCCTCACGCTGGCTGCCGCCCTCGCCCCACGCTACGGGCTCAAAGGCGTATGGACGGCCATGGCCGTTGAGCTCACCTTCCGTGGCTCCATCTTCCTGTTCCGTCTGTTCCGGGGCAACTGGATGAAGGATGTAAAGAGTCACCAGTCAAGGTCTGGCTCGTCTTCATCGTAAAAGCGGCGCGCAGCTGCTTCCGAGGCGTTAACGCCACTCTCCACCGCGTTTAAGTCCAAATTCCCTTTCGTGCCCTCGCTGTTCAAGAATTTCCCTCCACTTCCCGAACAAAGCCTTGCCACGCCGTTTAGAGCGTAAACAGCCGTCATTGGAGCAATATACAGTCTGGACTTATCTTTCATAGTCAATTAGTTTTCCGGGGCAAAGTTAAAAAACTTTCACTAACTCTGCAAACATTTCCACATTTTTTTTACGCTAAAGCCCTCAAAAAACCTCTTTTCATCGTATTTTGGCTTGACCATATAGGTAAGAGCGGAGAAAGCAGGCCCTTTCTGGCGTTCCCACGGCCTGGATTATAAAAACCGATGCGGTTTGAAGGCCTCTGCCCACAAACCGCATCAAATATTAATAACCAAAAAACCTTTCTTAAAAAGTGATGGACGTCTCACGACGTTATCACGTTATCCTAACAAAACTAATCTTTACTACCAAAAACTTCTACCTAAATTGAAGCAACCTTATTTACCTTTCTAAACTGCTAATACCTTTTCACTATGAGCTAAACTATTGAAGATGTCTGTATCTATGTCTCTTTTTGACGATGCAAAGGTACGGCGATTTTAGGAATCTCGCAAGGAATGAGGTCTACTTTTGTATAAAAAGGGCATTTCTATTGACGTAAATCAAGAGCCTGTGTGCGGACACACGGCTTTTGTGTACGAAAACAGTTCAAAACTGGACTTCCGATTACTCGTCGGTCAGCTCTTCGGCCACGAGGTTGGTCAGTTCGACGAACTGCTGGATGGTGAGCTGCTCGGGTCGGAGGGTAGCAAACTGGGAATTGACAATGGATGATTGGCTGTCGGAGGGCAGGAGCTGGCGGAGCGAGACGCGCAGCATCTTGCGGCGCTGGTTGAAGGCGGTCTTCACGACGCGGCGGAAGAGTTGCCAGTCGCAGCCGAGGTCAGTGACGCTGTTACGGGTCATGCGGATGACGGCCGACTGCACCTTGGGCGGCGGGTTGAAGACGTCGGGAGCGACGGTGAAGAGATATTCGACGTCGTACCAGGCCTGTATCAGCACGGAGAGGATGCCGTACTGCTTGTTGCCGGGCTGCGCAGCCATGCGCAGGGCGACCTCGTGCTGTATCATGCCGGTGCAGCAGGGAATGAGGTCCTTGTTGTCGAGCATCTTGAAGAATATCTGCGACGAGATGTCGTAAGGATAGTTGCCGGTGAGCACGAACTGGCTGCCGCCGAACACCTCGGCAAGGTCCATGCGCAGGAAGTCGCCCGAGATGATTTGCTGAGGGGTGAGCGCAGAGTGCTCAGTGAGATAGACCACCGACTCGCGGTCAATCTCGACGACCTTCAGGGGGCGGGGCTTGGGTATGAGAAACTGGGTCATAACACCCATGCCTGGGCCCACCTCGAGGACGGGGAGGTCGGCGAAGGGTTTATCGACGGTGTCGGCAATGCGGCGGGCGATGTCGAGATCGACAAGGAAGTGCTGCCCGAGGTTCTTTTTAGGACGTACTTGCTTCATGGGCCTATCCAAGCAATGATTCAACGAAACTGCGGGTGACCTGGAAGGAGTGGTCGGCAACGGTAGTCCAGAAGTCGTGATACTGCGAGGCGTTGGTGTCGCGCAAGGGGACGTCGCTGATAACGCGGAACGAGATGAACGGCACCTTATTTATATAACAGGTCTGGGCGATGGCGCACGACTCCATGTCGACGGCAAGGGCGTCGGGGAAGTGGCCAACAATCTCGCGCATCTTCTCGCGGGTGTCGACAAACCAGTCGCCGGTGACGATAAGGCCGGGGTGAATCTTGAGAGGCGGGAGGTGAGAGGCGAGGGGCGAGAGGGCGACAGCCTTCTCCAGCAGCCACGGGTCGGCATCGAAGCGGGCGGGAAGGCCCTGCACCTGACCATAGACAGAACTACCGACGGCCTCGCCGCAGTAGACGTCGTGGTAGGCCAGCTGGGTGCTGACAACGACATCCTGCACGTTGACATCGTCGCCGTTGCCGCCTGCACATCCGCTTGAAATGATGACGTCTGGGCGAAACTCATTGATCATGAGTTGGGCGCCCAGGGCGGCGTTCACCTTACCTATGCCGCATTTCTGCACCAGCACGTTGCCGTCGTCAAACAACGACTGCAGTTGGTGCAACTCCTTATCCATCGCAACGATAATTCCTATCTTCATACGCATCAGTTTTGTTTTACCTGTGCAAAATTACGAAATAATTCTTAATTCTTTGCAAGTTCATGCCAATAAAAAACATTTTCTTTGTAACTTTGCAAGTATGGAAAGCAAGAAGACTGGCAACAGACTGCTGAAAATCATCATGCCACTGGTCCTGGGCGGCGGAATCCTGTACTGGATGTACCGCGACTTCGACCTGGAGTCGGTGGGGGGCGTAATGTTGCGCGAGATGGACTGGACGTGGATGCTGCTGTCGTTCCCGTTCGGGATCCTGGCTCAGATGCTGCGCGGCTGGCGGTGGAAGCAGACGCTGGATCCGATGGTGCAGAGACACGAAGGCTCGGAGGTGCAGAGACACGAAGGCACGGAGGTGCGCCGTTCCGTCTGCGTCAACGCGGTGTTTCTGAGCTACGCGGCGTCGCTGGTCGTGCCGCGCATCGGCGAGTTCATGCGCTGCGGCGTGCTGAGGCGGTGGGACGGCGTTCCGTTTGCCAAGGCACTGGGGACGGTGGTCACCGAGCGCGCCGTCGACATGGTCATCGTGATGCTGTACTCAGGACTGGTCCTGCTGCTGCAGATGTCGACGTTCGGCTCGTTCTTCAAGCGGACGGGCACGACGCTCGACAGCGTCGTCGGCGACTTCTCGCTGACGGGCTGGACGGTGACGGTGGTATGCGGCGTGGCCGCCCTGCTACTACTGCACCTGCTGCTGAAGCGGCTATATATATATAATAAGGTAAAGACGACGCTGAACGCCCTCTGGGAGGGTGTGCTCTCGCTCAGGCAGGTAAGCAACCTGACGCTCTACCTGGCACTGTCGGTAGGCATCTGGGTGTGCTACTTCCTTCACTTCTACCTGACATTCTTCTGCTTCGAGGCCACAGCGGGCCTGGGTATAGGCTGCGCCCTGGTGTGCTTCGTGGTGTGCAACTTTGCGGTACTCGTGCCCACGCCCAACGGTGCCGGTCCGTGGCACTTCGCAGTGAAGACAATGCTGATACTCTACGGTGTGGCCGACGTCCAGGCACTTTACTTCGTGCTCATCGTACACACCGTGCAGACGCTGCTCGTCATGCTGCTGGGTGTGTGGGGATGGCTGAGACTGTCTTTTACTAGCATAAAGAAACCGTTAGAAACTAATACACTCCATTAAAAAACAAAAAACTATGAATGACATTCAGAACCTACAGCCGCAATGCGTATGGAAGAACTTCTACGCACTGACGCAGGTGCCGCGCCCCAGCGGACACCTGGAGAAAATACAGCAGTTCCTGCTGGAGTTTGGACAACAGGCAGGCGTGGAGACCTTCAAGGACCCTGCCGGCAACATCGTGTTCCGCAAACCCGCTACGCCGGGCATGGAGAACCGCAAGGGCATCATACTGCAGGCACACATGGACATGGTGCCGCAGAAGACGCCTGAGTCGCAGCACAACTTCGAGACCGGCCCCATAGAGCCGTGGATTGACGGCGAATGGGTGAAGGCACGCGGCACGACGCTCGGCGCCGACAACGGACTGGGCGTGGCGGCCATCATGGCCATCATGGAGGCTAAGGACCTGAAGCACGGCCCCATCGACGCCCTCATCACCCGCGACGAGGAGACGGGCATGTACGGCGCCAACGAGCTGCCCGAGGGCGAGCTGCAGGGCGACATCCTGCTGAACCTCGACTCCGAGCACTGGGGCAAGTTCGTCATCGGCTCGGCCGGCGGCATCGACATCACCGCCACCCTCGACTACAAGGAGGTGGACACCGACGCTGAGGACGCTGCCGTGCGCATCACCGTCAAGGGTCTGCGTGGCGGCCACAGCGGTCTTGAAATCCACGAGGGCCGCGCCAATGCCAACAAGCTGCTGGTGCGCATCGTCCGCGAGGCCATTGAGGAGCTCGACGCCCGCCTGGCCTCTTGGCACGGCGGCAACATGCGCAACGCCATACCCTTCAAGGCCGAGGCCGTGCTGACGCTGCCCAAGGAGAACGCCGACGCACTGAAGGAGCTCTGCGCCGACTGGCAGGAGGACTTCCAGGACGAGTACAAGCTGATAGAAACGCTCGGCATCGAGGTAACAGCCGACGACGTGGAGACGCCGAAGACGGAGGTGCCCGTCGAGATTCAGGACAACCTCATCGACGCCATCTACGCCTGTCACGACGGCGTCATCCGCATGATACCCTCCTACCCCGACGTCGTCGAGACGTCGTCGAACCTGGCCATCATCGACATTGCCGACGGCCGTGCCGCCGTGAAGATCCTGGCACGCTCGAGCCGCGAGGATATGAAGGACTACGTGGTGAAGACCCTCGAGAGTTGCTTCTCGATGGCCGGCATGAAGGTCGAGACGGCCGGCTCGTACGGCGGTTGGGACCCGAACCCCGACTCTGAGATTCTGCACCTGCTGCTGAAGGAGTACAAGGAGCTGTTTGGCGAGGACGGCATCATCCAGGTCGACCATGCCGGTCTGGAGTGCTCCGTTATCCTGGGCAAGTACCCGCACTTGGACGTCGTGTCTATAGGTCCGACGATGAAGTCGCCCCACACCACCACCGAGCGCGCCCTCATCGCCACCGTCGCCCCGTTCTGGGAGCTGCTGAAGAAGACGCTCCAGGACGTGCCTGACAAATAACCCTACCCCCCTCAATAAAACCCGCAGGCCTGCAGCGTCTGCGGTTTTTTTATAATTTTGCATGCCGAAAGCGTTGACATTTCGACTGCTCGCCTGTACTATATACAAATGGAAAGACTGACGACAGACCAGATAGACTCCCTTTACCGTCAGCACCACGAACGCATGGTGCTGACGGCACGCACGCTGTTAGGCAACGGCGACGAGGCCCGCGACGTCGTCAACGACGTGTTTGCCGATTTGCTCGTCCGCAACAAGCCGCTGGACGACGCGCAGGCTGAGAGCTACCTCATGGTCAGCGTACGCAACCGTTGCCTCAACCTGATAGAGCATCAACGGGTAGTCAGACAGTCAGCCAGTGAAATCAGCTCTGACGGGGATGCTTCTGAGGAGGGCGAGTACGAGGAGCCGCCCGTCGACGACGTGCTCAATTATGTCAGTAGTGCGCTGACCCCCAAGTCGCAGCAGGTCATCGAACAGCACTTTCTGAAACAGAAGAAGTACCAGGACATTGCCCACGACATGGGCATCAGCCGCTTCGCCGTCTACAAGCACCTGACGCGGGGCATCCGCCAGCTTCAGGCCCACTTTGCCTGGTACCACCTGGTGGTGGCCTTAGTCCTGCTATCGGGTGCCGTCTTCGCCGTCTGGATGCACTTCAGCCGTCCTGCCCAGCCCCAGCCGACGGTACCGGCAACCGCTGTACAGCCTGCCACGCCGACTGCCGAGCCACGCACCATCCGCTACGAAAACGCCACGCTGGAACAGATACTGACCGACATCACTAAATATAATAAGGTAGAACTGCGCTTCCTCAACGACGCTCCCAGACAACTGCGGCTGCACTACGACTGGCACCAGGCAGAACCCGTTGCTGACATAGCCGCCACGCTCGACGCTTTTGACGGCATCAGTATGGAACTGCGCGATAACACCCTCTACGTGAATAAGCCATGAGACACGTCATCATCTTCCTCCTGCTGCTTAGTACGGCGTGTACAGCTGTGGCCCAGCGCGTTAGCCGAGACTACCGTGACTGTCCGATGACCGCAGTCCTCACCGACCTGAGCCGTGTCTCGCCGCGGCAGCGCATTGTCTTCATCTACAACGACCTGGAGGACTACCTCGTCACCCAGCGCTTCAACTCGCTGACCGTGGCCGAGGCTATCGTCGCCTGTATCGGCCATTACCCCATCAAGCTGACCAACCGGGGCGACTCCATCCTGCTCGTGGAGTGCACGCAGCGCCTGCCCTACAAGGTGAAGGGGCTGCTGGTCAACGAGCAGGGGCAGCCCGTGGCCGATGCCAACATCAGCCTGACAGCCGGCGAAGCCGCCTGCAGACAGAGCATCAGCAACCAGAGCGGGCGCTTCGTCATACCGACCAGTCAGCCTGAAGGCACCATCCACGTCAGCCACGTCGCCTACAAGCCCGCCAGCCTCCGCTTTTCGGCGGGCGACCTGGGTACCATTCGCCTGGAGGCGGCCAACATCAGGCTCGACAGCGTCAGCGTGAAGGCCAGCGTGCCGACCTTAGCCGAGAGCCGTTACCTGAAGTACGCCGACAGGATAGCAAAAGAGGTGTGGCAGATGAAGATGCCACAGTTCCACATCGACACCCTGCCCGCCAAGTACCGGCACGCTGATGCTGTCGTGCTGGCCGACTACGACTGTATAGAATACCAGCTGGTCAGCCAGAGCTACCCCGGCATGCCCTTCACCCTTGTCAACATACACGAGAAGTGGGTCAGCACACTCCACCTCCACCGCAGCCGCTACTACGTCAACAGCCCCGAAGCCGCCCGCAGGCTGTCGGCAGTGAGCTTCTCGCGCCTGACCGACATCACCGACGTCACCTTCCACAAGACTACGGTCATGGGCATCAGGGTGATCAGTCCTGACGGCAGCACGCGCACCGTGAACACCTGCCCCTACTTCAAGCCCAGGGCCAGAAGCCGCGCGACCGCTGCCAACGCTACCGACACCATACGCCTGGCGCGGCTGGAGCCAGGCGACATCCTCGACGTCTTCATCTATCACCGCTTCGAGGAGCCAATGTCTCCGTACGAGCTGAAACTGCCTGCCCGCTACCCCGTGCTCTACTACGAGGGCAGAGCCGTAGCCGACCGCAAGCTGCACCTCATGCACCGAGAGACCGGTACCCTGGGGCACAAGACGACTGAGGAGAACGACGGGCGCGACGTGATAGTCTACACCCAGAGCGACTACGACCAGCCGCAGGCGACCGCCGCCAGCGTCACCGTGGAGGTAAACCTGAAGAAATAACATACAGACACAATGAAGCATAAGACAATGAAGCATAAGACAAAGAACCACATACGAGCAGTACTGCTGCTACTGACAGCACTCGCCTGGCAGCAGGCCGCGGCTCAGTCAGCGGAAACGCCGACAGAGCCGACGGCGAAAAAGAAGAAAGTGCTGAACACCATCCTGGCCGACTTCAACATGGGCTGGATCACCTCTGAGGTGACCACCCCCGAAAACACCTACAAATGGCGGAACGGCCAGGGCTTCGGAATCAGCTACCGGCGGCTGCGCAACGACGGCTACGGCATCGGCCTCGACTTTGCCCACAGCGCCACCAGCTACCCCTCGCGGTCCTACGGCGGCGAGTACCACCTGAATGCCAACTACTACGGCGTCTCGCTCCTCTACGGCGGTTTCCTCAGCCAGAAGTTCATCGCCACCGTCAGCATCGGCGCAGGGTGTGCCTACACTTTCGGCAGCGACGAAAGCAACGTGGGCTTCGGACTGAAACAGACCATCGACGTGGAATACCAGCTGACCCCGTTCGTCGGCATCGGAGCCGGGATCGACCACTTCATAAACATCTCAACCCAGCAGCAGCCCAGCGGCTACGAAAAGAAATACGCCATCAACGGCTTCAAGCGGCTGGCACTCCACGCCGGACTAAGAGTGTACTTTTAAAACATCATCAGCAATATGAAACACATCTTCCTACTATTCACCCTCCTGGCTGCCACACTGGCAGGCCAGGCGCAGAGCAGCTACTGCCTGACGTTCGACGAATACGCAGCCGGCACGTGGCACCAGCTCAGCCAGCTCGAACTGCAATACCGCTCGGGCAACAAGTCGCTCTGGAACGGCGGAGCCAGCTACAAACCCGTGACAGGCGACAGCAAGACCGACAAGACGCTGAAGAAGGACGCCTGCCTCATCATGCACAACGACTCGCTCTACATCAACTGCCGCGGCCTGACGTGCCAGGGCGTGGTCTTCGGCAACTGGTATGCACCGGCCTACGTCTTCGACCGCGACTACTTCCTCTTCACGGCACTGAGTCTCAAGGCCAAGAAGTCGACAGCCAGGTCGGCCTTCTGGTTCGGCATCGTCGGCGGGGCCATCGCGGCGGCCAACCACAAGGACGAGTACATGTGCTACATCTTCTATCCCAACTCCGAAACGGTGAAAGCCGTTGACCGGAAGATGATGTACCAACTGCTGGAGGACCACCCCGACCTGCGCAGCAACTACGACGACATGGTGGGCGACGACGCCGACTGCTCGCCTCAGACCGTCATCCCGCTGCTGAAGAAAGCCGGCCTCATCTGACGCCCGAAGAAAAAAATCTTGCTCCCGTGTTTAAACCTTTTGCCTGCCCGAACGTCAAAAGGCTGTTATCTAATTATAATTATCAACAACTAAAATTCACGATTATGAAGAAAGTAATGATGATGCTGGCCTTGCTGGCTCTTCCGTTTGCCATGCAGGCACAGACCAAGTTCCACGACGTTGAAGTCAACGAGGCCACGGGTCCCGTGAAGACCATCACCATGTCAGGCATGATGGGCCGCGGCGAGCAGGTTATCAACCTGACCAAGGAAGGCAAGATGCAGGCTGAGGGCCTGTCAGGCCTGGAGTATGACGAGAATGGCTATCTGAAGAAGGCTGAGAGGTCCTTCGAGGGTCCCCAGGGCAGTATGACAATCACCACCACCTATAAATGGGAGAACGGCAAGGTGAAGAGCCAGACAATAGATTTCGGCCAGGGCGGCATGACGCAGGTCTTCACCTACAACGAGAAGGGCGCTCCCGCCTCGATGTCGATGGACATGATGGGCAATACGATGGAGACTCCCTACACCGACTACAAGTACGACGACCACGGCAACTGGATCAGCCGCAAGGTGACCATGATGGGCCGCGAGATGGAGCAGACGCGCAAGATTGAGTACTACGAGTAAGATACAGCAATCCCGAAAAACGACCTGCACTTTAACCGAGTGCAGGTTTTGTTTGCTCTTATATCCCCCAAAATGGTTGGCAATAGTAGCGAAACACAGAAAACAACCCACACTTCCCGCACTTCTCGCACCTGACTTCGCCCCGAGAGGCGACGGAATGCGCGCGAAAAGCGGCGCGCCACGATGTTCCCATGGCGCGGGACAATTGTTCCACGGCCTGGAACAATTATTCCACAGCCTGGAATAATTATTCACTGGCCATGAATGTCGGGCGTGGTGTGGGAAGTGCGGGAAGTGCGGGGTATTACCTGCAATTAGCAACTATAGCATGAAAAAACAGAGGTAAGGGGTAAGAGGTGTGAGCCATGTAAGACATGCGAAACATGAAAATCTTTAAAAAAAAAGTGCAATTCTGTGGAATCTGTGCCAATAATACAAAGTTTTTTATTACCTTTGCACCCGACAAACCAAATTATTAACAAAATTATGGACGACTACCCGGCGGATAAATACAATTCGTAAGGGCAGGGGATATGGCGAGCAAGGCTGCTAATCCCCCTGCCGCTAAAACCATTCTCGTACATCGTACCCAAGTACCTCGTACCCCGAACAAAAAAAGGATTAGCACAATGAAGACCTTCTGGAACACCCAAGGGGGGCTGGCCCAGCTCACAGAGTGGCAGCCCAACTGTTGGATACAAGTGACGTGTCCGACCGAAGACGACAGCCGCGAGCTGGAAGAGAAATTCAACATTCCCGACTACTTCATGTCGGACATCAGCGATACCGACGAGCGTGCCCGCTACGAGTACGACGACGGCTGGATGCTCATCATCCTGCGCATACCCTACGTCAAGGAGATACGCTCGCGGACACCCTACACCACCGTGCCACTGGGTATCATCCACAAGCGCGACGTGACCATCACCGTCTGCTACTACGAGACGAACATGATGATTGACTTCGTCTCGTTCCAGCAGAAGCGTGGCGAGGGCTTCACCGACTACGTCGACATGATCTTCCGACTGTTCCTCTCGTCGGCCGTGTGGTACCTGAAGCGCCTGAAGCAGATCAACATGCTCATCGACAAGGCCAAGCGCAATCTCGACAAGGAGGTGAACAACGAGAGCCTCATCGGACTGAGCCGACTGCAGGACTCGCTGACCTACTTCATCACCTCCATCCGCGGCAACGAGACACTGCTCTCGAAACTGAAGTTCAAACTGCAGATTGACGAACTGGACGCCGACCTCATTGAGGACGTCAACATCGAGATGACCCAGGCCCGCGAGACGGCCAACATCTACTCGAACATCCTGGAGTCGACGATGGACACCTACCAGTCGATTATCAACAACAACATGAACAACGTGATGCGTACGCTGACGTCGGTGACCATCATCATGATGTTCCCCACACTCATCGCCTCGCTCTTCGGCATGAACCTCATCAACGGCATGGAGGAGAAGTCGTGGGGATTCGTCTTCGCACTGACGCTGTCGGTTCTCGTCTCGGTGGCCTGCTGGTGGATATTCCGCCACAAGCGTTTGGTATAGCCTGCGAGGATACGGCCGACAGGCCCGGCACGGATTAACGACACCACCGCCCAATCGTTAAAAAATAATAACAAGTTAAGAAATCTTCGGAGTTTTGCTTTGGAACTCCGAAGTTTTTTGTAATTTTACGCCCTAAAACGTCAGCATGCCTTGTGCGTGTGACGCAGAAAATTGTGTGTACTCACCATAAAAGTAACTTAAAACAGTTATTATGGACTCTCAAGAAAACATCCTCGAAACGGGGAAACAGGAGGAGGCTGCTGCACAGACGGCTGCCACTCCAGTAGAAGAAAAAATCCAGGAAGCCGCTGCTCCTGAAGTTGAAACCGCCACTGACGCCACCGAGGCCCCAGAAGCCACGGAGACCGCTGAAGCTACAGAGCCCGCCGAAAGTACGGGGGCCACTGAAGAGCCACGCAAGGTCTACACGACCAAGAAGGAAGTGCTGGAGCGCGTCAGGGAAATCGCCCACGGCGAAGAGGCACCTGAGAAGGACGAGGTTGACTACCTGAAGACCGCCTTCTACAAGCTGCACATTGCCGAGCGCGAAGCCCGCCTGCGGGCATACATCGACGGCGGCGGCGACCCAGAGCAGTACCAAATCACCCCCGACGAAGACGAGGAAGTGTTCAAGGCCGAGATGGGCATCATCAAGGAGCGCCGCCAGCAGCAGTTCCGCGAACAGGAAGCCGAGAAGGAAGAGAACCTGAGGAAAAAGCTCGAAATCATCGAGAAAATCAAGGCTATGGTCACCTCGCCCGAGGAGGCCAACAAGACCTATCAGGAGTTCAAGGCCCTGCAGCAGGAGTGGCGTGAAATCAAGGCCGTGCCCGCCGAGAAGGCTAACGAGCTGTGGCGCAACTACCAGCTGTACGTCGAGCAGTTCTACGACCTGCTGAAGCTGAACAGCGAGGCCCGCGAATATGACTTCAAGAAGAACCTGGAGCTGAAGACGAAGCTCTGCGAGGCCGCCGAGAAGCTGGCCGAGGAGACCGACGTCATCAGTGCCTTCCACCAGCTGCAGAAGCTGCACCAGGAATATCGTGAGATCGGCCCCGTGTCGAAGGACCTGCGCGAGGAGGTCTGGAACCGCTTCAAGGCCGCCTCGACCGTCATCAACAAGCGCCACCAGCAGCACTTCGAAGGCATCCGTGCCCGCGAGGAGGAGAATCTGCAGAAGAAGACCGAGCTCTGCGAGAAGGTGGAGGCCATCGCCGCCGAGGAGAACAAGGGCAGCGGCGACTGGGAGCGCCACACGAAGGAGATCATCGAACTGCAGCAGGAGTGGAAGACCATCGGCTTCGCCCCGCAGAAGATGAACGTCAAGATATTCGAGCGTTTCCGTGCCGCCTGCGACGACTTCTTCGGCCGCAAGGCTGAGTACTTCAAGACGCTGAAGGACACCTTCAAGGAGAACGCCGAGAAGAAGCGCGCACTCATCGAGAAGGCCAAGGCCCTGCAGGACTCCACGGAGTGGAAGTCGACGGCCGACAAGCTCATCAACCTGCAGAAGGAGTGGAAGCAGATAGGCATGGTGCCCAAGAAGCTGGGCGACCAGCTCTGGGAGGAGTTCCTCGGCGCCTGCAACAAGTTCTTCGAGGCCCGCAACGCCGCAACTGCCGGCACGCGCGGCGAGGAGCACGCCAACCTTGAGAAGAAGCGCGACATCATAGCCCGCCTGAAGCTCGTGTCCGAGGAGGCCGGCGACAACCTGCAGGAGACCGTCCAGCAGCTCGTAGCTGAATACCAGCAGATAGGCCACGTGCCGTTCCGCGAGAAGGACAAGCTCTACAGTGAGTACCGCACCGTGCTCGACAAGCTCTACAAGGACCTGAACATCTCGGTGGCCCGCCGCCGTCTCGACTCGTTCAAGCAGAACCTGAAGCAGGTGGCTGAGCGCGGCGAGAACGCACTTGACAACGAGCGCGCCCGTCTGTTCCGTCAGTACGAGGCCATGAAGCAGGAGATTCAGACCTACGAGAACAATCTCGGCTTCCTGAGCGTCTCAAGCAAGAAGGGCAATTCGCTCATCGACGAGATGAACCGCAAGGTCCAGAAGTTGAAGGACGACATGAACCTGGTGCGCGAGAAGATCAAGGCCATCGACCAAGAGAACCGCGAGAAGGCAAAGGAGCAGGAGCAGGCATAAGCCCTCCTGCCCCCTTTCCCCTACTCAAAAAATATAAATGATTAACCGAATCATTAAGTACTTCCTGCAGAACAGGATTATCACCGCATTCCTGTTGATTGCAGTTATCTTAGGGGGGCTCGCAACGGCCCCCTTTAATTGGCATGGGGGGCTGCTGCCGCGCGACCCCATAGCCGTAGATGCCATACCCGACATCGGCGACAACCAGCAGATTGTGGCCACCGAATGGATGGGCCGCTCGCCGAAGGACATCCAGGAGCAGATTACCTACCCCCTATCGACGGCCCTCTTAGGCATCCCTGGGGTGAAGACCATCCGCTCGACGTCGATGTTCGGCATGTCGTTCATCTACATCATCTTCCGCGACGACGTGGAGTTCTACTGGAGTCGTTCGCGCATCCTGGAGAAGCTCAACTCGCTGCCTGCCGACCTGCTGCCCGCCGACGTGCAGCCCACCTTAGGCCCCGACGCCACGGCATTGGGACAAATTTACTGGTACACCCTCGAAGGGCGCGACCCGAAGACGGGCAAGCCCACCGGCGGCTGGGACCCTCAGGAGCTACGCACCATTCAGGACTACTACGTGCGCTACGGGCTGTCGGCCGCCGACGGTGTCTCGGAAGTGGCCTCCGTCGGCGGCTACGTCAAGGAGTACCAGGTAGACCTCGACCCTGACGCCATGCGTGCCCACGGCGTGAACATCATGCAGGTCATGCTGGCGGTGAAGAACTCGAACATCGACGTCGGCGCAGGTACGATGGAGGTGAACAAGGCCGAGTACTTGATACGCGGTCTGGGCTACATCAAAAAGATAGAAGACCTGGAGAACGCCGCCATCACCAGCCGGGGCGGCATCCCCGTGCGCGTCAAGGACGTGGCGAAGGTGAACTTCGGCCCCGGCGACCGCCGCGGCGGACTCGACAAGGAGGGCCAGGAGGCCGTGGGCGGCGTGGTCGTCGCCCGCTACGGGTCGAACCCGATGGACGTCATCAACAACGTCAAGGCCAAGATAGCCGAGATGGAGAGCGGCATGCCCGAGAAGACGCTGAAAGACGGCACGGTGTCACGCGTCACCGTCGTGCCCTTCTACGACCGCACACAACTCATCCGCGAGACCATCGGCACACTGGAGGAGGCCCTGACCCACGAGGTGCTCATCTGCATCATCGTGGTGCTCGTCCTCGTGCTCAACCTCAGGGCGTCGGCTGTCATCTCAGCCATGCTGCCCTTAGCTGTTATCGCCACGTTCATTGTGATGAAGATGGCGGGCGTAGAGGCCAACATCGTCGCCCTGTCGGGCATTGCCATCGCCATCGGCGTGATGGTCGACGTCGGCGTGGTGATGATGGAGAACGTGGTGAAGAAGATGGAGGCAGGAGCCGCGACGAAGTCGCAGTACAGCCGGCAGGCGTGGCTCGAAAAGATTATTTACGAGGGCGTCAGCGAGGTGTCGTCGGCCATCCTTACGGCCATGGCGACGACGGTAGTGAGCTTCATTCCCGTATTTGCCATGCAGGCGCAGGAGGGCAAAATGTTCCATCCGTTGGCTTTCACCAAGACGTTTGCGCTGCTGTCGGCGTTGCTGTTAGGCTTTCTGGTGTTGCCGACGCTGGCGTACTGGGTGTTCTCGCTGAGGGGTTGGGGCTCTATACATTCTAGAATCTCTAGATTCTCTAGATTCTCTAGATTTTCTAGAAAAAACGTAAACTACATCCTGGTGGGCATTATCGTGGTGCTGGCCGTCTACCTGTTGGCTGACCGCTGGCTGCCCCTCGGTCCTGACAACGGCATCGTGCTCAATGTTGTGTTCGTGGCCGTCATCGTGGGGGTCATCCTGGGTCTGCTGTGGCTGCTGGTCATTTTCTACGAGCAACTGCTCCGCTGGTGTCTCAGCCACCGGTTGCTGTTCATGTCCGTCCCCCTGGCGACGCTCGTCTGCGGTGTACTCATCTGGCGGCAGAGCGGCCAGGAGTTCATGCCTACACTCGACGAGGGGTCGTTCATGCTCATGCCCACGTCGATGCCCCACACGGGCGTCGAGGAGAACATACGCTACTGCAAACTGTTGGACCGCCGCATACAGGCTATCCCCGAGGTAGAGTCGGTGGTGGGCAAGTGGGGCCGCGTGAACTCAGCCCTCGACCCCGCCCCGATACAGATGTACGAGACGGTCATCAACTACAAGCCGGAATATGAGCTCGACGAGAACGGCCACCGCCGCCTCTTCGACGACGGCTACCACCGCTTGTGGCGGCCTGAGATTCGCACGGCCGACGACATCTGGGCCGAGATTGAGAAGGTGACGCGCCTGCCGGGTGTCACCGGTTCGCCGAAGCTGCAGCCCATTGCCACCCGTCAGGTGATGCTCTCAACGGGCCTGAAGGCTCCGATGGGTCTGAAGATCTACGGTCCCGACCTGGAGTCGATTGAGCAGGCCGGCCTGCAGATGGAGAAGGCCGTCAGAATGATTCCCGAGGTGAACAGCGCCTCGGTCTACTACGACCGTGCCTCGGGAGCACCCTACATTGAGATTGACCTCGACCGCGAAAAGCTGTCGCGCTACGGCATTCAGGTGGGCGACGTGCAGAGCATCCTCTCGACAGCCATCGGCGGCATGAGCGAGGGCAACACCGTCGAGGGGCGTGAGCGGTTCCCCATCCGTGTGCGCTACGCCCGCGAACTGAGGGACGACCCCGACGTGCTCAGCCACGTACTCGTCCCAGCCATGGACGGCACGCAGATACCGCTGGGCCAGGTGGCCGACATCCGGTTTACGCGCGGCGCCACGATGATCAGCAGCGAGAACACATTCCTCGTGGGCTACATCACCTTCGACAAGGCGGGCTCGCTGGCCGAGGTCGACGTGGTGCGCGAGGTGAAGCGCGTCCTGGACGAGCAAGTCAGCAACGGCAAGATACGCCTGCCGAAGGGCGTCAGTTACGCCTTCACCGGCACCTACGAGCAGCAGGAGCACGCCGCCAAGCGTCTCAGCATCGTCATCCCCGTGGCACTGATGATCATCCTGCTCATACTCTACTTCCAGTTCCGCTCCGTCACGGCGTCGCTCATCCACTTCTCGGGCGTCTTCGTGGCCTTTGCCGGCGGTTTCATCCTGATGTGGCTCTACGGTCAGCCCTGGTTCATGGACTTCACCGTCTGCGACGTCAACATGCGCACGCTCTTCGGCATGGGCACCATCAACCTGAGCGTTGCCGTCTGGGTGGGCTTCATCGCCCTCTTCGGCATTGCCACCGACGACGGCGTGCTCATGGGCACCTATATCCACCAGACGTTCCTCGAGCGCCGTCCGCAGACGAAGCACGACATCATCGAAGCCGTGGTCTACGCCGGCAAGAAGCGCGTTCGCCCCGCCGCCATGACCACCGCCACGACGCTCATCGCCCTGCTGCCGGTGCTGTCGTCTACGGGCAAGGGTGCCGACGTGATGGTGCCGATGTCCATCCCGACGTTCGGCGGCATGATGATTCAGACCATGACAATGTTCGTCGTCCCGGTGCTGCAGTGCTGGTGGCGCGAACGGTTGATAGTGAAAAGTGAATAGTGAATAGTGAATAGTGAATAGTGAAGATGGGAAAGATATACAAACTAAAACAAGCCAGTATTTGTAGCAGATGGATAGTGCTGACGGCACTATTCACTATTCACTGTTCACTATTCACTAACCCTGCAAGGGCGCAGACCGACTCGCTGCAAACCTACATACAGGCTGCACTGCGTGAGAATCCCGAGGTGATGGCACGCTGGCACGCCTACGAGGCGGCTGTCGAAGCCGTCTGTCCGGCGGGCACGCTGGGCGACCCTGAGCTGTCGCTGAACTTCTACCCGAAGCCGATGACGCAGGTGGGTGGGCGTCAGGTGCTGTCGGTGTCGCTGATGCAGATGTTCCCCTGGTTTGGCGCCATGAAGGCGGCCAAGCACGAGAAGGCATGGCAGGCCGAGGCCGTCTGGCAGCGCTACCGCGAGGGCGGCATACAGCTGGCCTTCGACGTCGAGCAGCTGTGGTACAAGATGCTGGTGACGCGCGAGAAGCTGGCCACCACCCGAGGACACCAGAAGCTGCTGAACGACATCATGGAGCTGGCCGTCTATAAGTACAAGAGCTCCACCAGCGGCATGAAAGGCACCCGCATGAGCGACCAGTACCGCCTGCAGGCCGAGCAACTGAAGCTGGAAGAACAGGCAGAGAGCTTAGAGGCGCTGCTGAAGCTGCAGCAGGAGCAGTTCAACCTACTGCTCCACCGCGATGCGGCGTCGCCCCTGGTGCTGCCCGACACGATAACGCTGACGACGATGCCCATCGTGGAATGGGCTGAGATAGAGCGCAGCCACCCCGGTCTGCTGACCTTGCAGGCCCAGGGCGAGCAGGCCGCCGCCCAGGGCGAAAAGGCCCGCCGCATGGGTATGCCCATGGTGGGTGTCGGCGTGCAGTATATGCTCAACAAGGAGCGCACTGACGGCATGGCCATGCCCGACATGAACGGTATGGACATGTGGATGGGTATGCTGAAGGTTACGCTGCCCATCTACCGCCACAAGATCAAGGCCCAGCGCCGCGCCGCCGAGCTGATGGAACAGACGGCCAACGAGAGCTACCAGCGGCAGGTGGACGTACTGCGCTCACAGCTGCTCAGCATCGGCCAGCGCGCCGACGACATCAAGCGCAAGATGACGCTCTACCGCCGCGACATGGACATCCTCAGCCAGACGCTGCAGCTCATGACCGGCGAGTATGCCGCCGGTACCACCACACTGAGCGACATCCTGCAGACGGAGCGCGAACAGCTCAACTATGCTTTCAGCCACGCCGAGGCGCGCGCGCAATATAATATGGTGGTGGCCGAGTTCGAGAGATTAGCATCTTTGAAGATGAGAAATGAGAGATGAGAAATGAGAGATATGATTACTTTTAAGGATAAGAGATGGGCGGGCTACGGGCTGACGCTGGCCGTCGGCCTGCTTCTGGGCGTACTGCTACGCGGCTGCGTGAGTTGCGGCAGTTCTATGACCGACGGCGATGAAGACGACGGCGGCGACGCCGTGTGGACATGCTCGATGGACCCGCAGGTGAAGCAGCCCGGGCCGGGCAAGTGCCCCAAGTGCGGCATGGACCTTATCAAGATGGAGAAAGGCATGACGCCCACCAGCGACATCGACCCCGACGCCGTAATGTTCAGCGACGAGGCCATGGCCTTAGCCAACATCGAGACAACCGTTGTCGGCACGCCCGAGGGGCAGAAGGAGATACGGCTGTTCGGCAAGATAGAGCCTGACCAGCGCCTGCAGCAGTCGCAGTCGGCCTACGTCGCCGGACGCATCGAGCGGCTGGCCATCAATGCCGTTGGCGACCACGTCGGCAAGGGGCAGACACTGGCCGTCATCTATTCGCCTGAACTATACACAGCCGAACAAGAACTGGTATCGGCTCTCGGCACGGGCCAGCAGGTGCTCGTCGACGCCGCCACCGAGAAGCTGCGCCTGCTGAACATCCCGCAGTCGCAGATCGACGAGGTGATACGCAGCGGCAAGGCATCGCCCTACGTCCAGCTGAAGGCCAACACCAGCGGCACGGTGGTCAAGAAGCTCATTGAGCAGGGCGACTACGTGCGCCAGGGCCAGTCGCTGCTGCAGATAGCCAACCTGAGCCGCGTGTGGGCTGTCTTCCAGGCTTACGAGACCGACCTGCCCTTCATCCACCGCGGACAGCAGCTGCAGTTCACGGCCGAGGCTCTGCCCGGCGAGACGTTCACGGGCCGCGTCACGTTCATCGACCCCATCCTGAACGGACAGACGCGCACCGCCGGTGTCCGTGTTGAGATGGGCAACGGCGGCGGGCGCTTCAAGCCCGAGATGCTGCTGGTGGGCAACGTGGCCGCCTCGATGCAGAAATATGCCGACGAGGGGGTTATCATCCCGAAGTCGGCCGTGCTCTGGACGGGCCGCCGCTCGGTGGTCTACGTCAAGGACGACGTCGAGGAGCAACCCACGTTCCTGCTGCGCCAGGTTACGCTCGGTCCGTCGCTGCCCGACGGCTACGTCGTTCTCGACGGTCTGGCTGAGGGCGAGGAGATTGTCACCAACGGCGTCTTCGCCATCGACGCCGCCGCCCAGCTCGACGGCAAGCGCTCGATGATGAACCAGGAGTGAGTCGGAATTGAGAATTGAGAATTGACAATTGAGAAATGACAATTGAGAATTGAGAAATGACAATTTATAATTAAAGGAAAAAATGAAGAAAGTAATGCTAATGATGGCCGCCGTGCTCATGATGGGCACCGCCGAGGCCAAGACCGTCAAGACGACGTTTGAAGTGAAGGGCAACTGCGACATGTGCCAGAAGCGCATCGAGAAGGCTGCCAAGAGTGTGAAGGGCGTCACCAGCGCCCGCTGGAACAAGCAGAACGGACAGCTCTCGCTGGTCTACGACAACAAGCAGACTTCGCCCGAGAAGGTGCAGAAGGCCCTGGCCACCGCCGGCCACGACTGCGGCTCGTTCAAGGCTGACCAGAAGGTGTACGACAAGCTGCCCGGCTGCTGCAAGTACCGCGACAACGCCCAGAAGCACTAAGCCCGAGGGTAGATACAAAACTACGAATTTCACGAATTTTACAAATTCTCGCTCGCAGGGTTCCTGCAACTTGCAGAATTAGTAAAATTCGTGAAATTCGTAGTTTATTGAAGGTATGCTTACTTGCGCACAATCTCAATCTTGGTGATGAACACGTTGGTGCCCGACTTCGAGCGAGCCAGCTGGATGGTCGTGCTGCCAGCACCGTCGGTTACCTCATACTCGTTGGTGTTAGGCTCCTGGCCCACGTTCTCGTGGATGTTGTTCCACTTCACCTCGCTGCCCTCGTCAATCGATGCGCCGTTGCCGAAGAGAATGTAGAGGTTACCATTGGCATCGGTGTCCTTCTTGCGGTAGCCGGTAATCTTGATGACGTCGCCGGCGGCCAGAGGCTGGTCGAGCGTGATGGTGATGTTGTCGGTGGCAATATTGGCCTTCTTGCTGCTCACGGTGATGGTGGCGTCGGTCACGCGGCCCTCGTCGGCACCGTTGCCAACGACGTTACCGCCAGTAGCCTGTCCGGCCTCCCATGCGAAGACAGCACCCGAAGCGGGCTGGGCGGCAGCCTTCACGGCGAACGGGGTCGTCTTGAACACATTGTCGCCGTCGAAGAGGGGCAGAGCGTCGTTCTTCATAGTGGCAATCACCTGCTCAGGCTGTGCCTTGATGAACTTGAACTTACCGGGGGCGACAACCGTGTAGTCGGTACCCTCAGTCAGGGCAGCACCGCTCTGGCTGAGCTGGAAGCCGAACGTGGTCGTTGCCGGAGCATCGAGAATACCCTGGGCGGTGAGCTGGGCAGTGAGGTCAATCTCCTCAACCTCGGCGGGCACCTCGAGGGCAGCCTGCGGGGCGTAGGTGAAGCGGCGCGTCTTGGCGGCAGAGTTCAGGCCGGCGGGCTTAACGGGCAGCGTACCGATAGTCAGGCGGTTGTTCTCAAGCTTGCACGAATAGGTTGCATCGACGATGCTCACCTTCGTCAGCTGGTTGTTCTGTGCCTCCAGTGCCCTGACGGGAACGGGAATGGTGAGTTCCTCAAGCTGGTTGTTCGACACATTGACATTGATGCTGCTGCCCTCGACCATCTTCGACAGGTCGAGACTCTTCAGCTGGTTGTTGTTCACCTGAATGCTCTTCAGCGAACCGAGCACCGAGAGGTCGAGCTCGGTCAGCTCGTTCTGCTCAAGACTCAGCTGGGTCAGTTCAGCTCCGGCGGGCAGGGTGATGCTCGTCAGCTTGTTGTTGCCGATGACGATGGTCTGCAGTGCCGGATTGTTCGACAGATCGATCGATGTCAGCTGACCTGCCTTATAGAAGGACGAGCCTAAGTTAAGATATTCCAGCTTGGGATTGCCTGAGAGGTCGATACTCTTCAGTTGCGGCTCGTACTCAGACTGGTTCGTGCAAAGGACGGTCAGGCTCTTCAGTTCAGCATTCTTAGACACGTCGATGTCGCTTACCGGCGAGTTGTTCACTGACAGTGATGTCAGCATCGTCATCTTTGAGAAGTCGATTTCGTCAACATTCAGGCCTGAAAGCTGGAGGTTCTGTATCTTCTCCTCCATACCTGCTCTGAACTCAGCGGGGACAGCGTTGCCCTGGACACTGAGCATCCAGATGTCGCTCTTGCCATAGACCTTGATTGTGCCTTCGCCTGCTACCGTTCCAGCAAACACAGTGGCAGTCTTGTGGGTAGTTCCGGCCACCTCGGCCCCTTCCTCATCGCGCAGGCCGCCATTCTCGAAGCAGACGGTGTCGGCCACGATGTTACCATCGCCGAAGTCGACGCCGTAGATGTCGTAGCGGTCATAGACGCCAATGGTCAGGCTCACCTCCTTGCCCACTTCGCCATAGAGTGAAGCTACGAGGTCGGTTTCATACTGTTGGCCGTCAAGTTCGATGACAGTCTTCGGTTCTTCAATCACGGGGTTGTCCTTGTCGTTACACGACGTCATCAATGCAGCTGATGCAAGCAGCACTGAAGCAATAAAGCTAAATTTCTTCATAAGATAATAATTGTTAGGTTAATAATTACGTGCTGCAAAAATACGAAAATAATTCCTTTTGGCAGAAGAAAAATAGTTAAACAAGTGTTAAATGTTTCTTTTCGCTCCATATTGGTCGATAATCTTTGTAAATTTGCAATCAATTAAGAACGAAAACAGAGGTATGAGAGCAATCCTACTATCCCTTTTTATGCTTTTCCTTGCCGTAACGGGAGTGTCAGCCCAGCGAACGCTGACCGGAACCGTGACCGATACAAGCGGTGAGCCCCTTTTGGGTGTCACGATAACGGTGAAGAATGGAAAGCAGACAGCCGTAACCGACCTGAACGGAAGATACAGCATCAAGATTGACGACGCGAATGCCGTCGTGGTGTTCCGCTATGTGGGCATGGAGCCTTATCAGGCGGCGGTCAGGAACCAGTCGACGATGAACGTCACGCTGAAGGAGCAGACCACTCAACTGGCCGAGACTGTGGTGGTTTCGACGGGTTACCAGCGGCTGAGCCGCGAGCGGTCGACGGCAGCCTTCGGATTCGTCGACTCCACGAAGCTGAACCGCGTCATGCACAAAGACCTCGTCTCGGCCTTGGAGGGCCAGGTGGCCGGTCTGCGCATGGACATCAATCCCAATACCGGCGAGAGCAACCCGATACTGCGTGGTGTCGGCACGTTCTCGAACAGCGTGGGCACGAAGCCGCTGATCGTTGTCGACGACATGGCCACCAATATGGAACTGTCAGAGATCAATCCCTACGATGTGGAGTCGGTGACGGTGCTGAAAGATGCCGCCGCCGCCAGCATCTACGGTGCGCTGGCTGCCAACGGCGTCATCGTGCTTACCACGAAGCAGGGCAAGACCGACAAGACGACCGTCAACGTGAATGCCGACTGGTATATCTCGACCAAGCCGTCGTTCGATGCCATGCACTACGCCTCGACCAGCGACATCATCGACTACGAGACGAAGGTGTATAATGCCCGCGTGGCCAGCAGCGGCAGCGTCAGGACACTGTTCGACACCTACGCCAACAACTATTACTCACCGCTCTACCAGCTCTACCGCGACCAGGCAGAGGGCCGCATCAGTCAGGCCGACGCCGACCAGACGCTGAGCCAGTGGCGCCAGAACGACTTCTACTCGCAGTACCGCGACCTGGCCTGGCGCACCGCCGTCACCCAGCGCTACAACATCTCGGTGTCGCAGAAGTCGCAGCAGTCGAACCACTTCGCCTCGTTCAACTACGAGCACGACAAGAACCGCGTGAAGAACGACAAGAACGACATCTTCTCGATTTACCTGAAGTCGAACTTCCAGGTGGCCAAGTGGCTTGGCCTGAAGCTCGGCATCGACACCCGCTTTGCCAACAGCACGTCGCCCGACGGCTCCTATACCAGCTACAACATGCAGGAGCGCTATGCCGCCATCGAGGATGCTCAGGGCAACCTGGTCCGTTCGCCCTACGTCAACGTGGCGGGCTTTGCCGGCAGCGCCATCAACGGCACCCGCATCCGCGAGGTGCAGGACCAGCGCGTCGAGGGCCTGATGCCCTATTCGTTCAACGTCCTGGAGTCGCTCGACGAGAGCCTGACCAAGCACCGCAACGTCCGCCTGCGCCCGTTTGTCAACTTAGAGGCCAAGTTCTTGAAGTGGTTCAAGTATAACGTCATGTTCCAGTATGAGTGGGCACAGACGCGCAGCGAGCAGTACGACGAGCCCTCCACCTATCAGATGCGACTGACGCACAACGCCTTCATCGACCAGTCGGGCGAGTGCCTGCTGCCCGACGGGGGCCGCTTCTTCCAGCAGACCAACAACTCGCGCCGCTATACGTTCCGCAACCAGCTGAACTTCGACAAGAGTTTCCTCGACGCCAAGCACAACGTCAATGCCATCATGGGCTTCGAACTGCGCGAGAACCGCTCGCCACGCCTCGTACAGCAGCTGATGTACGGCTACAACGACACGGCGCTGACCTCCGTCCGCATGGACTGGCAGACGCTCTACAACGAGGGCTGGCAGTCACTGGTCTATAACGGCACGCAGCGACTGGGCGGACTGACCACCAGCCAGAGCGAGGTGTTCCACCGCTACGCCTCGTTCTATGCCAACGTGGGCTACAACTACCTGTACCGCTATAACCTGACCGGCAGCATCCGCTGGGACGAGGCCGACCTCTTCGGACTCGACACCAAGAACCAGCACCACCCGCTCTGGTCTGTCGGCGGCGGCTGGAACATCTCCGAGGAGCAGTTCATGAAGGACGTCTCCTGGCTCGACTTCCTGAAGCTGCGCCTGACCTACGGCGTGAACGGTAACGTCGACCAAAGCTCGACCACCTACTTCGTGGCCCGCTACCGCACGCTGAGCTACGACCCGACCAACACACAGTACCTGAACTACAGCGACGACAACCTGCCCAACCCGAAGCTGCGCTGGGAGAAGACGTCGACCTTCAACATCGGTCTGGACTTCCGCATGCTGAACAACCTGCTCAGCGGTTCGCTGGAGTTCTACAACCGCGTGGGCGACGACCTGCTGGTGCGCAAGTATATGGACTCCACACTGGGCGCTTCCTCGCGCGTAATAAATAATGGTAAGATGCGCAACCGGGGCATCGAACTCTCGCTGACGGCCAACCTCATCCGCCAGAAGGACTGGGGACTGTCGGCCACGCTGAACTACGCCTACAATAGCAACAAGATGCTCAACGTGGAGCACAACCCGACGGACATCGCCTCGAACTTCATCACCGCCCCCGAGAACTACCGCATCGAGGGCACCAGCTACAACACCGTCTGGGCCTACCGCCTGAGCCGCGTGGTGAACGGCTACCCCGTCATCCTCGACCAGGATGGCAACGAGATGGCGAAGTTCGATGCCGACGGCAATCCCACGGAGGTGACCTACACCTCGACGCTGAAGGGCACCGACGCGCTGAAGAACATGGGAACCTTCGTACCCATCCATACGGGGTCGCTGTCGCTGAACCTGCGCTGGCGCGAGCTGGAGCTGAACACGCTGTTCATCTTCTCGGGCGGCAACAAACTGCGCCTCGACGTCACCGACATGAACTCCTACCAGATGGTGACCGACCACGTGAACGACCACACCGTGAAGCACTACTACGAGATGCCAACGGGCAGCGTGGCACAGCAGAACGCCTCGACATTCTCGGAGTGGTGGCGCTACGCTGACGAGCAGGTCGTGTCGGCCAACTACCTGAAAATGCGCAGCATCAACCTGGCCTATCACCTGCCCGACGCCATCATCCGCAAGATCGGCATCGGCCCGACGCGCCTGACGCTGCAGGTGAACAACCTCTTCTACATCTCGGCAGCCGGCAAGGACATCGACCCCGAGTCGTACTCCATCAAGACGGGCACCCGCACCCTGCACCAGCCCAAGACCATTAGCATCGGATTTTCAACCAGCTTTTAAAGGTAAAAAGGTAAAAGGGTAAAAAGGTAAAAAAGTAAAAAGGTAAAAAAGTAAAAGAAATGATGAACATAAAAGTTTATATAGGAAAGGGACTTAAAGGTCTGGTAAAAGGTTTCTTACCTTTTTACCTTTTTACCTTTTTACCTTTCCTCACCTCCTGCGACTCCTACATCGACATCACGCCGAAGGGGGCCGTCACCGTCGATTCCGCCCGCCAGTACTACGAGCTCATCGTCAACCCCATGCGCTGCTACAATCCTGCGTCATACTATTACCTGACGGACGACGCCTGGGCCAAGGAGTCGAACATCCTCGGCTACGAGAGCACCAGCTTCCACGGCATCAACTTCACGTTCAACGAGCAGGCCGACCGCACGCTCTTAGCTGACAATAATCTCTATGAGAATATGTACGCCTACATCCTGCGCATGAACCTCATCATCGATAACATCGACGAGGCCGACGGCTCGCAGGGACTCAAGGCGCTGGCTAAGGCCGAGGCCCGTACCTTCAGGGCCTTTGACCATTTCCTCGCCGTCAACACCTTTGCCAAGGCATACGACCCTGCCACGGCACAGCAGGACGGCGGCGTCTGCATCATTGACCACTACGACCTGGAGTCAACGCCCCGGAAGGCGACCGTCGCCCAGGTCTACGATTTCATCATCCGCGAACTGGAGGAGTCGGTACCCCTGCTGCAGGAGAAGCCCGAGAACATCTACCACCCCAACCGCGCCTACGGCTACGGCCTGCTCTCGCTGGTCTATCTGTTCCACCGCGACTGGGAGAAGGCCCGTCAGGCCGCTGAGGCGTCGCTGAAGCTGAACTCGGCGCTGGTGGACTATAACGTCATCAAGGAGGCCGGCGGCGTGGCCCGCTGCAAGGACTACAACCGCGAGAACAATCCCGAGGTGCTCTCCTACATGTGGATGGGATCCGGCTGGACCACCGAGGAGGCCGCCCTCTATTACTACGGCATGATCAGCCCGGAGTTGAAGCAGCTGTTCGAGCCTGACGACCTGCGCTACAGCCTCTTCCTGCGCGATACAGGTACCAGCATCGTCAACTGGTTCGACACGGGCAGCGGTGCCGCCATCTGGACGCCGGCCACCACGTCGGAGCGCTTCACGTACATGACTGTCGGACTGCGCACCGCCGAGGTCTTCCTGATTGCCGCCGAGGCCAACGCCCGACTGGGCAACCTCGATGCCGCCGCCGACTACGTGAACCGCCTGCGTGCCAAGCGACTCTCAACACTCAACACTCAACACTCAACACCCAACTCTCAACAGGAGATGGTTCAGACCATCATCCAGGAGCGCCGCAAGGAGCTGCTCTTCGGCTTCCACCGCTTCTTCGACCTGAAGCGCCTGAACACTGAGCCGGAGTACCGGAAGACCGTCACCCGCACCTTCCCCGTGGTGAACGTCAGCGAGACCTATCCGCAGAAGACTTATACCCTGCGCCCCGACTCGCGCCTCTACATCATTCCCTTCCCCCGCTCGGCACGCGACAAGAACCCGAACTTAACGCTGAACACGGATGAGTGATTTCTTGACTACGAATTATACGAATTAAACGAATTAGAATATGAAGAATTTTTACGCAACTATCGCAATGGCCATGATAGCCATGACGTCGTTTGCTGCTGAGCAGAACGACACCACCTACGTCACAATGGACTTTAACCAGAACCCGTGGAACTACCCACTGACAACCGAGATGAAAGGATGGGGCCCCAATTACGATGATGAGACCGGCGCACTCTTCGGCGACACCGATTTCACCTGGCCCGTCGCCGAGGGTTCTGACAAACTGATCACGGTTACTGTCTATGCCGTTGACTTGGACGAGTACCCCAAGCCTTCCGTCTATGCCAAGGTCGATAATGACGGGGACGGGCAGGCCGCCGGCTACACGGGAGACAAAATCAACGTGCTCTTCACGAACACCGGAACGACGATGCGCATCAAGGCTCCTGAGGGATATAAGTTCGGCAAGATGGTGTTCTACAATTTCCACACCCCGAACTTCCTGGTGGGCGACGAATACGAAGAGGTGTTTGAATATGAGGCGAACAACTCTATCTTTAAGCATAAGCTGAAGGTATGGACACCCACGGCACCGAAGAAGAACGCCTATGGCTATGACATCTGGGAGGGCGACGACACGAACATCCTGTTCAAATACCAATTCTTCAATGCCCACTTCATGAAGATTGACTTCCGCCTCGTTCCCGACGGCACCAGCACGCCCGACATCCCCGACGGCATCAGCGAGATGTCCGCAGCCCGCAACGCTGTGCCCGCCGTGCTGTATGACCTGCAGGGCCGCAAGGCAAAGAACGCCCGGAAGGGCATCTATGTCGTCAACGGCAAGAAAATTGTAAAATAAGCATAATAATTCAGCCCCTGCCGCGGGTTATCGCCTTTTTTGTTGTATCTTTGCAACATGAATAAGATAAAGACCTTCACACTGGCTGCACTCCTGCTCGTCTGCGGGCGGAGCGCAGCCTTTACGTTACAGCCTGACACGCTGAAGACCGACACCGTAGCCACCAAGACCGACTCCGTCAAGGTGGAGAAGAAAGAAGAGAAGAAGCCCGACTGCTGTTGCAACGACACCACCGTCAAGGACCACACCGACCCCTACCACAAGATTGTGAAGGAGGGCGGCTCCGTGCGCGAGGGACTCTTCACCGTGCGCCATATCAAGGACGACTGGTACCTCGAGGTGCCCGACGAGCTGCTGGGCCGCATGCTGTTGGCCGTGACCCGCTTCACCAGCGTGCCCCAGGGCTTCCGCATGTTCAGCGGCGAGGAGGTGAACCGCTCGGCCGTCTACCTCGAGCAATACAACGACAAGGCGCTCTTCCTGCGCGAGTACGTGCAGTCGAGCTTTGCCAAGCCCGACGACCGCATCGCCATCTCGCTCAAGGCCTCGACCGTCGACCCCATCGTCCATAAGTTCGAGGTCATAGGCCGCAACCCCAAGACCAAGGCCCAGCTCATCAACGTGACGAAGTGGATTCTGAGCGACAACAAGGTGACCAGCTTCTCAGGCAGCGACCGCACGCAGCTGGGCATCGGCGGCCTGCAGGCCGACCGCACCTTCATTGACAGCATCAAGACCTACCCCATCAACATCGAGATTCAGTCGCTGCGCACCTACGGCATGAGCTCAGGCTCCACGCCAGCCTCACAGACCGGCTCGGCCACGCTGTCGCTGAACACCTCGATCGTGCTGCTGCCCGAGCAGCCCATGCAGCCACGCTACGGCGACGAGCGCGTGGGCTACTTCAACAACCGCATCACCGAGTTCAGCGACGAGCAGCAGACTACCAGCCACGAGACCATCGTCATGCGCTACCGCTTGGAGCCCAAGGACCCCGCCGCCTACCGCGCCGGACGACTGTCTGAGCCGAAGAAGCAGATCGTCTACTACATCGACCCGGCCACGCCGAAGAAATGGGTGAAGTACCTCATCGCCGGCATCAACGACTGGAATGCCGCCTTCGAGGCCGCCGGTTTCAAGAACGCCATCGTGGGCAAGGAGTGGCCCGAGAACGACTCGACGATGTCGGTCGACGACGCCCGCTTCTCAATGATACGCTACCTGCCCTCGGAGACCGAGAATGCCTACGGTCCGCGCATCGTCGACCCCCGCTCGGGCGAGATCATCGAGGCCCATGTCTGCTGGTACCACAACGTGATGAACCTCGTCAAGAAGTGGTACATGATACAGTGCGGCCCGCTCGACAAGCGCGCCCAGTCGATGGACTTCCCCGACGAGCTGATGGGCCAGCTCATACGCTTCGTCTCCAGCCACGAGGTGGGCCACTCGCTCGGTCTGCGCCACAACATGATTGCCTCGCAGGCCACACCCGTCGAGAAGCTGCGCGACAAGCAGTGGGTCGAGGCCCACGGCCACACCAGCAGCATCATGGACTATGCCCGCTTCAACTACGTGGCACAGCCCGAGGACAATATATCGGAGAAGGGACTGTTCCCCCGCATCAACGACTACGACAAGTGGGCCATTAAGTGGGGCTACCAGTACCGTCCGGAGTTCAAGGACCCCGCCACCGAGAAGAAAGCCCTGCGCACAGAGACCTCGAAAGCCCTGGAGGGCAACCGCCGGCTCTGGTGGTGCGGCGACGAAGGTCACGGACAGGACCCCCGCTCGCAGACCGAGGACCTTGGCGACAACCAGATGAAGGCCAACGAGTACGGCCTGAAGAACCTGCGCCGCGTGATGCAGAACATCGAGAAGTGGACGGCCCAGCCCGACGGCGAATATGAGCACCTGAACGAGATTCACCGTGCTGCCCGCGCCCAGTACCAGCGCTACGTGAACCACGTGCAGCGGTATCTCTTCAGCAAGTACGTCAACAACGCTCCCGGCCAGAAGCCCAACGACATCGTGCCCCGCGAGCTGCAGAAGGAGGCCCTCCAGTGGATTGACCGCAACGTGATGGAAGCCCCGTTGTGGCTCTACCCCGAGAGCATCGTCACCAAGCTCGGCGTCGACTACATCGACGAGATACGCGCACGCCAGCAGACGGTCATCGCCCTGCTGCTCTCGTCAGGTGCCGTCATGAACCTGCACAGCGCCCAGATGCAGTGGCCCGAAGCCTACCCCGTGGAGGAATACCTGAACGACGTCTTCGCCATGATCTGGAAGCCGCTGACCGCGAAGGACGAGCAGCAGAACAGCTTCCGTCGCTTCCAGCAGCGCACTTACGTCGACTTCATCGACACGGCGCTCAACTCAAACAACTCCACAGCCCAGCGCTCGGATGCCATCCTCTACTTCGAGCAGCACCTGGACAAGGTGGAGAGCTATCTGAAAGCCCAGCAGTCAAGCGGAATAAACGCCCAGCACTACAAGAACCTGCTGCTGCGCGTGAAGAAGATGCGCGAGAAGTACGAGTCGGGGAAATAAAATGACAAGATAATGAGCAGACTGGATCCTTTCTCTTATGTCAAAGGCTGGAGTTGACAGCCTGAACAGACATGGGAATAATAATGATCTTAGTATGATAGAAGAAATAACAATTAATATACTTGATTTGACCAAACCAGTCATTATACAAGATGCGGTTATTAAAACAGTGGACTTACGTTTCACCACATTTCACCATGAGGTGTGTGTACGCAATTCAATAATTGAGACGTTGCTATTACACTCAGCTTTTTTTGAAGGAGGCTTTACCATAGAGAACTGTATCGTCAAAAACCATATTCAATATGAAATGGGAGGGCATAACAAAAAACCCGTCAGAATAATTAACAGTATTTTTGAGAGTTTGTTTGTTTTTTTTGATTGTGTTTTTGTAAGCGATATTGTTATTAAAAATAACATATTTCTTGAAGGATCAACGTTATTTAATGGAACTAACTCTTTTGAAATTTCACCAAACACAGAAAATAATGTAGGAGCACTAAATATTATGCAATGTGAATAACCGAGATTGCCAGAATCGAACTCACAGGGGGTTGCAAAGCAAAGTCCCTGTGAGTTTATGGCATAAAAATGTTAAAAGAGTTTGGGTGGGAATGAAAATATGTGATCAATATGTACCTTTGCAAAAAAGAATTATGAAAAGTATAGAAGAAGCTCTTGCTACATTTGAAAAATGTGCTACAATTCAGGCACAGACATTTGAAACAGGCGATTACAGAAAAGGAAACAAATACTTTGACAAACTGATGAAAAGCATTGTGTTTCTATATGAACAAAAACATTTGATTGATTTAGAACCTTTTCTTCATCATCAGAATGTTGGCGTTAGGTCAACTGCTGCTTTTGCATTGTTGCCAGTAATAGAAGAAAAAAGCAAAGCCGTTCTACAAGAGATTGCTGATAACGATTACGGAATACATAGTCTGAACGCTGAGAGAACATTATTACGATGGAATAATAATGAGATTATTTTCCCATATCAAGCAGGATGGATTTGGTAAATAATGAAAAGTATAGAACAAGCTCTCGCTATATTCGAGGAAAGTGCCATCATCCAGGGACAGACTCAGGAAACGGGTGATTACAAAAAAGGTAACAAATACCACAAATTAGAGATGCAAAGTGTGGTGTATCTTTATGAGCATGGCCATTTGTCTGATTTGGAGAAGTTTCTTAATCACAAGAATGTGTTTGTCAGGGCAGCAGCAGCTTATATGTTATTGCCCATAATGGAAGAACGCAGTAAGGCTGTACTACAGGAAATAATATCCAATAATTATCGCCACCAAAGTCTCATGTCAGAGATAGGGTTGAAGCGATGGGAAAATGGAGAAGTCATTTATCCTTATCAGGATGGATTTCATTGGTAATACAATAGAAAAAATAGCATACATTATGAAGAAGACAACAACAGAAAAAGAATTGAAGGTGATTGAGAGGCTGTCTCAGATATTTGAGACAGAGCCGACAGACAATGAACTGCGTAATGAGGAAATAGGTTTCTATGTGGAATATGACCCAGAGGACAAAACGATTCAAGTTCGGATAAACACATTCGTCAATCCTTATACGCAGGATGTACAATTGGTATATATGGAACGGTTTGCGAGGCTGGTCTTTCTTGAACCGATTGCAAAAATTGACGCTAACAAACCGAGCAAGTTGGGAGGTATGCAGGTTGCGCTGACGATGCCCATGGCAGACGTCACCGACGATATGCTGAAGCGACTGAAGGACGTTATCCTCAAGATGCACAGCGAACAGGTGCCCAACGAGACCTTCATCTGGTTCAAGTCTGAATACAATGATGACGTATGCTACTTTGAAGGTGATATGTTGTGGTATCCCCGTCGTGCCGTTATTATGGGTGAGAATGGCTATGAGCGTTACGACTTCTCGGATGAGTCGAAGTTCGACATCGGGATGTGGGACATCGTTACTGGCGACTACGACCGACTGGAGTATTCCGACTCGTTTGAACTAATCTCCTCGGCGGCATTCCAGGATATCTGGGATAAGAAGGAGAAAGAGCATGAGCCAGAACCTTGGTAGTAAAGAAAACTGTCTACGCCTTATGTTTTTCCTGCACTTTCTGCACTGATCACTGATTTTCAAAGGGTTACGGTCCACTTTTGGCCGAAATACCTGCACTTAATGCTGCACTGCTTTCCTGCACTGATTGCACGCAGCGAAACATTTGTTCCACGCTGTGGAACGTTTATTCCACGCTGTGGAATTCTCCGAAAGGCGGCGTTTTTCGTCTGAAAAGCACTGCTTTTTTTTCATAAACCGCCACGCCTTGTGTCCGTTCGTCGAGTTTCTTCCTAAGCCTCCCGTGAGAGATCCCGTTGCTCCTCACGCCAGACTTTGTAATCGGACATTCGGCGGGAGATGTCGGGGGAGAAGCCGGGGGAGGTCTGACGGGAGGTGTAGCAATACTTCACGAGGCTGTGCCCCATGACGGCAAGGCGCCGCCTCGGGCGGCTCAACACGGCGGGTAGACATCCGTTACCCGGCGGGTAACTCAAGCTTCGCCGCTGAAGATATTGCTGAGGTTACAGGCCTCGCTATTGACGACATCAATAGCCTATAGGCACCGTGGGAACGTTTGTCCCAGGCCGTGGGAACGTTTGTCCCAGGCCGTGGGAACGTCTGAAAAGGCCTGCTTTCTGCCTGAGAACCGCCGCTCATCGCGGGCACTTGTTCAGTGCAGCTTCCGGTTCAGGCTTCGGTGCAGGTTTCGATGACATAACCTTCTGATAATGAGTGGTCAGTGCAGGAAAAGCAGGTTCTTTCTCCGTTTTTACCTATATTATAGCGCACAAAAAGGCAACAAATACGAGGCGCAAACAGATTTTTCACACCAGAAACGGTTGCACTTCCAAATATTTTGTGTAACTTTGCAAGAATTCGCATTCTTTCTTTGTATAAAGGAAGTCTGAGGGATTGAGGAAAAACTGGGTTACGAATTGGAAACCGTACTCAATTCCACATTCTGCTATAAATTATATTCAATGAACACCCGACGCTGAGCCACCAGCCGTTTCAATGACTCATCATCGGGTGCAAAGTTACGAATAAGTGAGCAAAACACCAAATTTATTTGAGTATTTTCGAACGAGAGTAACTTCGAGACATAGTCTCAAAGGTAACCATTCTTTTTGAAAGAGCCCAATCTATTCATCTCTTTTTTCCTCTGAGCTTGCTCATCGCTCTTGAACTGATTGTGGCATTTTTTGTGGCACCTGCCAGAAAGGTGCGTATTAGGCTACGTCCTTCTTCTGAAATGATATGCCGCATACAGAACTACCAAAGAATACTGCATCAGGTGAATCTACCTTGAAATGTGTACTTCTCTTATCTCTCTACTCTTTACTTTGATACATTCTGCGGAAGAGGAATCGAATAGTACGACATTTACGCCACCATTATGTAATGAACTATTAAAGCATATGCCATCAATACCATTAATCTTACAATACTCACAAATAAGTTGCGTTGGAACATACTCTAATTCGGAATCATATCGTCTTAAGGGTTTTGACAAGTCTGAACTTATAAGTTGTAATATTTTTTGTTTAGCAATTACTTCTGAAAGTGAAATGGTAGAATTGTTATACGCATAATACAAACTCAATGCAGAGGTGAAATCCAAGATATTTAAGTCTCTTGTAGTCTTAAAACTTCCTATGGCTAACTTATCCAAATACAACGCACGGACTTCGTAGTATGTTGTTTCCTCATTCTTGCATAAATACAAATAGGGTATACCAAGAGGATTTGCTCTACCGGCAGTTGCCTTCCCTCTCGGAGGACAACCCATATTGTTTTTGGTCAGATAGGTTCGCTCTGATGGAATGACTCTTGCTCTATACAAAATAGTGCCTTGGGGAATTGTTGTATTCGCTTCTATCATATTGTTACCATCAAAGTATGACAAATTTGCAAAGAACCTCTTTTCTTCTCGAACTTCCCTTTTTATATCATCCCATGTTGAGATGTCACTCTTGATAGCATCAACATATCCAACTTTTTCGTTTAAATCATAACCATAATTGTCTAATGACAAAAAATGGCCTATGATTCTTTTGCCAACTTCATCATCAACAAAAATGTCCCAGTCTTTTTGAAGAAGGCCAACTATATCTACCCCTTCTCTGGCTGGCTGAAACAAATGTAACAATTCCTTGAAGAAATCTGCAAAGATGTTGATGTCGACAACATATGCTTCTTGCCCACACGCATCGCAAATCCCAAAACCTGACGATTCGTTGCTGACAGCAATTTGTAATTCTACGTCATTAAAGCAGTTACTACAGATTAACATGGTTATATTAGTCGGACAAAATGCCGTTTATTAATTCAAGATGATTCAGTATTGATAACTTTTTTATATAGCCAAGCCCTGGGTAGCCATCTTCTTGGTTTGCTTTTTCAATTAACTCGTCAACAGCAGTAGTATGGGCAATACCGTTACCATAGAATGGAGCTATCTTTATGGCTGCTTCATGGAATTTTCCACGAACATTAGATTGGTCAAAATTGCTATCTGATACAAAATGATGTACAAAGATCTGGTCGTCCGCCTTTTGGTATGTCAAATGAATGGCAATCGCATATGGCATCATACCTCCCTCTATAAAATCTTTAGGTAGTGAAGTATAGTCAGAAAAACCATAAAGGCCATCAGCATTGTAATACGCGAAATCATCACTAAAGAATTCATCATCAGGATCCGCATAATCTGCATTCCTTGACTTGTTGTTAAATCTGTCTTCAAGCGAGATTAGTTGCTTATTTAATCTAAGAAGCCTTGCCCGAGTGGATCTATTTCCATTGTTCCCATTCACGATATAAGAGACCCTTTCATTGCGAAGAAAGTCCATCAAGCCTTCATCATTGACATCAGCTCCATTAGGAAGTATAATCATCACTTGCTGGAGATTATTTTGATCAATATGATTGCGAAGGACATTGGCATTTCGTTTGTAAATATAAGCGGGAATCCAACTATCATGCATACCAACTAAAGAAGTCAGGCTTCCTAAAATGTCATTATTTACATTTGGATGTTTGAAATCTCCATCCTTTGGGTTAAGAATCATCGCAAATTGGAGTCCGCTATCCAACATGGTAGATATGGCTGTATTAAGTCCTCCAAACTGTTGCTTTACAGGCTCTATAATGGGGACTAACTTTTCTTTACTTTGATTTCCTGTTGCGAAATCTCGCAAAGCCAATAACTCAAACTGTTTACCTCTTAAATACGGGAAATACATAAATCAGACTTTTTTATTGGGTTACATAATTGGTTGGCCAATTCGAGCCTTTCCTTTTCTGAGAGATTTAAAGAAAGATATATTTGCCTGAGTTCCTTTGGAACATACTTCAATTTGCTTGTTACACTCTTTCTTTTCTTAATCTCATAAAGGAATAGCTCATTTAGCCTCAAGGATGGTATTTGCATGATGCGTTCTTTGCATGCATCGTACATTTCATATTCACTAACGTTAGGAAGATAACCATCAAATGATAACACGATGTCCTTGTATTCCTGTGTTCTCAGACATCCCATTAGAATTTCGGAATCGAGTTCTGAATTCTTAACAGCAGGTCTGTATTCATTTAATTTTATTCTCCCTCTATCATAAAATAACTCTATGATGCCTATAGTTGGTTCAACAATACTCTCATAATAGCCTAAATCTTCAGAAGCAACAACAATATAACATTTGTTGAACACTTTCTTATAATCTCCCATCTGTTTGGAAAGCCTTCTTGATGTATCGAACTGGGTCTTGATTTCAAAAGCTTTACTCTCTCCATTCATCATGGCAAAGTCGACGATAGAGTTGCCGATCCGAAATTCATTGAATGCAATGGTGTTCTTTGTGCCATACTTCTTCAACAAGAGTTGATTTATGATTTCATTCTTATATACATACTCGCATCTATAGAATCTCGCAATATACTTATATAGGTATAGAAGATAGTCAGAATATGAATCAATTCCTTTCTGATATTGATCATATTTTGAGTATAGCCAATTCAAATGAGAGAAATCGTTATAGTTGATAATGTCTGAAAACACCTTCCGAGTAAAGACTGAAGAATAGCTCCTCAATCTTTCGCTCTGTACGTATGGCGTTGTCTTATTCATACATGATATCACAATAATCTGTGCAAAAATAGTGCTTTTTCTTGAAAATAGCAACTTTTTCAGATGTTTTTTGGTAAAAAGAAGGATAATCTGAAGAATTTGTTATATCTTTGCGACTAAAATAACAATTTCCTTTATCAAGAATATAAATTCAGCAATTATGGATATATATACTCTACCACAAAACATGAGAGAAGCGTTTGTTCGCTATCTCCGTGAATGTAAAGGCAAGGATGGTGAAAAGTGTGCATCAGCTATTGATGAGTTCTATAAGGAAGTCTTCAAAGACAGGAAAAGTATATTTGAAGACATAACGGATATCGATAAGTTCAATGATAATATCGTTCAACTAAGGGAATACATCCAATCGGAAGAACCGACAGAACTCTCATTGGTTGAAGAGGATGATGTTGACAAAGAAGAACTATTGGATTTGTATCAAGAGTTCCTGTCAGCCTTTAAGTTGTTTTTTGAACTATGGAACAAACCTCCTCATTTGATTGTAAAGGAAGACGAAATTGGCAAAAACACAATTGTATTCGGTGCACCAGGAACGGGGAAATCATATTTTATCAAAGAGTACATCAAGAGTCGTACTGGCGAAAAGGATGAAGACAAGCAGCCAAAGGTACGCACGACCTTTCATCCTGATTCTGATTATGCTTCTTTTGTCGGATGTTATAAGCCAACAAAAGTAAATGGTGATTTGACATATGAGTTTGTTCCGCAGGCCTTTACTGACGCATACGTAAATGCCTGGAAGGAAAACGAACCGTACTTCTTGGTTATTGAAGAAATCAATCGTGGTAATTGTGCTCAAATCTTTGGCGACTTATTCCAACTGCTTGACCGCAACGAAGAAGGGTTATCTGTATATCCCATTAAAGCAGACAAAGATTTAGGATCCTATCTAAAGAAAGAATTTGCCGATTGTTCACGAGAAGATATGCCACAGAAGGTGAAAGATGGCGAACAATTATGTCTGCCACCTAAACTGTGGATCTTGGCCACCATGAATACAAGCGACCAGAGTCTATATCCGATGGATAGCGCTTTCAAACGGCGTTGGGATTGGAAATACATTCCGTTTGATGAAAGCGATCATGATGACTTTATTTTTGTAGACAAGAAATTTTATAGATGGAGCAAATTCCTTGAGGCAGTTAACAAAGAAATCAAAAAGGTCACTAGGTCTGAAGACAAATTGTTGGGTTATTGGTTTGTCAATGCCGGCGATTCGCATGTAATAAACACGTCCACCTTTGTTAACAAAGTCCTCTTTTATCTTTGGAACGATATATTTAAAGATGAGGAAAGTAGTCTTTTTACCGAGCATAATTTAAATTTCCAGTCATTCTTCATGCCAAGGAACAAACTTAACGAAACAAATATAGCTGTTTTTCTTGAACAAGGTTTAGGGATAGCGGAAGTAGAAGGAATGACTTTCGAAAAGATTCAAGAGATAAGCGAGAAGAATCGACCCACTAAAGCTTCCAAAAGTGATTTCATTGTAACGTATAATGGAAAGCGTTATGATAGCGGGAATGCAAAAGAAAACTTTGTGGATGTCATAAATGAAATCATTAATACAGTTGGTATTGATGCAATTTTAGCTATTGAGAGAGGTGGTCCAAAAATAGTTAGATCAAAGGCCGAAGTACGAGTTCCTGTTGAATTGAGCAATGGAATGTACATAGAAGCGAATTTGTCTAACCCACAAAAAGAAAATATCCTCAACAAATTGAAGAAGGCTCTCAATCTTGAATTATATGTAAATGAAAATACTGATTGAAGATTACAATTACAATTTCAAAAAGCAGGACATCACAGACGAGGATGCTTACGAGATTCAGGAATTTCTGAAAAGCATTGGCTCTCGTTCTAAAGATGGCGCAGTGCCTTATGTCGGCTATCTCTATAGTAAGGCAAAGGAGGACTGTGTATTCTTCCTTCCCAAAGTCATTGTTGATGAGCAAGGAAAGGTCTTGGGTAAATATGAACCGATTGACTTGTGGAAGAACAAAGTGAATTCTTTTACTAAAGAAGAGCGAAAATTCCTATTCACATTCCCTATTTGGACTTATCTGGCCATCAATACCTACAATCGTCGCAACCCCCAAAATAGCATTGTAAGGAAAGAAACCATTTCAAAGACAGACAATTCAAAGAACGAGGCAAATGTAACCTTCCTTGACTGCATTCTTGACATAATCAGATTTGCCCAAGAGCATAAAAACGTTCTTCTTTTCAAGATGCAGAATCTTCATCACAGCATGGAGAGGGTAAACTGGCCAAAAACCATTTCAACTCAGCAACCATTATTAAAGAAAGGGAAGGCTCCGATATACCTCCAACCTATAGTCAAAAAGAAAGCAATAGATTATGAAGAAGAACTTCTTGTCATCTATTTCTCCATTTTGCGTATTCTGAAGGAACATTATGGCTTTCAGGTGGATATCAACCTCAATTTTGAACTGATTGCAGAAAAGGAACTTGATTCCAAATCCGGAATTAAGCGGCTTCGTGAGATAAGATACAAATACTTTTCTGACATCACTCTCAAAATATGGCAGCTATGCTATGCATATTTTGAAAGGAAGGAGAAAATGAAGTCATCAAACGTTGTGGAGGATTATTTAATCGCCAGTTCCTTTCACACAGTTTTTGAAGCTATGGTTGACGAACTCCTTGGTAATGACTTGCCAGCATATATGAAGAAAGATCAGGATGACGGCAAAAGAATAGACCACCTATTTCTCTATAACTCTCTCATCGACCCTGCCCTGAAAACATATTATATTGCTGATAGCAAATATTATGAAATAGGACGTCGCCCACAAGGCCCCGCACTTTTTAAGCAATACACTTACGCAAGAAATGTCATACAAGTAAGAAATAAGAACAAAGAGGATCGACGAGAGAAAAAGTATGATATGTTTCGTGATGACAGGACTGAAGGGTATAATATTGTGCCCAATTTCTTTCTGAGTGCATATCTTAAAAAACTTAGTTATGATACTCACGACATTGTAAAGTCTGAAGAAGGAGATGTTAATGAATTCCACTTTGAAAACCGTCTCTTCGATCGTGAGACACTACTTTTATCACAATTCGACATCAATTACCTTTTTGTGATAAAACAGTATGCGACTAACGCAAGTAATGAATCCTTCCGCAAAGAAGTCCATGCAATATTTCGGAATCATCTTTTGGAACGTCTGAATAATGAATACTGCTTCAAAATCCTCAGGTTGAAGCAGCAACCAAAAGCGGGTTTTGAAAAACAAGCATTATTGGATGCTATTGCCCCCATTTTCCGTATAGTGAATGGTAAATTGTTTTGTCCCAAAAGAGATGAGCAATGTACTTATCTCATCCTCGCACTTGAAAGAGAGGGGGAGGATAATAAACAAGTACTGAAAGCTGTTGAAACTGACTTTAAGATAGACATAGATGATTTCCAATTAGGCGAACATCTTCCAGAATAGACAAAGAATGATTTGCCAACCCGAAGTCACGGTGCTACTCTGTCATTCCATTGGACGAGTTCTCTTAAAAGCCTATAGTTCGTTGTATTTCTTTGCATTGCCATAGGCTTTCTCAACAGGGTATTTTTCAGCATTCCTTTTTAGCTTGTCGAGAACGATCTGTTTGACGTCGAGGTTGAATTTGTCAGCTATCAGAATGGCATAGTTAAATACATCAGCCAACTCTTCCTTCACTTTTTCTACGTTAACTTCTGAAGCACCCTTCCAAAGAAAGGCTTCATTAAGTTCTGCTGCCTCAATAGAAAGAGCCAGAGCGAGATCTTTTGCGTTGTGGAATTGATCCCAATCACGCTCTTGAGTAAATTGTACTATTACTTTCCGAAGATCTTCAAGGTCACTCATTGCTTATTGTTTTTTGAGTTATACATTTCAGGTGCAGTTTCATTTGCCATAGCCCTGATCCTAACATCTCTTTCCTATCGTTGGTGCAAAGGTAAGAATAAATAATCATATATGCAAATTTCGTTCATAATCTTACGGATAAATAAAATGCCACCAGAATGATTTGCTACCCCGAAGTCACGGTGCTATTCTTTCATCTGGTGGCTGAATCCCAAATTAACAGGTCACTTGCCGTAGCAAACGGGGCTCCTGCCCTAAATGGGAAATGGATTGGGAAGGACTCGAACCTCCGATATAGCCATCAATATGATGTCTCCCGCTCCCGTGCGACCATCAATCCACTATGTAAAGACTGGCAAGCGGGGGATATCGACGCCCCTCATATCGGCTGTTTTACGTGCCGTCACTCCGTTCCAAACATCATGCGCTCTACTTGCCAGCCCATTATTTCAAAAGGATGATACGAGCGGCAGGATTCGAACCTGTTCCCCTTGCCATAAGGCAATCCACCGTGTCCGACATCGTGATTCTACTCGCACCATCCAACCAGTCTTCAAGAGAAGCGGGAGTAACCCCTCCCGGTCTATCTCTATTACTACTGGGGAGGTTGGAGTCTCACCGAGACCAGCAAGGCTCCTACCAATACCAGGAAGGTCAGCTTGAAGTTATCGCGCCATCCCGACGACATCCTGGCATATCAAAGATGCAGCTTGATGTTATCGCGCCCTTTTTTGACCTTCGATGCTGCAAAATTAGTAGCAAGTTGTCTCAAATCGTGGGACATGCTTCAAAAAGATTCAATTAATCGTTGTTATTTAACATTTTTCCCACTTTACAGCATCCAAAGCTTTCATAAGACCATTATAATCGAGCGTATCTAATGGTACTTTGTTCGGAGCAAAGCTGCACGAGTTCACTTTCTTGTCCCATGACACAGAGCAGAAGTTAGTCGGACGCTGGCATCTCAGCAAGCAAGATGGACTCTGGAATGGCTTTCCTCCTGCAACAGACGCTAATTGTTGGGACGTAGGTGTATTGGAGAAACGCTGCGGAACGAGTATAATCTGGTCACTTTTCATAATCTTCATCATACGTTTATACACGATAGTTGCCGCTTCGACCTTGTCAGCACCCACCAACAGATTAAGACCTGGCTTTATACCCATTGATTCTATTCTTGGCAATAGCGACACTACCCTCTGCACTTCTTTTTCATTATCAGGTTGATGGATAGTGATATGTATCTTATCCGGCTTGCAATTCTGTAGCTTCTGCCATACACCTTCATCCTCTAATGGCAATCCATTGGAAGTAACAGATAAATAACACAATGGATATAACGCTTCTATCACTTCAAACACGCCATCATACTCAAAGGGCTCGCCACCACCCAAAGATACTGCCTTCACACCGTTCTTTATACAATCCGATGCGAAGTTTATCACTTCCTGCGATTTCCACAGCGTATTGCCCTCACGTCTGCTGTGGTTATAGCAAAACGAGCATTGCTTGGAGCAATAGTTAGACAGGTCTATAGAGATAAGTTCTATCATTTCTTTAAATCTCGATGTTTGTCCCAATCGTATTCTTCTGCCTTCCCCTCAGCAATCAATTTATCCATGTTTTCCTTATTAAGGATTGCTTTGGTCTTTTTGTTATAATACATCAGGCTGTCATCAGAAGTAGCCAATTCGCACCATATCTGCCCATCATAAACATATTCAATCGTAATATCGATATCTACTGGAAGCATCTCTGCAAGTTGGATTTTCTCTGCGTCCTTAAACTTTATGGGCAAATGGGTAACCTTGGCTTTTATCTTCTCTGGCAATTGCTCGAATTTCATCGGATTGGCTGGATTTGTCAATTTTATTGCAGGCTCATAATTAGGATTATAGCACTGGTGGTAGATGAAAAAAGGGAACTTATTGTTTTCTTTAATCACCCTTTCCTGATTATCTACCATATCTGGATTTAGGTATCTGGGAGCTTTGTATTTTTCCAATATTACGCCATTATTCTCAAGGAGCTCTATGCCTTCCATGTTACGGAAAAAGTCTACATAAAAGAGCCCCATGTCCCTTGATATACATATTGGTCGTTGGAAACGGTCTGTATCTAACGAAACTGCCTTTTTGAAAATGTCCAATTTTGACATGTCTATATTAATAATGGCACCCATCCATTTGTAGTTCGTCCAGCCATATTCGTCCTTCTCCCATTGGCTCCTATCATTATCCGTTTCAAGCAAAGGCAGTATTTGTTCTGGCTTCAAGTTCAATATGTTATATGCACCTATATCAAAAGAAAAATCATTCCAAAACACTTCGTCAACAGTATTCTGCTCATATCCACCAACAGGCACAGGGCCATTGTCGTCAATATCAAAGATACCAACATTGCCATCTTCATCTACACAATACCATGCCGTAGACATAGAATGTGTTGCGGGGTATTCTTTATCCGTCTTCATGCTTCTTTGCTGTTCTCTTTAATCCATTGTTTTCCAAGTTCATCAAGTTCTTCCTTTGTTAGGATCCTTCCAGATTCCTCCCCATAATAAACGGTTTCATTATTGGATGAACGGATTTCCTTCCATCTTTCATACCAATTGCTAACACAAGTGCTATCAACATAAACTGAAATATGTTCAGCCAGTTGTAGGGTTTCTTTGTCTTTAAAGTTAATTGGCAACCGCGTAGCCTTATCTCTCAATTTCTTTGGTAGTTGTTCTATTTTAAGTGGATGGGCAGGATTAGACATACGCTTTGCAGGTCCTTCGTCAGGCATCCACTCTTCATTGTATATGAAAACTGGGAAGCGCTGGTTCTCTTCTTCTTTCATTTTCGATTCAGATTCCTCATTGTCTACAAAGATTCCATCATAACATGGAGCCTTGTATCTTGCAATCACTACTTGATTTTTCTCTAATAGCTGCACACCCTCCCTATTGTAAGTGAATGAAACAAAGAATAGACCTTCCTTTCTAGACAAACACACAATATCATCTCCGTCCATAGCTAACGATGCTGCCTGAAGAAGTATTGGCAGCTTGGTCATATCAATCTTGATTATGACTTCAGACCAGCTATCGTTACATATATAGGCTTCTGTTTTCGTGACCTCCTTAGTTGTTATAGGGTCTATTTCTCCGTATCTAAATTCTTCTGTAACCCATTCGTCCTGGACAGCAAGAGGCATCAGTAATGGCCTAATTTGGTCTGGTGTCAAATTCAAATCCCTGATGCCATCTGCACTTTTTGATGAGAAGTCATACCAAAATATGTCGTTGACTTCCTTCTCCTGCTCACATTCATCCTCATTCGGTATAGGACCATTGTCGTGAATATCGACAATTCCTACATTGCCCTCTTCATCTACACAGTACCAAGCTGTTGACATGGAGTGTGTTGCGGGGTATTCTTTATCTATCTTCATATTCTTTAATTTGTGGAGTTTGTTTGAGCCCTCTACAATAACTGAATGCATACTCCTCTATTCGATGCACACTATCCGGGATATTAATATTACAGATATCACTAAATTCAAATGCCCCACATTCAATGGAATTAAGACCTTGGGGTAACTCTACACTCTCTATTTGACTATCTCGAAAGGCATGAGGACCTATAATTTTTGTTGTTGCAGGTACAATAAACTGTTTGACGGGATGAGCTGACGGAAAAGCCACCAATGATTTTAAATCCTTGCTATAGATAACTCCATCAATTTCCGTGTAATAAGGATTGTTTTTATCTACTTCGTACGCTATTATTTTGCAGCCAGAAAAACAACTGCCATCCATTTCCTTTACTGATGCTGGTATGTGTATCGATGTAATTGATTTGCATCCTCCAAATGCGTATGATGATATTACTTCCAAACCATCTGGCAACACTACTCCCGTTAGCTTAGGACAGGAGTGGAAACCTTTAACCATCTTTAGTCCTTGTGGTAAAACGAGAGTCGTTATTGACTCTGATTCGGAAATCCCAGTCTCATCTTCGTCTGTTGGAGACATGATTCCTTGAGGAAATATCAATGTCTCTAATTGCGTGTGGTAACCAAAATATGGAAGTTCATTCCCGTCAACGTATGTAGCCTCGCCTAAGTCAAGGTGTCTTATGGCAGCAGTGTACTCATAATCTGGAATGAAATTGTCATCGTCATCAAATTCACCCTCCAATTCACACATCCCATCCAAGACATCACTAAAGTCCTTTCGTCCAATAAGCCCTGTTATTTTTAACGACACCACCTCTTGCTGTTCCTTTTCTGAAAGGAATTTCGACAAAGTGTTGGGCTTTTCCAGATGTATTGTCTTAATCTTTTCCATAAACTATATCCATTGACTGATTTACTTTATTTGAATGAATCGCTTGTCACTATTCTCATTTGCCAAGAAGTCCTCGATGACCTTTGAAGTTACCTTCTTGACGAAGATTTCTCTGATGGCAGGGTCATTATCATCTTCAAACGCTGCATATTCTGCATTATAAGCAGGAAGAATCCAATCATCCACGAAAGAATCATTCTCACTCACCCTCTTGGCAAAGTTTAGGATGTCAGAGTAGATGTTATTGATAAATTCTTTGGTATCGCAAAAGGCATCTGTGACAATCTTATTTTCGTATGTGTCATAGATATAGAAGATGCCATATAATGATGAGGGAACTGAAATAAGCAACTCATCAGATGTGTAGAAGAATGGTTCGTAATATAGAAGTGCATGGTAGCCCTCACAATCAATGCTCACACCAGATGGCATAAAATCAAAGATATGCCGAACCATATTCTCTAACCATCCTGTTACATCCTCAAAAGGATCATAAACATCTGAAATTGTGATGAGTTCTGTCTCCTCTCCATTAACCGTGACGTGAGTATTAATCCACCCACAATCTGGATAATCCAAATTCAGATGGACGCAATCTACAGAAGAAGGGGTATTTAATGCGTACTTCTCCAATAGCTTGCTGCGTGCTATTAGCCATTCTTCGTTTCTACTCATCGCTTTATTATGTACTCAAATTCGTATCAATCACCTCGCCAATGACAAAGTAATAGAACAGAGGACGCTCTTCTGCGTTGTCCTTTTCCAATTCCTCCAACAGTTCGTCAAACTCATGACAGTCAAAGCGCTGTTGCAATGATTCTACATTCGCACGAGTAACGCCAATCAAGGCATTCTCCGTGCATTCCGCATCCAGGAACCATGAGTTGTTATAGTCGTGGAAGTGAATCTTTTTCACGGGTCTTGTTGCATTCATAAATTCATTGAAGGCTTCCATATCCACACCAGCCTCATCACGATGCTCATTCATCCAAGCATCGACAGCCTTATCAGTCAGGCGGCTCATATAGCGGTCACTACATTTCCGAATTTCAACCTTCTTCTCACCAGAGAGAATTGCCTTTGCAAACTCTTTTCGCATAATCAGGTCGAACACTTCAATCGTTTTGGGCACTGGAGCCTGATACTTTGCCGTGAACTCATCCATTGCCGCAAAATACTGCTCATCCGTCATCGAATCATACTTACTCATAGCTTCCTTTTTTTCGATGTTACACTTCGTTATTATTGAATCACGGCGCAAAATTAATCAGAGGCTGTCTCAATGCGTGGGACAACCGTTGGAAAATTCACTTTTCTTACTCACTTTCCTCAGGACAATACATTTCAGCGGCTTCCCAATGAATTTGTCCCACTTCATCGGCCAACCATTGAGGCGAAAGAACTTTGATAGAAGTACCAAGACTCAATAGGTGAGAAACGAAGTCGGGTGTGGGACGTAGGTACAGCTCAAAGTCGGTGAAATCTTCTCCACGTCCAATTACATGCTGACTATGATGTAGCGGCAGGTCTTTCAGGTAATACTGTTCAAAGCCATAAACACGAATAACTATTTTTCTGGCTTGCGTATCATCGTTCACTAATACGCCATAGCATTCGCTGAAAAATTCCTCTGCATCAAAGTTGGGATTCATTTTGAACTTCACGTTTGTCAATTGCATCTCCAAGATACGGTCAAATGAGAACAAACCGAAATAATCGATAGGTTCCCCGTCTGGCACCCCACGATAGAAATGCCCCAACACATACCACCGCTGACGAAACATCTTCAAACAGTACGGTTCAAAGTCCAAGTCGCGTGGTTCTTCATCGCCATACTTTCTGTACTTTATTGCAATCCGCACATTCCGCTTCATAGCTTCAATGATTGTCGTGAGATAATCCCCCTCGTACGGCACGGACTCCAGCAATATCCGATCCTGCAAAGAAAGACTCTCGCTGATAACGTTGCTGACCGAAAGTGTAGAGAGCATCCAGTTCTGCACACTGTCCTCACGAAGAACACTTTCGTTCCCGATGTAGTACTTGTATCCGTTTTGACGATCACAGTCAATGAAGATGCCAAAAATGTCCTCAATGGCATCTTTGTGTCGATTGAAGGTGGCACGAGGCAAATCCACGCCGCCGCTCATTTCTGTTTCCAACCATCGCTCGTTTATCTCAGCAAATGTTATTCGTCGCGCTCTGCGGATGGTGTTCACCAGCCAGATGTATTCCTTGAACTTTGTTGGTATGTTCATAACGATACTTATTATGTGTGCAAATATAATCAAAAATATCGAAGATATGATGATTTCTGAACATTAATTAAGAAAAAGTGTAGTGATTTCTCTTGATATGGCAGCATCCAGCATAGATTTCTGTTTCCAATGCCACAATCAGATTCCACGGAAGGGTGTAGCCTAATACGCACTTTTCTGTGGAGTGCCACACAAAAGTGCGTGTTCTCATTCTGATGAGCAAGCTCGGCAGGCATTAGGATTATGTTTCCATGAAATGTTATTTCATAGAAAGAATTTTTCAGAATGAGCTTATCTGGAAAATGTGTCATACCTTTGCGCTCAAATATCACAAAAACTAAACAAGACATGGAAGTTATATCAATTGAGCGCAGCACCTACGAGGAGCTGCTGACGAGCTTCAACAGCTTCGTCGTACAGATGAAGGCGATGGCCAGCAGAGGCAACGACAAAAAGTTGGGAGATTGGCTCGATAATCAGGACGTGTGCCTGATACTGAACATCAGTCCGAGAACATTACAGACACTTCGTGACAACGGAACGTTGGCCTATTCTCAAATCAATCGCAAAGTGTACTATAAATCTGAGGATGTGGAGAGAATTCTGTATGTCGTGGATGGTAGAGACAAGAATAGTAAAATGTGTAATCTCAAAACGAGCCGCCTATGAATGAACTGATAATGCCGCATAACTTTGGAGTGAAGAATGCGCTGGAGAACATGAAGGAGGTACTTAACCTCTATAAGAAGGTAATAGGAAATTATCGTCCATTGCTTGATGGTGAACGCTACTTGACAGACAGAGAGGTGGCCAGCATTCTGAAAGTCAGCAGACGGACGCTACAAGAATACCGTAATGATGGTGTACTACCTTATATATTATTAGGCGGCAAGGTGCTCTATCGTGAGAGTGATTTGGAAAGGGTTCTGGAGAGTTGCTATCATCCTGCGTTTAAACGATAGGAAAAAGAAAGAGCCGTTAGTGGTTCGTGTGCTGAAGGAATATAACGCAGAAAGACGGATGACAGACTTTGCTAATCATTCGTCTTTCTGCTTTGAAGGTTTTGGGGCGCTGTACTCTATGTCATCTTAATGTCTTTGAATGATGCGTTGAGCTTATTGC
>OCTX012259526.1_pt1 | contig 61259 bp, 92 predicted proteins | sample 1539691 | NCBI WGS metagenome assembly OCTX01 (sample SAMN02144231, study PRJEB22623) | gut metagenome | biome: sheep rumen | host: Ovis aries | place: New Zealand
CCGGGCTTACTCCTTTCCAGCATGTGGGTCTCACCTCCTTCCTCACACTGTTTTTTCTTGGTTCGAGCAGTTCTTAGCTGATGTAAAAAGTGGAGATAAGTTTATGGGAAGAAGGAAAAAGTCTACTGAAAGTGGACAAGAAATTAAACTAAGACCTGCCTTATCTCCTGAAGCTTGGGAGAATAGGCAGATATATTTAGCAAACCGTCTAGCCGAGCAGCAATTACTTGACGGAACTGCCTCATCTCAGGTGATTACACACTTCCTTAAGCTCGGCACGACTAAGAATCAGCTTGAGATAGAGAAACTTAAAGCTGAAACAGCAAAAGCCAATGCTCAGGCAGAGGCTATTAAGGCTGGCAAGAGAGATGCAGAGCTTCTTGAGAAAGCTATGGAGTGCTTCTCTCTTTATAGAGGTAAAGAGAACGAAGACGAAGAGGAGTTTGACGATGAATACGACGAAGAAGATTAAGACTTATAGCGAATTGATTCGTCTGTCCACCTTTGAAGATCGTTTTCGATATTTGAAACTACGCGGCAAGGTCGGAGAAGACACTTTCGGATTCGATCGATACTTTAATCAGAAATTTTACAGATCTTATGAATGGAAACAGATCCGAGATCAGGTAATTATAAGAGATAATGCTTGCGATCTCGGAATTCCAGGTAGAGAGATATTTGGCAAGGTAATTATTCACCATATGAACCCTTTCCGAATCGAGGATCTCGCAGGTGACGCTGCTAAAGATCTACTCAATCCCGAATACTTGATCTGTGTTAGCCACGAAACTCACAACGCAATACACTACGGGGACGAATCGATCCTTCCAGAGGTATATGTCGAAAGAAGACCAAACGATACGTGTCCGTGGTTGAAATAGATTCTCTTTTGATTGTGTGGCCAACTATCAAATTAGAATAGAAACTTATTAACACTTCTTATTCCATACTTTACGTTGGAGAAAGGATAGAAATGGAATACGCAAGTAGAGCAGTAGGAAACGCCGGCCTTGCAACCGGTATTATTGGCACCGCACTCGGAGCTCTGAACGGAGCAGGCGGTCTGGACCTTCTCAATGTTGGGCCTCGTGGTCCGAGAGGTCCTAGGAACGAGGGAGACATTCCTGTGACAAGGCACGATATGGGTCTGTACAGGGAAATCTCTGATCGTGACTTTAAGATCGCATCACTTGAGTCCAACAAGTACACCGATCAGAAGATTGCGGATCTGACAGAGAAGATGAATGGCAAGATCGATGATGTGAAGAACCAGATGGGTATGCAATTTGCTGGCGTTCAGCAGCAGCTCAGCGCTCAGGCGGTTTGGAACGCAACACAGCAGGGACTTATCGGGTGCATCCAGGGACAGGTTGCCCAGCTCCAGCAGATGACCCAGCTCGTCATTCCTAACGGATCTGTTATGCCCGGCTGGGGTCCTGTTGAGATCACTGCAGCCGGCGGAACTGTTAAGACGGCCGCTACTGGTACTAACGGCTAAGATTCAACAGCCAACTTAATACTCTAAACTTTTAGGCAGGGCTGTTATTCCGGTAAAGCGGTTTAGCAGCTCTGCCTTTTGGAAGGACATAAAATGGTTACGAAGAAAGAACTGCTAAACGCAGTAATTAGGTATATCAAAGTAGAAGTCATTCCTCATATTTCGGATAAGCCAACGCAGATGGTTCTATCCGCGGCTCTTTATGCTGTAAACGCTAAGCCTGAGATTTTGGATCCGTTTCTTAGTAATCCGATCGTTGCTGCTATTCTTCAGGGTGAAGACGGTAAGTATGACACCGAAGTGATCTTTAGTGTTCTTAACAATCTCATCAAAGAATACGACGGTATTCCTGTCACTATTCCACCGATCAAGTTTATTACATCAACAGAGAACACCCTGACTTTCCGCAGAGGGGATGTTGAGACGCTTGCAGAGTATGTGAAGAAAGAAACCGAGGAGGACGAAGATGCTTGACTATAAGAAACTGAACGATCATCTGGATGAAGAGTATCAGGGAGTACAGGAATACGTCGATCTGTACAAGCAGACCAATGAAGGAATGTTTCGTGATATGGCCAAAGAAGAGATGACACATGCAAAGCACCTCGAATGGTACATGCAGAAGCACGGACAGCTCACAGATCATACCAAGACCAAGGAAGCGGCTGAGAAAGCTTTGAACGAAGTTTGAAAGCCTGTCGATTATCGTAAACATTTCATGACCGTGCTGGAGTGTATAAGCTGGTTCATTTGAGGAATTCAAAATGCAGGAAAGTATTCTTACTTCTATCAAGAAGTTACTTGGTATTACCGCTGATTACCAGCATTTCGATACCGACATTATCATGCACATCAACTCAGTGTTTATGATCCTCATGCAGCTTGGTTTAGGTCCTGAAGATGGCTTTTCTATTTCTGACGACAGCGCTACTTGGTCTGATTTTCTCGGGGATAAGAAGTGGTTAGAAGCGGTTAAATCATACGTCTATTTGCGAGTACGTCTGCTATTCGATCCGCCTCAGAACGGAACACTCATGAATGCCATGGAAAGGGAGATCGATATGTTCGAGTGGCGCTGCCGTGAGGAACAGGAGTTTAGAAACAAATAAGTAACACGCAGAATTTTCAGGTCCTTTTATGAAAGGGAGAGGGTATAAAGCGTCAATTGCGCTTCCTCTTTTTTTTTTGTTAAGGAGAAGCAAGTAAAGGAAGTTCAAAAATGGCACTATCGAATACTGCTGTACCCAAATACTACGGCATGTTTCGAGATGCCGTAATGAGAGGAGAGATTCCGGTAAACGAACAGATCTCTCTAGAAATGAATAGGATCGACAAGCTGATTGAAGATCCTAAAATGTATTACGATGAATCTGTTGTAGAAGGCTGGATTTACTTTTGTGAGAACGAAATGACGCTTACCGATGGAGGGGACGTTCACGTCCTTCCCTCTTTTAAGCTTTGGGCAGAACAGCTTTATGGCTGGTATTACTTTATTGAGAAAAGCGTATACAAGCGTTCTAAAGATGGCTCTGGTGGACATTATGTCACTAAGCGAATCAAGAAGCGTCTAATCAACATTCAGTATCTTATCGTAGGACGAGGAGCTGCTAAGTCGTTATATGATACCTTCGTCCAGGCTTACACGCTCATTGTAGATCGTTCTACGACTCATCAGATTACAACTTCTCCAACCATGAAACAGTCGGAAGAAGTTATGCAGCCTTTTAGTACAGCTATTACTAGAGCTAAAGGGCCGGTGTTTCAGATGATGACTCAGGGCTCGATTCAGAATACTACTGGCAATCGAATGAATCGTAAGCATCTGTATTCTTCTAAAAAAGGAATCGAGAACAACTTCACAAATAGCTATCTCGAAATTCGTCCACTCAAGATCGACAAACTTCAGGGATTACGAGTCAAATGTGCCACGCTTGATGAATGGCTTTCTGGCGATCTTCCAGAGAATCCAATTACAGCTATTCAGCAGGGTGGTGCTAAGGGCTTGGCTCCGGATTACATCATCTTAGCCACGAGTTCCGAGGGTACTACTCGAAACGGTATTGGCGATACGATCAAGATGGAACTTATGGACATCCTTACTGGGAAGTACAACAATCCTCATGTGTCTATCTGGTGGTATAAACTTGATAGCATAGAGGAAGTCGACAACCCGGAAATGTGGGTTAAAGCTAATCCGAATCTCGACCTGACTGTGTCTTACGAGACCTATCAGGAAGAAGTTCAGAAGATGAAAAATGTTCCAACAGCAAAGAACGAAATCTTGGCAAAGAGATTTGGAATACCGGCTGAGGGTCACACATACTTTTTTACTTACGAAGAAACGTTGCTTCATAGAAAAAGAGAGTTTTGGCAGATGCCCTGTTCTATGGGTGCTGACTTATCTATGGGCGATGACTTCTGCTCTTTTACATTTCTATTCCCAATTCAAAATGGAGCTTTTGGAGTCAAGACTCGTAACTACATTACCGAGCACACTCTTTATAAGCTTCATGCTTCCATGCGACAACAGTATGACAAGTTTATAGATGAAGGAAGTCTGATCATCATGCCGGGAACTGTCTTGGATATGATTGAAGTGTATGAGGATCTGATCAAATACATTGACGACAACCAGTATGATGTTAAGTGTTTTGGTTACGATCCGTACAACGCAAAAGACTTTGTAGAACGTTGGGCAAAAGAGAATTCTCCTTACGGAATAGAGAAGGTGATTCAAGGAGTCCGTACCGAGTCCGTTCCTCTTGGCGAGTTAAAGAAACTGGCAGAGGAGCGGCTTCTTTTGTTTGACGAAGAACTTATGAAATTTGCTATGGGAAACTGTGTCACTTTGGAGGATACAAACGGTAACCGAAAACTTTATAAGCAGCGACATGAGCAGAAGATTGACGCTGTTGCTGCGATGATGGATGCCTATGTGGCATATAAGTTAAACAGAGAGGCATTCGAATGATGAATAATGAACTTTATCACCATGGCATTAAAGGAATGCGATGGGGAGTAAGACGATACCAAAACGAAGACGGCACGTTAACAGCTATAGGTAAACGACGATTAAGCGGTGGAAAGAAAGGCAGTAATATTAACTTTGATAACAAAGGTCGATTGGGTGACGATGCTTCAAATTTGGCAAAAGCCCATGCGAAAATTCGAGAACAAGCCGCAAATGATAATCAGAGTTTGTCTTCTGCGTTAAACAGTGGCGCGAATATTGCCAGAACATCCTCCGGAATAGCCGGGCGTATGGATCGTAATAGGCAAGAAAAGATTATGTCAAAAATCGACGTTTCTAAGATGAGTGATTCTGATCTTAGAAATGCTATAAACAGAATGGATATGGAACGTCGATATAAACAGTTAAAAGTTGATCAGGTTGGACGTGGTCGATTAGCTGTTTCTGATTTTTTAGCAACTGCTGGTGACGTTTTAGCGATAGGAGCTTCCGCGGCCAGCATAGCAGTTGCCATTTATACCATTAGAAAGTGATGATAAAGGAGTTTTATATGTATCAAAGCGAACTTTATCATTACGGTATCAAAGGTATGAAATGGGGTGTTCGTCGCTATCAAAACAAGCAAGGCGGTTATTTACCTGGGGCGGAAGGAAGATATTATACTCAAGTCGGTCGTAAACGTTTGGCTAACACTGTTGAGGGTTCTGGCAATTCAAGTCGCCCTAATAAAGTTAACAGGTCTGTTAAAAAATTTAATTACGATGAGCGATTAAAAGCCGAACGCCGTGAAAAACTGAAGAAGTACGCGAAGATAGGTGCTGCTGCTGTTGACGTTGACTTGGTTGCTTACGGAGCGTATAAGCTTAGATCGGCGAAGGTACAGAATAGTATTAAATACAAACGTAACGTTGATACTGTACTAAAAAAAGGTACCATGCTTTCGACGTTAAGTTACGATGCTGACCGAACCAAAGGTGCTGATATGTTCTTCGCTACCCACACCAAACTGGATCAGCATCAATACAATGCTTTGTTTAATAAACCGATAAAAGAGTATTTGTATGATGAAGCTGGTAATGTAATAGGATCCAATACCGTTACAAAGTTTAGAATTAAAAACGAAGTTCTAAGGGACATGAAGGTTGCTTCTGAATCAAGCGCGGCAAAATATTTTTCTGACTTGATAAGTAAAGACGAAGATTTTAGAAATTTTGTGTTGGATCCTAAAAGAATGCAGGATCATTTTGTAGATAGTAAATACAAATTTAAAGGATATAGAGAAGCTAGAGACGCGCTAGAAAGAGTTCGACAACCAAACTATAAGGCGACACAAGACGACTGGCAAAAAGTATACAGAATGTTTAATTATGTTATTCCTTCTGACGGTAAAAAAGGCAATTTAACCGAAGCAGCTATTGCTGCCAGGGCAAGCGATGTAAAACAGCAGAGAGACAAATTATTTAAAACGTTGAAAAATAATGGATATGGAGCATTGCTTGATACTAACGATTCTATTTATGGCGGGTTCAAAGCACGTTCACCGGTAATAGTGTTTAACCAGGACGATGTGGCGTTTTCTAGCGCAAAAAGAACCACTAGACTATCGAAGATCCCGTCTTCATGGATTCTCGCAGGCAGGCGAGTCATTGGCGCTTAGGAGTATTCAAAATGGCAGATTTTTCAATTGGTTCCAGGTTTAAACAAGCCTGGAACGCTTTTTTTAATAAGGATCCAACGCCGACATTTGATTTGGGTTCTTCTTATTATCACCGACCAGACCGAATTCGATATTCTGGCGGAAATGATCGTTCGATCGTGACTGCTATCTTTAACCGAATAGCACTTGATGTCTCTTCGATCGGACTTAAGCATGTCCAGTTAGACAAAGACAGTCGATACCAGAACGATATTTCTTCCGGATTGAATAACTGTCTCACCCTTAGAGCCAATATCGACCAAACCGGAAGGGCGTTTATTCAAGATGTCGTAGCTTCTATGCTTGATGAAGGTTGCGTCGCTATTATCCCGGTTGTGACAGATAGCGATCCTACTAAATCAGACTCTTATGGCATAGAAAACCTAAGAGTAGGCAGAGTTATACAGTGGTATCCGGCTCATGTTAGGGTTGAGCTTTATAACGAGTTTACTGGTCGTAAAGATGAAGTAACGCTGGAAAAGAGAATGGTTTGTATCATTGAAAACCCTCTTTATGCGGTTATTAATGAGCCGAATTCAACGGCAAAGCGACTTATGAGAAAACTCTCCTTGCTTGATTTCATTGACGAGCGGAATGGCTCTGACCGGCTTAATATGCTGATCCAGTTGCCATATGGCACAAATAGGGAGCGACTTAGAGCCAGGGCTGATAAGAATATTTCTGACATAGAGAGCCAGTTGGCCTCATCCAAATACGGAATCGCTTATACCGATTCGGCAGAGAAAGTGTTTCAGCTTAACCGACCTTTAGAGAATACTCTTTTAGGTCAGATCGAGTTTTTAACCGGACTTCTTTACAGCCAGCTTGGCATTACTAAGGAGATCATGGACGGGACAGCTAGCTCCGAGACAATGCTCAATTACTATACTCGTACAATTGAGCCTATTCTTGCTGCTATTGCTGACGAGATGAAGAGTAAGTTTCTTACTCAGAATGCTCGAACCAGGGGTCAATCCATAGCTTATTACAGAGATCAGTTCCGTCTTGTTCCTCTTGACAAGCTCGCTGAAATGCTCGGAACAATGATCACAAACAGAGTAATGACTTCTAACGAAGCTAGACAGATTATTGGTATGAAACCAGCTTCTGATCCAAACGCTGATAAGCTTACAAACCCCAATGTGGATACAGTCGAGCAGACTAAGAAAGCCGAGGAAGAAGAACTTAAGGAAGAGAAACAATCAATAAATAATGGAGAAATTCAAAATGTCGAAGAAACCTGATTTTTGCGGGTATGTAACTCGCAATGACGTTTTGTGCTCCGATGGACGAATCATTAGAAAAGATGCGTTTAAGGACTGTGATGGAACCACCGTTCCTCTTGTGTGGAATCACGATCATAAGAGTCCCGAAGCCGTGATCGGACATGCCGATTTGTATAACAAACCAGACGGTGTTTACGGCAAATGCTATCTTAATCCAGATGTTGAATATGGTAAAACAGCTAAGGCCCTGGTGTCGCATGGAGACATCACGGGTCTTTCTATTTATGCCAATAAACTAAAACATTCCGGATCTAATGTGGTTCATGGGGTGATTCGAGAAGTGAGCCTTGTGCTTGCTGGAGCGAACCCAGGAGCATTTATCGAACCCATGAGTATTAGTCACTCAGATGATGGTGATGAAACGGTCGATGAGGCCGTTATTTTTATGGGCGAAAATTTGGAACTTTATCACGCGGATTCAGAAAAGGAGAAGAACGTGGCTGAAGAGAATACCAAGAAAGCCTCTCCTGAGCCAGAAGGCAAGGAAGATGATGGCGAAGAGACCATCAAAGATGTTTTTGACACCATGAACGAGAAACAGAAGAAAGTCGTTTACGCCCTTGTTGGTGCTGCACTCGAGGATGCCAAGGGCGGCGATGACGACGATGACGACGAGGAGAAAGAAGATATGAAACACAACGTTTTCGAATCCCAGGCTGCCAATAGAGAAGAGTATCTGTCTCATGCTGATCAGGCTGAGATTCTCGAGATCGCCAAGAACCCCAGCGTAGGATCTTTCCAGAACGCTTTGCAGGTCTTTGCTCAGAACAATGGCGCTGAGCTGTTCCACGATGCTACAAGTTCCGGCTTTATTCAGGATACAAATCAGAACGGTAACGTTACCTGGCTGTTCCCCGAGTACAAGGACGTTCGTCCCGGCGCTCCAGAGCTTCTGACCAACGATCAGGGCTGGATCAGCGTGGTTCTTAACAAGGTTCATAAGAGCCCCATTTCCAGGATCCGTACCAGCTACGTTGACATTCGCAACATCGAGGGCAGCATGGATTCCCTTCGTGCTAGAGGTTACAAGAAAGGTAAGCAGAAGAGCCAGACCGGCAACTTCAAGCTGGTTCGCAGGACCACCGATCCTCAGACCATCTATGTGAAGTCTGCTCTGCACAGGGATGACATTATCGACATCACTGATTTCGATTATGTCCAGTATCTGTACAACATTGATCGTATGAATCTGAACGAGGAGCTTGCCATGGCGATCATGCTTGGCGACTTCCGTCAGGATAGTGATGCAGACAAGATCTTCCCCGAGCACATTCGTCCTATCTGGACTGACGACGATCTGTATACTATGCATTTCGATCTCGATATCGCCGACGCTCGTACCAGACTTCAGGGCACTGAGACTGGATCCTTCTTCGGCGATAACTATGTCTATGCCGAGGCTCTGATTGAGCAGTGCCTGTACAGCCGTGAGAAGTTCAAGGGGACCGGCACTCCTGATTTCTTTATGACTCCTCATATGCTGAATGTCATGCTGCTGTCTCGTGATCGTAATGGCCGTCGTATCTTCAGCTCTAAGGCAGAGCTGGCTTCTGCTCTCAATGTTGGTAACATCTACACCGCTGAGCAGTTCGCCGATCGTGTTCGTAAGGACGACGATAACGACAACCACAAGCTTCTGGGTCTGATCGTCAACTTGGCGGACTACAGCCTTGGTTCTACCAAGGGCGGTGAGATCACTCACTTCACTCAGTTCGACATTGACTTCAACCAGCAGAAGAGCCTTCTGGAGACTCGTTGCTCTGGCGCTCTGACGAGGGTCTATTCCGCAATCGCAATCGAAGAGCCTGTGACTACCGGTACCACCGAGCCCACTGAGCCCTGATCGGAGGTGGTGATGTGAATAGAACGAAGAAAGACGCGCTGAAAGCTATTCTTTCTGCGTTTGGTCAGACCACTACCGAAAAGACCGAAAAAGGTCTACTGTTTCAGATTTCAGATGCATTTCAATCCGCAACCGAGGATGGAAGTATTGTCATCAACGTTATCGAACTTCCTGAAGTCACTAGCGCAGACAACGGTAAGGTTCTTGGAGTAATTAACGGTAAATGGGCTGTTAAAGATATGAGCCATTTTATTCACGACGAATTGGAAGAAACCTGATCTAGTTAAACGAAGGGGAAATTCAAAATGAAGTATTTTGGAGCTATCGGCTATGGTGTAACTGAGGAAATTCGTCCTGGAGTTAGTCTGCCGACTATTACAGAACGAGAATATTATGGGGAAGTCGAGAGGAACATTCGAAGGTATGAGAATTCCGGAAATGTCAACGACGATCTGAACATCAACGTGACTCTCAGCATCGTAGCCGACCCCTTTGCTTATCAGAATTTTCATCAGATTAGGTATGCTAACTATATGGGCAGCAAATGGAAAGTTTCATCTGTAGAAGTGGCATATCCTAGACTGATTCTGACTTTGGGAGGTGTATACAATGGCGAAGATGATGGATGATCGTCTTGAACTACACGAGCTTCTCTGCCAGATACTTGGCTCTCGTAACGTATATTTTCAACCACCAGAGTCTGTAAAGATGAAGTATCCGGCGATTGTTTACAGTCGAAACCGGATAGAAAATGTGTCTGCCGACAATATTATTTATAAGCAAGACGTGTCGTACTCGATAACGGTGATCGATAGGGATCCTGACAGTAAAATTACTGAACGGATGTCTAAGATTCCTCGAATCATGTACGACCGTTCTTATGTTGCAGACAACTTAAACCACGATATATTCACACTATTTGTTTGAGGAGAAAAACTATGCCTAATACTAATCCTAACCTTGTATGGGACCAGATTGGACAGAAACTGTGGGAAACCGGTGTAGATCGTACTGTTCTCTTCCCTATGACAGCGCAGGGCAGTCATGGAAACGGAGTTGCCTGGAGCGGTATTACTGCGATCAATGAGTCTCCTTCGGGGGCCGAAGCCACCAAGATCTATGCCGACAATATTGTATACGGCGTTGTGATGAGTCCAGAGGAAGATGCTCTTACGATCGAAGCTTTTACATATCCTGATGAATATGCAGAATGCATTGGTGAGGCTGAAGTCGGTGCAGGAGTTGTCATCAAACAGCAGGCTCATAAACATTTCGGCCTGTCATATCGCACAATGATCGGTAATGACACAGTCGGCACAGAACATGGCTATAAGATTCATATCTTCTGGGATTGTGTTGCCGGAGCTTCCGAAGACAGTAACGCCACAATCAACGACAGCCCTGAGCAGAAGACCTTCTCTTGGTCTGTTACCACACTGCCTGTAGCCGCAACAGGTTTCCAGCCTACAGCATCTATGGTTCTGGATTCCACGAAGGTTCCTGAAGCGAAACTCACGCAGATCGAGAATCTGCTTTATGGCACAAAAGGCGAAGGATCAGCAGAGGGAACAGCGGCATCGCTTCCTACCTTTGATGCGATCAAAGCTATTCTTGACGCTACTTGATCTATTTTTAATAATTAAATAATTTTGCCAAAGGCTACTTGGACGAGATCTGAGTAGCCTTTTATTTTTTCATAAGAAAGGAGTTCACATGATCAGCAGGACAATTAAATATGTCGACTATAACGGTGTTGAGAAAGAGGAAACGTTCTGGTTTAACATGTCGCAGCGAGATCTGATCAAGCTCGAATCCAGCATCGAAGGCGGATGGGAGAATCGTCTCAGACAGCTCGTCATGGAGCAGAATGGCTACAAAGCCTACGAATTCTTTGAGAATTTTGTTAATGACGCTTACGGTGTAAAAACGGTCGACGGCGGTTTCGACAAGGATCCAGCACACCTCAAAGCGTTCCAGACAAAGAAGGCGTATTCCGATCTCATCTGGAGCTTTGTTGAGCATCCTGATCAGGCTGCAGAATTCATCAATGGCATCGTCGCTTCTGTTGATAAGAAGGTTGATGCAATTGACATTGATCAGGCCGTTAAGCAGAACGGGATCGCAGCGGGAAGCAAGGTGATGAACTTTGTTACACCTTCTAATCCCTGATCAAGATTTATGGGATCCGGTGCGAGAACGGTTCATCAGTATTAAAGGAGCAGAGATTGATCTCGAGCACAGTCTTGAGTCAATTTCAAAATGGGAGTCCAAATGGCACATTCCTTTTCACGATGACCGTAAAGAAAAGACTTACGAACAAAACGTGGATTACATTCGATGCATGACTATTACTGAAAACGTTGATCCTAATGTTTTTAACTACCTTACAGAACAGAACGTTAAGGACATTATGGATTATATCGGCGATTCTCATACAGCCACTTGGTTCAATGAGAAAGGACGTGCCAAAACTGGTAAAAGAGAGATCGTTACTGCAGAAATCATATATTACTGGATGACTGTGTATAACATTCCAGAAAGTTATCAGAAATGGCATTTAAACAAACTGATGACGTTGCTCAGAGTTTGTGCTGAGAAGAACGATCCAGATAAGAATAAAAAGAATAAAGGACAGCTTGCCGCTCAGAGAAGAGCGCTCAATGCTGCCCGTAAGAAATGTTATCATACCAGGGGGTAAGGATATGATTTCTTTCACGCAGAAAGGAGATTTCTCTAAGCTTGACACCTTTCTAAACAATCTCAGGGGAGTGCTTAAAAACAGCGACCTTGATCGCTATGGAAAAATGGGCGTTCAAGCATTAGCAGCTGCGACACCACAGGACAGCGGACGCACTGCTTCGTCCTGGTATTACAAAATTAAGAAGGACAATGGTACTTTGTCGTTGGAATTCTGTAACTCAAATGTTAATAAAGGGGTTCCTATTGCCGTAATTCTTCAGTACGGCCATGGAACTGCTACTGGCGGCTGGGTAGAAGGAAGAGATTACATCAATCCTGCTATCCAGCCGGTTTTTGATGATATTTTAGCTAGTATGTGGAAGGAGGTTAGCGGATGAGCAACACTATCGACGAACGTGTTGTGCAAATGCGGTTTGACAACCAGCAGTTTGAGCAGAACGTGCAAACCTCTCTCGGCACATTGGGTCGTTTAAAACAAGCATTAAATTTTGATAATACTTCAAAGCCTTTAGACAGAATCAACGAAGCTATAAAAAATAATAATAATAATTTTTCGGGTTTCGGCTCGGCTATTGATTCCGTAAGTTCTAAATTTTCGGCGCTTGAAGTTGTGGCTATTACGGCTATAGCTAATATCGCAAATTCAATAACCAACAAGTTAAAGAATGCTATTAGTGGTGTTACTGTAAGACCACTTATGGACGGCTTCAAAGAATACGAAGTCCAGATGGATTCCGTCCAGACAATTATGGCTAATACCGGCAAGGGTGTTAATGAAGTTAACGCTTCACTAGACACTATGAACGCCTATGCCGACAAAACTATTTATAATTTCCAGGAAATGGCGGCAAACCTTGGTAGATTTACTGCTGCTGGAACCGAACTAGAAACTTCACAACAGGCTATCATGGGTATTTCCAATCTGGCCGCTGTTTCAGGTTCTAATTCGCAAAAAGCTTCTGTAGCAATGTATCAGTTATCGCAGGCGATTGCCGCCGGTTCTTTGAAACTTCAGGATTGGAATTCTGTTGTTAACGCTGGTATGGGCGGTAAAGTATTTCAGGATGCTTTACAAAGAACCGCCCAGCATATGCTCGACGCTAACGTTCAAGTAGCAGACGCTTCCGGAAAGATGATTTCGTATAAGGACGCTATAGGTTTAACCGAAGGTAGCATTAAAGATATGATCGCCACCGAAGGTAGTTTTCGAGAATCTCTAAAAAATGGTTGGATCACAACCGATGTCCTTACAGAAACTCTTAGGCAGTTTCAATTAAACGTAGAAACAACTGAGGATTACGAAAAAACCGTTAAAGAGCTTGTTGATTCCGGATACACAAAAGAACAAGCCAAACAAATTGCAGACATGGCTAAAACGGCTATGGACGCTGCTACAAAAGTTAAAACTTTTTCTCAATTAATCGACACAACTAAAGAAGCTCTTGGATCTGGCTGGACTAAAACGTGGCAGATTATATTTGGTGATTTCGAAGAAGCTAAAGAATTATGGACGGGCGTAAGTAAGGTTCTTAATGGCTTTATCGATAAAACGTCTGATGCAAGAAACAGTATGCTTCAGACGTGGAAAGATCTCGGAGGAAGAACCGAATTAATCGAGGCTATTTCTAATGCGTTTTCTGGAATACAAAACGTTTTGTGGCCAATTAAAGAAGCATTTGAAGATGTTTTTAAACCGTTAACCGGAGAAACTTTATTTAATGCGACCAAAAAATTGCGTGAATTCGCGGAAAGCATTCATTTGTCAGATGACGCCGCAAACAACTTGTATGATGCTTTCCATGGAGTTTTCTCTTTCTTCGATGGCATAAAGAATGCGTTAGGCTCTCTTTTAAAGCTCACTGGTCCGCTATTCGAAGTGTTCAAAGCGTTTTTTGAGATATTTTTAGATATTGCCTCTGAAATTGGGAGCGGATTATCGGCGCTTTCAGAAGGGGCTAGCAAAACTGATGTCTTATCTTCTGCTGTCGATTTTTTAAGTAATGCTCTTTTAACGTTCGCTAGCGTAGTGAGAACTGCGTGGTCTTCTATAAAAAGTTTTTACAGTTCTATAAAAGAATCATTTTTGACGCCAGGATTAACAAACGCATGGAACATTGTTAAAAAACTTGGAGACGCTTTAGGATCACTAAGAAGCTCTGCAGTTAATGCTATAAAGTCAATCAAGGATTCATTAGAAGGATCGGGTTTTATAGGAACCTTAAAAACTGTTTGGTCAACAGTTAAACAAATTGCAGGAACAATTTTTACTTCATTGTCAAAAGGCGTTAAGCAACTTTTAGGAGCGTTTGGCGGGGCAAACGGTAGCGCATTAACAAGTTTGTTGAACGTATTGACTGTTGGCGGTGTTGGTGTCGTTATTAAACATTTATTGTCGTTTGCTGACGTAATTAAAAACTTGAAGGATTCGTTTGAAGGTGCTGGTAAAATCGCTAAGATATTTGGCGATTTAAAAGATACGTTAAAAGCTTTTCAAACTGATATTAAGGCTGCTGCTTTGATTAAAATAGCAATTGCTGTTGGAATTTTGGCAGTTTCGTTATTAGTGCTATCGTCTATAGATCCTGAAAAAATGAATACAGGATTGACTGGATTAACCGCGGCTCTTTCTGAACTAATCGGAGCATTAGCATTAGTTAATAAAGTGAACGCTAATTTCAAAAACATGCTTACTAATGCTACTGGGATGATTCTTATTGCTATAGCGGTTAGTATTTTAGCCGGAGCGATTAAAAAACTTTCCGACCTTAACTTGACCGAAATCGCCAAAGGTTTGGTTGGTGTCGGCATACTTTTGAAGATGATTTCCCAGTTTTTAAACGGGACGTATTTCGACAACAAAGGCGTTGTGTCTAGCGCTCTTGGTATTATTTTGGTGGCTGCGGCTATTCGTATATTAGCATCGTCTGTCGCTTATCTTGGAGATCTTGATATAGGAACATTAGCAAAAGGCCTTATAGCCATAGGTGCGTTATTGTTTGAGTTGTCTGCGTTTACACGAATCGCATCTGGCGCAAAAGGGATGATGTCCACTGGTCTTTCTCTTATATTCATTGCCGCATCGATGAAAATATTTGCTTCCGCAATGAAAGATTTCGGATCTATGAATTGGGAGGAAATTAAAAAAGGTCTGGTTGCTATGGGTGGTGCTTTGCTGGAGCTAGGCATTGCACTCAGGCTTATACCAAAGGGCTCTTTTGGTAAAGGCCAGGGGGTTATTTTGGTAGCCAAATCCATGCTAATGATCGCTGAGGTGCTCGATCAACTTGGCGATATGAGCTGGGATCAGATATTTAAAGCTATAACCGCTATGGGCTTGGCTTTATTAGAGCTTACTGTTCCACTTAATCTGCTTCCAAAAAGCGCTATTGGCAAAGCGGTTTCTCTAGTTATTACCGCTTCTTCTTTGTTAATAGTGGCCAATATATTGCAGCAATTTGGCGATATGAGTTGGGATCAAATCGGTAAAGGCTTAGCAGCCATGGGTGGAGCTTTGTTAGAAATGTCCGTAGCTCTCACTCTTTTACAAAGTGGTCTCGGCGGAGCAGCTGCTTTACTGGTTTTAGCAGCAGCATTGGCGATCATTACTCCTATACTAATAGCATTGGGCAATCTTGAGTGGGATCAAATAGGAAAAGGCTTGCTCGCTCTGGCAGGCGCGTTGATGGTTTTTGGAGTTGCCGGTATGCTGCTTGGCTCAGCAGCACTAGGGTTAGTCGCTTTTGGTGTGGCGATCATTTCTGTATCGGCCGGCTTCGCTGCTTTTGGATTGTCGTTGTTGCTAATTTCAAAATCGGTAATGGCTTTGGCCGCAGCGTTAGAACTAGTTCCAAACGCTATAAGCGCGTTGGTTATGCTTTTGGATGGGTTGATTCAGCAGATTGTGCCTAAACTAGAAGAATTAGTAGAAGCAATTTTACAAACGTTTGTCAAAATGCTTCCGGTTATTTCTGCTACGATTTTGGCGGTAATTCAAAATGTGTTGATTGTTATTACTTCAGCCGCTCCGATGGTATTGTCTAGTATTCTTTCCTTAGTATTACGGGTTATCATGGTACTAACCGTGTATGGACCGATGATACTGCAGAGCGTTATTAATCTGTTTATCAGCTTAGTTGGCGTGATAGCTCAGAACATACCAACAATTGTTGGCAGTATTGTGAACGTTTTTGTTTCTATACTGCAAGCTATAATCGACAATGCTCCGACAATAATAAGCAAAATTGTTGAATTACTCGTTTCCGTTCTTCAGAGTATTCGAGACGCAATTCCGCAAATAGTTACTGTTGTTGCTGAAATTATAGTCGCATTTGTTAATGCTGTAGCTGACAACATTCCTAAAATTATAGATGCCGCATTTAATCTCATAATTTCTTTTATAGAGGGACTTGCAGATGCTATAGAAGGCAATACTGAGCGATTGGTTTCCGCTGTAAGCAGGTTGATACATGCGATCATAACAGCTGCTGTCAGTTTCTTAAAATCTACAGTAGGTACGTTTATACAATCTGGTGGAGAGATCATAGCCGGTTTAATGTCCGGTATTCAGGAACATGGACCGGAAATCTTATCTAAAATCGGAACAATCCTCGGAAACGCCATATCTTACGTCGCTTCTCATCTTCCGGAATGGCTTGTCAAGGGCGCAGAGCTTGCTGGTAAGTTAGCAGAAGGTATTGCTAACAATGCCCCTAAGATTCTGGAAAAGATCAAAGAGGGCTTAGGCAAAGCAGCAAATCACGTCAAGTCCGAACTTCCGAAATGGCTTAAGGCCGGTAAAGATCTTGTCGCCGGTTTCATCAAAGGCATCGGGCAGAAGATCAAAGAAGTGCCTGGCAAACTCAAAGAGCTTGGTAAGACTGCTATCGACGCTCTTAAAGAGAAACTCGATAGTCATTCGCCTTCTAAAGTCTTTGAAGAAATTGGTAAAGATACAGGTCAGGGTTACATTAATGGCGTTGATTCGACCGGAGAGGGTGTTGCTAAGTCTACAGAAGGTCTCGGTGAGAAGGCAAAGTCCGGATTGCTCGGGGCCCTTAGTGGTTTGGCTGATAAATTCTCTTCTATGTTCTCAGATACGAAAGATACTGTTGAATCTGGATCCTCGGAACTCGCTTCTGCTGGTGCAAGTTCAATGGACGAATTCGCTTCTGGTGTCGAATCCGGTATGGATAGAGTAAGCGAGGCTGCTAGTAGTGGTATCACTGCAGCGCTCAATGCTATCTCTTCCACATCTTCAAAATGGCAGTCGAATGGCAAGAAACTCGTCGACTCTTTAGCAAGAGGAGTAAAGAGTGGAAGCTCAAAAGTTCGTAGTAACGCTAAAGATGCTGCCAAGAAGGGTGCTGACGGTGCTAAATCGACTAAGGGTAAGTGGACTGATGTTGGTGAGGCATTGTCAGATGGCCTCGCGAAGGGTGTTAGGAATCATTCTAGTAAGATTAAAGACGCGGCAAGGGATGCAGCAGAAGCAGCTTACAAAGCAGCTAAAGCGAAACTTGGGGTTAAATCGCCTTCTAGAGTTTTTGCTAGACTTGGTAAGTTTGTCGATCTTGGTCTCGCTAAGGGCATTCTCGATAATGCCGAAACTGTTGAGTCTGGAGCTAAATCTATGGCGAATAGACTTATCAAGACAGCCGAGAAAGCCCTTAATCCCGTAGCAGACCTTATGAGTTCTGATATGGTCACTGATCCGGTTATTAAGCCGGTTATGGATCTGTCAGACATTCAAAATGGGTCTAATAGACTCTATTCCATGATGTCAGATATGGATCGATACTCTCTTCACGGTAATATCGATCTAGCTACATCAACCGCTAGCAGCGTCGAATCTGAACGTAAGACTAGCAGAGATAGAGACAATGATATTCTGTCGACATTGATCGACGGTCTTAAAGCCCTTCAGGAACAGAACAATGCTCATAGGGGCAATACTTATATTATTGACGGAATTACTTATGATGATGGTTCAAACGTAGCAACTGCGATCAACATGTTGGTTAGAGCAGCAAGAGTTGGAGGTAGAGCATAATGGCTGTTCCTACAAAATTGTACATAGACCACGAAGCAGGTACCGATCGCAATGTGTTTGCGGCATGGACCTGGACAGAACCACACACAGACCACTACGAAGTATGGTGGGAATACAGTACAAGAAACTCTACAGTTTGGTTTACCGGATCTGAATCCTCGGAGAAACATGCGATTTCACAATACAGTTATCCGGAAAATGCACAGCGTATTCGAGTCAGAGTTATGCCTGTTGCGGAGAATAAGCCCGGTGGCGATACTCCGTATTGGAAATCTTCTTATACTAAAACCGTTTATTACACGGTACCTAAATCGTCTAATGTTACTGGACGAAAAGTTGGCGCCCCGTCAACTAAAAAGCCTTATCTCGAAAAGGGCACAGATCGAACCCTTAGAGCAGAGTGGACATGGAAAGAGGGACAAACCGATTATTACACCGTAGAATGGCAATATACTCCTGGCGATAAACGCTGGTATTATTCCAACATAAACGAAGTACAGGTTGCCCAGGATTCGTTTAATGCACCTAGTAATGCGACAAAGGTAAAGTATCGAGTTATTCCTGTTTCTAAGATTTCTTACGAATCCGACACGACTATCGGCTATTACTGGATTTCTAAGTACTCAGATTGGAAGGAGTATGAGTTTCCGACAGACGATGATATTCCGGTTTCTGGAGCTCCTTCCAAACTCACCTTGTCTCTTCAAAATGGGACAGATGAATCGGCTTATGCTACGTGGTCGTTTAGTAAACACGCGCAGACCGACCATTACGAAATAACTTGGCAGTACTATACTGGCGATAAAGACGGATCTGGGAAACCTGTATGGTATGACGGTGGTACAAATAACGTTACTGCTCAGAATGCCACATATTCTATTCCGGCCAACGCTAGAGAGATAAGATACACTGTGCTGCCAGTCGCCAAAGAGCTTAACGGCAGGTTAAGGTTTATTGGTAAACGGTCAAGTGTAAAAAAGCTGAGCGATCTCGAACCCAGAACTCTTCCAGGCACAGTTACAAGTCTTCAAATTGTTAGAGATGCCGGAAATAACACAAATGTTGTAGCTTCGTGGAAGTGGTCAAAATCCAGTGAAACTGATCACTACGAAGTCCAATGGCGTTGGAGAAATGGAACCAAAGTCGGTGGCACTGATGTTTGGTTCTACTCCGAAACACAAACAACAGAATCGACAAACATTACTTATGGTCCTACCGGTAATCCAATAAGGGTTCAGGTCAGAGTTAGACCAGTAGCAAAAGCGGCTCAGTGGACTGCCAATTGGACACCGTGGAGCCCATCAAAAAGCGGCGGATTTGCTTATCCGGTACCAGCAGCCAAAGTTACACATAGAAATAAAAAAGTAACTAATCTGGTTGTAGAGTTGCAATCCGGAACAGATAGAACTTTGTTTGCCACATGGGACTGGGACGATAATATAAATAACACAAAAACAGCAGGATATGTAGTTAACTGGCAGTATTCAACTAATCAAGATATATGGTTCTCCGGACAGAGGAAAGACAATGTTACGGAGATGCAGGATTTATACACAGCTCCGAATAACGCTGTTAATGTTCGCGCTTTAGTAAAACCTGTTGCGAAAACTCATAAAGTCAACGGCGTGGACACTCTTTGGTGGACCGCCGACGCTACCGGATCTAATATATATACTTTTGCGGATTTAAGCAAAACTCCAGTGCAAGCTGCAACTCCTGCTGTAAGTATATCTGAAACAAAGTTAACGGCAGAACTTAGCACCTATGATGACAACACACAAGTTGTCGAGTTTCAGATTGTTCTTAACGATTCGGATGTTTATAAAGAAGGGCGTGCGTCAGTTATTACCAATCACGCTGCGATGTCGTTTGATATCGCTATTGGTGGCGAGTATAAGGTTAGGGCAAGAGGTCTTAACCCTATAGAAAAAGCTACTGTAGCTAATGTCATTGAGTACGGAGCGGCTAAAGCCCATGTTGGCGAATGGTCTGAATACACAGAAAACTTTGGTACACGTCCGGCCGACCCTACACAAATTACAGGGCATACTGTATTTTCAACAAAAGCAGTCCAGCTGACATGGACTCCTGTTGACAACGTAACCGGATATAAGCTCGAGTATGCTCTTAACGAAGCATATTTCGATGTGTCTGATCAGGTAACTTCGATTGATGTTCCTGGTGGAAGTGCTACATGGCTTATAACCGGTCTGGAAACAGGCAATAGATATTTTGTCAGAGTTAGAGCAGTAAACGACGATGGCGAATCTGGTTGGACTCCGATTTACTCATTTATTCTAGGTACAAAGCCTGTTGCGCCGACTACGTGGTCTGATTCAACGACGGGTGTTATAGGCGATGACTTATATTTGTACTGGCTGCATAATTCTGAAGATGGAAGCGCGCAGTCAGATGCCGAAGTTGAACTGACTATTAATGGTGTGACAAGTGTTGTTAAGCCTACTCATATGGCAACAGACGGCCTTCCTAGCTATTATATTTTCAATTCGATAATCGTAACTACTGAAACGCTTGTTGACGATCAAGACGTAGAAATTCTTGACTCGGAAGGTGACCAGATTTTAGCTAAGCGGTTTTCAACTTATCCTGAAGGAGCGGTTATTGAGTGGCGAGTTCGTACACAGGGAATTCTTCCCGATACATGGTCGGAATGGTCTACTGCAAGGACAATGATTGTATATGCTCAGCCTGTTATAAACCTGTACGTTGGCAACAATGAAGAACGTAATGATCAGCTTCGTGAACTTACGAGATATCCTTTACGAATTCATTGCGATGTCTATCCGGCTACTCAGAAAGCTTTGGCATACAATGTCAGCATTATAGCTAATGAGGCTTATGAAACTACTGATTATAGTGGACGAAAAATGAATGTAAGAGACCAGGAAGCAGTTTATCAGAAATATATTCCTGCTGAAGGTAATTCGTTTGATCTCGTTCTTACTGCTGGTGATGTTAATCTCGATTCTGAGATAACATACACCGTCAGAGTTACTGCTGGTATGGATTCCAGTCTTACCGCAGAGTCTTATTGGACTTTTACAGCGAGATGGGACACCGATACGCTTGTTCCGGACGCTGAGGTTACCATCAATACTGATACTCTTACTGCTTATATTCGTCCGTTCTGCGATAACGAAGACGGCGATTTGGTGGATGATGTACTGTTATCTGTATATAGGCTTGAATATGATGGTCGACTTACAGAGTTAGCTACCGGTCTAGAGAATGGCGATATTACAATCGTCGATCCACATCCCAGTCTCAATTATGCGAGATATAGAGTTGTCGCCAGAATTGAATCAACTGGCGAAATCGGCTTTAGGAATATTCCGGCACAGTACGTTGGCGAGACGGGTATCGTTATTCAATGGGACGATGAATGGCAATCGTTTACAACAAACGATGGCGAGTTCGAAGATGAATTTGCTACGGCTGTACATACGGGATCGATGTTGAAACTTCCTTACAACATTGAGATTTCTGATTCTAATAACATTGATGTTGCTTTGAACGAGTACATAGGCAGAGCGCATCCTGTTAGTTATTATGGAACTCAGCTCGGCATTAAGGGGGATTGGAATGCCGTGATTCCTAGAGACGATATGGAGACGCTTTATGCTCTTCGTCGTCTTGCTATTTACAGAGGGGATGTCTATGTCAGAGAACCTTCTGGTGTTGGTTATTGGGCTAACATTAGTGTCTCGTTCAGCAAGAGATATTCTGATATGACGATCCCTGTTACTTTAAATGTTGTCCGAGTGGAAGGAGGTATATAATGCCCGACTGGACAAAGTCCATGGGACAGACTTTTGAGTATTATATTATCGACCCTTCCACTTGGGCCGATAAAGAGAAATGCGAACTTATAACCAAGTCTACGGTTAAAAGAGATCTTAAAAACGAAACTCTGGGTAGTGCTTCTATCGATTCGGCAGAAGAACTCCCAGAGTGTTATATTCGTATTTACTTAATTACAGAACAAAACAGAGTTAAAGAACGGTTCTCACTTGGAACTTTTCTTTGTCAGACACCATCAGTGTCATTTAATGGTAAGGTTCATAACACGTCAATTGACGCATACACACCTTTGATCGAGCTGAAGGAGAAGAATCCTCCTATCGGCTATTATATTTCAAAGGGTCAGAAGATTCTGGATGTGGCTTATCGATTGGTCAGAGAAAACGCCAGAGCTCCAGTTGTTAAAAATGCTTCAAACGCTACTCTATCCGACGGATTTGTATCAGAGTTGAACGATACATGGTTTACATATTTGAGCGATTTACTTGCCGGAGCAGGGTATAGATTCGATATTGATGATGTTGGTCGAATCCTCTTTGCACCAGAGCAGGATCTCAATTCTCTTCAGCCAGTTTGGACATACGACGATGGTAACAGTTCAATATTGTTTCCAGATGTCGATTTAGACAGGGATCTGTATGGTATTCCAAACGTCTTGGAAGTCGTATATTCTACCGATCACTATGTCTTTTACTCCAAGGCAGTGAACGACGACCCTAACAGTCCTATTTCCACAGTCAGTCGAGGACGAGAAGTGGCAGAAAGAGTAACCGATCCTGATATTCTTGGAGCACCAGAGAAGTCTCAGATTATCGATGAGGCTGCCAGACAGGCTTTTCAAGTTGTATTAGACAACTATACTCGTCAGGAGCTTAGAAACAAGTCGTCACTTGAATACACTTTGTCATATTCTCATGGCTATAATCCCGTGAGACCTGGTGATTGTGTGCTGTTTAACTATACACGGTCGGGATTTACCAACGTAAAGGCTAAGGTTATATCTCAGTCAATTGAGTGTAGTGCTGGCTGTACAGTACAGGAAACGGCTGTCTATACAACGAATTTGTGGGGGGCAGCATCATGAATCTATCTGATAAACTTCTTAGAGCTTTTTCTGATATCATCAACACCCCCAAGGAATCCACAAAGCGAAAACAGAATGCGACTGTTTACGGCACTGTGGTTAAAAACGAAGTCGGTATATCCGTTATAATTGACGGATCCACAATCGCTACACCTGCGTCATATTTGGTAGATGTTGAAGATGGCGATCGAGTTGATGTGCTAATTCAAAATCATAAAGCCGTTATCACTGGTAATCATACAACTCCGGCAATAACCAGAATGGGTGATGTTTATATTCAGCCTACTGACGAAGGTCTTGTTGTGGGACTGCTTGACGATAGCGGAGAGCCTACTGGTGCCTATCTTTTAGTATCTCCTACACAAACTGTCGTTTATAACAGCGATGAGAATGCGATAGCCCGTTTTGGAGCCACTTCTCAGATCGGATTAGATGATGCTGTTCACACGCAAACCACGGCGAACGGTTACCGAGTGCTTGATGCTAACGGTAAAACAATGGCCAATATATCCGCCAACAGAATCGAGGCATATGGTATTTCCGGAACGACAACCAGGTTTACTGCTTCTGCTACGGATTCTGAATCTGGTAGAACAGTCACCGGTTCAATGTATGTTGGCGCCGGCGTTGGTCTTTTTGGTCTATTTGACGAGATATCTCGCAAATGGCTTATTAATTCCGATTCTGATGGCAATATTCGGTTATTTGGCACACCCATACAGCTTACATCGCAGTCAGTAACGCCCACGACAATAAGCGAAAACTATACATACACGTTGGCAGCAAACCTTAACCAATGGGCTGTGGTTGTGGCTTATGTAATTGTTGGACTTAATTTCGAGTCGCTAGTGTTTATTAATGGCGGTATGCAGACACGTTTTATATCTTATTACAACGGAACTCGCGTTATTCAGGGTGCTTTCTCTACGGAATGGGAAGAGAATCGCGTTGGCGTTAGGTGCAGTAGAGGAGAAGGAACTGATAATCAATTGGTAACTCTTCAGTCGGTTTGGGGCGTTATCAGAAAACCAATCCCTCTTCTTGGATTAAGTTAAATTAAAAGAGGTAATTAAATGGAAACATGGTTACAAATAATCATCACTATCTTGACCTCGGTTCTGGCTTCCTCTGGCCTGTGGGCGTTTCTGGCAACCAAGTTCGAGAGGGACAGCGCAGAAAAAGAAATTTTGATCGGCATCGGGCACATAGAGCTGGTTTTCTTTGGAATGCAATACATCGAAAGAGGATGGATCACACAGGACGAGTATGAGACACTTAAAAGTCTGTATGAACCATACAAGAAACTAGGCGGCAACGGTTCTGGCACAAAGATTATGCAGGAAGTAGATAAGCTGCCTATTCGTTCGGTTGAAGTGAGGTAAAGTTATGAAATCACTTTTAAGCAATAAACAGTATGATATTCTGAAGTGGGTGGCACTTGTTTTGCTTCCTGCTCTCGGATCGCTGTACTTCGGCTTAGCTGGTATTTGGGGGTTCCCTTACGGCGAGCAGATCGTAGGGACAATCACGGTCGTGGACACATTCCTTGGCGTGATCCTCGGTATCAGTACGGTACAGCATAATAATAAGGAGTAAGATATGGGTAGAATACTCGATTATCCAGAAAAGCCCAGTCCGGGATTGAATGACTATCTCTTAGTGGACAGCTCCTCAGAGGGCACTAAGAAGATCCTGGCTGGTAATATTGTCACAGTCGACTCCAGCCTCACCCAGACAGGACAGCCGGCAGACGCTAAAAAGACTGGGGATGAAATCGCTAGTGTAAGGGCTGATTTAGATAATATTCCCACAATCGACCAAACCCTCACCCAGCCAGGACAGGCGGCAGATGCTAAGGTCGTGGGGGACATAAAGAGTGCGTTAAATGTATATGCCGGAAAGCTGTTATTTGATGAATCACATACATATTCTGGTGCTGGAAACTGGGCAACAGTAACAATCACACCACAAACGACACTTGCAATTAAAATCTATTCTAATATCACGGAAATCGAAGTAAATGTTCTTCTGCAATCATGGACAAAACTTACCACTATAAGTGATGAGAACTGGCATATTATAGAGATTCCATCAGGAGCAAGCAATAAATTAACCCTTACATATAGAGGAAGTAGCGCAGTAAGTATTTCCTGTATTATTGCAGAAGTAACAAGTTCTTGTATTGAAAATGATATTGTCAGTGTAAACAGTGATATTGCAGAATTGGATAATCGTACAGATAACCTTGAGCAGGGGCTGAATGAATTAAATAGTAACGATTATCTGAAAATATATAATATTACGCTTGGTGATAACCGTGCGGTCAGATTTGTAGCACTTGTAAAGGCTGATGCAGTTATTACATCGGTTGGTGTGAAATTTGACTATAAAAGCACGGACAATATGCAATTTGGGACGTGGAGGGTCATTGCTTACGGTGGAAGCAGTATTACAGGCGGATTAGGCACGTTACTTTATACATTTTCTGGATCTTCATTCCAAAAGCAGTTTGATTTGTCTACGGCAATAACCGATGTAAACAGTTATGATTATTTACAATTGTTTATTGACTTTGTGTATGAATCCTCAGCATATACAGATGATATTGTCCTTGATAATTTTGTCGTTACGTTGAACGGCACGGAAAGAAAACTGTATGGATGTAATACGTGGACAAACTCACAGCATACAGCAAATTATAAATGGAAATCTGACCTAATCCCTGCATATGCAAGGAAGACAGACATTAAGGCACTCAAACAACACCCTCAGTTGATAGTATCCATTATTGATGATGATACTAATTATTGCGCTCCTACCATTTGGGGGTCGATCCTTGCAAACAATAGTGACGTTAAAATCGGATTCGCTTGTATGACAGCCTACATGAACGGAGCATCAACATCATCTGAGGCAAATACACAAATGACACGCGCACAACTTGATGCGTTTTATAATGCAGGACATGAAGTCTATTCTCATGGCTGGGCATGTTATTCTGTTAGGGGGCTTACAACAGACGAACTCGCACAAGAATGCTGGAAATCAAAAGACTGGTTGCTTAAAAACGATTTCATAAGAGGATCAGAAACGCTTGTTTATTCAGGTGGCGCAAACGATGATTCAGCAAAGCACAATATTGTAAGAGGGTTTTACAAATTTGGTGTAAATGCATTGGGTGGGGGAATAAATACGGATATTCTCGACAATCCGCTATATATTAACCGTGTTATTGGTGATACTCTTACTCTTGCACAGTTGACATCATATGTTGATACTTATTTGACTACTGGCGGGATTTTGGTGTTTGGATTTCATTCATATGAGTTAAACAAAGACGCTGAAAACAACATACAGAAAGTAAGGGATTTAATCACTTATATTAAAAATACCGATGCAAAAATCGTACCACTAGAGCGGGCGATTTATTCTGTATACGGTAGGAATGTGTAGTAAAATCCCATCTAATTATATCCAAAACATCTGACATTGCAGTCATTGACCTTGATACATCCAAATGCTATTAATGCGGTAACTATTGAATGATTGGAGACGAAAATGTCATTACGTTATTGTTTTGAAACCTCCCACGTCCGCCAGACCCTCAACCGCTCCAAAAAATCCGACCTCGCAGTCATCGACACTGGAGAACACCTTCCTCGGTATCAGTACGGTACAGCACAAATCAATCAAAGAGGAGTAACTACCATACTCCGGGTCCTAGGACAACCGATAAAATGGTAGAATCATATAGAAGGGATGGCTTGCCGCATGGCTTACTGTCCCTTTTATTTTTTCGGTTTTCAGGAGATTCTATGGACTTCGATTTGAATTATGCTGTTGAACATGGGATAATAGACGTGCCTGCCGTTCGGTTAAGAATCGAAATGGAGAAAAGAAAAGACTTAATCGAGGCACATCCGTTCAAGCCCTGGGAAGGCAAAGACGGCAAATGGTATGTTTATATTCCAGATGAAAAGAAAGGGAGGATACTTAAGAAGAGGACAACACAGAGGGCTATCGAGGATGTAATAGTCTCTTATCAGAAGACCCTGCTCGACAATCCGACGATTGATGATATTTTCACAGAGTGGAACGACTACAGGCTCGAACTCAAGAAGATAAGTAAGTCGTCGCATACGAGGTTCAAAGAGGTATACAAAAGACATTTTAGTGAATTTGGTAAGCTTCGTATAAAAGATATTTCGGAGGATGAGATAATCGACTTCCTTGAAGAGCAGATACCAGAACACAACTTGTCTGCTAAAGGATTCGCAAGCCTCAAGACAGTTATGAGAGGGATTCTCAAGAGGGCTAAGCGGAAGAAGTATATTTCCTTCAGTCCAGAGCTTCTCTTTGCTGATCTGGATGTATCAGACAGGGAATTCCACAAGACGGTAAAAGAGGATGCTGATCAGGTTTTTAACGAGTCTGAGACCGAGACCGTGGTTGACTATCTGACTCAGAACTGTGACATTCGCAACGCAGGTATCTTACTTATATTTGTGAGTGGCTTGAGGATAGGTGAACTGGTGGCCCTGACCAGAGAAGACTTGGATCCCGAGCTTAATGTCGTCAGAGTAAGAAAGACCGAGACCAGATTCAAGGAGAATGGTGAAACTAGATACGAGGTGCTTGATTACCCTAAGACAGCAGCCGGTGTAAGAGACATAGTGGTTCCTTCGAGTTACAGGTGGCTTATACGAAATCTCTACATCGCCACACCAGCGGGAGAATTTATATTTTCTGAGAAGGGTAAAAGACTGACAACTCTACAGATGAGAAAGCGCGAATACTCGGTCTGCAAGAAGCTCGGTGTCAGAAAGAAGAGTCCTCACAAGATCAGAGCCACATACGACACGATTCTGCTGGACGCATCGGTGGACAGGCGCATGGTGAAAGACCAGATGGGACACGCTGATATTCGTACGTCCGAGGTTAACTACCATCGTAACCGCAAGTCACATGACAAAAAGCAGGAGATAATCGACTCAATTGCTGAGTTTCACAGAGCTTGATTACCTCGTTGATTACCTTTTATATTCTGCATAAAGCGAAAGACCTCAGAACTCCAGTAATTTCGGGAGAGCCAAGGTCTTTGGGGAGAGCTGGCAACGAGAATCGAACTCGTAAGAAAAACTCTGAGAGCCGCATAAACATTGGTTTTCCGCCAATTATATTTGATTACTTTTGATTGACAGGTAATCACAAAATAAGAAAGGAGATACGGACGGCAGGCAACAACCGTACTCATGCACCCATGGATTGTATTACTCTTCTGGTGAAAGGAGTGTACAACTATGGGTGATTTTTTATGTAAAGAGCTTTCAAAGACTAATCGCTGGTGGCTGCCTAGATATAGGTATCTTGAGCTGAGGTATTTCGCATTGCAATATCCTGAATGGAAGAGGCGATATGAAGAACTCGGAAACGGCGTCAGATCTATAGCGACTGATATTCTCAGAGTAAATGGGTCTGGTATAGTTGACCCAACCGCAGACATAGCTATTCAGAGATCTTTGCTAAGCGACAAGATGAAACTGGTTGAACAGACCGCTATAGACGCTGATGCTGAGCTGTACAGTTATATTCTCAAGTCGGTTACAGAGAATCTGACGTTCGTTTGCCTGAAGAGTGTATATGATATGCCGTGTGAACGAGACATGTTCTATGATCGCAGGAGGAAGTTCTATTGGCTGCTAGATAGGGTGCGCTAATTTTACACCTCCTATTATAGGAATGAAACCGTATTTTTATAAGTAAGGAGGATGTTATGTTTAATAGATTTTTTAAGAAACAGAAAAACTTCAAGGTTGTTGTTTCTGAAGAGTATGTTCATGACACCGGCATAGCGCTTGGAAGGCTGGGTTTAACAGCCAACGTTCGTTACACTGGTGAACACGAGTACACTCTCACAGGAAAGTGGACACCCGAGTTTTACGGTGACGAAAAGACTATGGAAGCAATGACAATGCTCCCCGTTAGGGAAGCGGTTGTATTCTGAAGAAAGAAAGGGAAAGCACAATGGTAACACGTGCTAACCCTTTTTCTTTTTTTAAATCCAAAAATTTCCCAGAGTGGAAAATTTGAAAAACCATTTTAAAGGAGGTAGTCTATGCAATTACTAATCGCACTTCTTTTGTTTGCATCAATACTTATATTTGGCATATACGTCGGCAGAAAGCTTGAACGGGATCTTCTTCAGGTAAATTCTATTGGGTCATTAGTTATATTCTCTGATGAGGATGGATCTTATATGTATCTTGAAACGGACAAAGCTATCGACGAGGTAGCAAAGCATTCTGAGGTTGTTTTGCGAGTCAAGACGCAGAATCCACAAGTGGTATTATGAGACACTTTTTAATCGGTATTTTGTCTAATGAAAGGAGAATTTTATGGCAAAAGACGAAGAAATTAGAGGAGCGTTAGATGAGTTGGTTTTGTCGTCTATCGAGTATGCGGACGAATGCGAGAACGGATCCGCAGAAAAGCAGGCAGCGCTTGACGATGCTTCGAAAGCTTATAAGATGCATCTGGAGCAGCAGAAGGTTGACAACGAGAAAGAAGATGCCAAACGTCGTTATATCGAGGAAGTCGAGAAACGACAGCAGGACATGAAATTTCGAGACAAACAGCTGAAGCAGCAGCACCAGGAAGCACGAAATAAGATGATCGCAGACATCGCGGTGAGTGGTGTTAAGCTGGCATTTCTCGGATGCGTTCAGAAATGGACGTTCGGACTCGAGCAGGTAGGTAATCTGAGCTCAGCTACCGGAAAGAATCTCTTCAGAAAGGCTTGGGATCTCGTGGATTTCAAAACGAAATTCTGAAATTAAAAAGTAACTCGTAAACCGGGCTCTGTGGGTATCAACGCGATATCTACAGGGCTCTTTTATTTTTTCGGAGGATGTATGCGCTACCATCATACGGCTACAGATATTTCAATGCCGAAGTACGGAGAGAGCTATTATTGTGATCACCCTGTATATTTTGCTTGCACTCTGTATAAAATCGGCAAATTAGGCCTTGCGGTGATACAGCAGAGGTACAACAAAGACAGAAAGTCAACTTGGTGGAGTACGATAGATGACAATCTGAAAAATGAGTTATATTTACATCCGAATTTTTTGAATTATTTTAAGAAAATGGCAGGTCCTTGTGTGAATGGATGCTATCCGACAGTGACAATAAGGCAGATTATGTGGGCACTGAAGATAAAACCGCTTAAACGCGAACCGTGGGAAACATATTTCGATCACAGTCCTATTTAGTGCACCAAATTTACAGGTCATATTATGAAGAAATTACACTTTTTTAACATCAAAAATAAGGAGGATATTATGAAATTTTTACTGAACACAAGGTGGATGAAGACCCTGATCGGCAAGGCGATTGAGATCGGAGTGAATAAAAAGGCCGGAATTAAGGCTAATTTAGACATTCTCGATCTCAGTGTGACCGATGATGAAGAAGGAGTTAGTCTTCATCTCGACATGAATGTAAAGATGTCGCGATCTGAGTTGGAGAGGTTGATTAAAGATCTTATGTAATTTCAATTAAAGGAGTCATGTGAATTATATTTGCATGGCTTCTTCTTTTTCGCAAAATTTACATTCATTATTATGAAACTGTTGTAAAGTTACGAAAAAGGAGGAGAAATATGATAGTAACAGTGTCACAGGCTGGACCACAGCTTGCTCACTTTATTATGGTAGGAGGATTACTCCTGGCGTTACTGTACACTAGATTTTAAGAAAGGAGGAGACATGAGTTTTAGCGGACTTACGATTCTTGTTATTGGTATCGCGGTCGTATGCGTCCTGAGTGACTGGAACAAGTCAAGCAAGGACAAATAAGGACTGATATTCCGACAGCACAACAATCGGGGAGGCTTTGCGAAAAACGCAGAGTCTCCTCTTTTTTCTCCGCAAAATTTACATACAGCATTATAGAACTGTTAACCAAATTTATTGGAGGTGAAATTATGTTGAGAATGTTAAAGGAAAAGAAGGAAGTTCATGGCATCGAGCTGTTTCATGAGCAGTGGATCGATCTGGATACACAGAAGGTCCTGTTCTCGGCCGGGGTTCCGATCAAAGTACATCAGTACGTTGCGGAAAAAGGCGGAGCAAAGGAAATCATGTATCGGGTTGAGATCCTGCTCGGACAGTCCGAATGGGATAAACTTAATCGAAAATTGGGAAGTCTCGGCATCGATTTCGTCGAAAAGACGGATGAAGGCTGATAGTTGAGCAAAGGGCTCTGTAAGTATCTAGGAGCGATATTTACAGGGCTCCTTTGTCTTTCCGATAGGGATAAGAAAGGAGATAAGTATGGATAAGAAATTCACAGTATGTGTTCCGTTTTATGTTGATGACAACCTGGACGCGACTAGGTTGGAGATTAGGTGCTGTATAAACCATGTAAACGATTGCCTTCGTGCGTTCAAACAGATATCTCTTAACGAGGTTGTTTTTGCCTTCTGGAGCGTTTGCACCAAAGAGCACAGATATTCCTACCGTTGGGGATACGATCTGAAGAAAGACGGCCACATCGGAGTACAGGTCATTAAGAATCCTGCAAATCCTAAAGTCTTGTATCTGAGATTCACCGCCAGAGATATTGTTAAGGACAGATAAGGAGAATCGGCAATGTATTTTATTTGGATCAAGCACTACGAAGACGGCCAATTAGTTGGGGCTTCGGTTTCTGCGAAGTGCTATAAAAGAAAAGGCTATGCGGAAAGAGTTGCTCGTGAAAGACTCGGTAAACCAAGAAAAGATGGTTGCCATTATGAATGGATTGTAAGTGAAACCAATCCATGGAGAAATAAAGGCTGACTTCGCAAAATTTGCAAACGGTATTGTGAGAGACAATGACAGCTTAATTGTGGCTGGATCGAGAAATCGATGGTCGTTGTCTCTTTTGCTTTTTCGCTCACTTATATTTTAAGAAAAGGAGGTAACAAAGTGAGAAAATGGGGAATTGTTGAAATTGCAGCAGAAGTTGTATGTGGAGTAGCAACAGTAGTAAGTCTGATCGCAGGAGCAAAGAACGATGAGGATCTGGACGATCGGGTAAGACGTATCATGTGCGAAGATAAGGAGGATGAATAATGAAAAAGATCAAACTCACAAAGAAACAGAAACTCAAGATCGCAAAGTACGCGTCGCTGATGGGGTATTCGATCAGTGTTGGTATTCTCGCTGCAGTAAGCGAGATAATCGGTTATGAGCACGGGCACGAAGATGCAATGAAGGAGGTGAAAAGATGAAACTACCTAAGATCGGAAGAAAAGCAAAACTCAATATCATCAAGTTTGGAAGCCTGATCGCCTATGCTACATGTGCATCTCTCTACGGATATTTTGAGCATAGAACAGGCGAGTTGGACGAATGGGATTACCTGGCCGACGCAGCTGACGAGCACGGATGGGTTTATATTCACGGTGACGGCGATCTGAATAATACCGACAATATGTATCTTATACTGGGTAAAGATAACACCAGTGCTATCTGGAACGAGATACCTAAAGAGAAGGACGATGACGAAGCATGAGATCATCAGGAAGATGCGTTTATATTTAGCCGATCTTCCGGTGCCAATGGACAACTCATATGGTGATACAAGATCATACGCCATAGCAACTGTCGGGTACTTAATAGAGAAGGTTGAAAACTCTGATGACGATCCGGCTTTGATCATTTCAGAGTTTATTAAGAAGGTTGATATGCGATTCGGAATTATATTTCGGGTCGCATATGAGACCTCTACGGATTTGTATGATGTGCTGTTTTTGTAATACGCAAAATTTACAACGACTATAATGGAAAGACTTCGGTCCAAGGGGTGGACGCTACCAGCAATGGTAGAGAAAGTAGGTTCGAATCCTACTAGGTCTTTCCATTTTTGCATTCACTTATATTTTTCAGAAAGGAGTAATTATGAAAACTGTAATCGGATTTGTATGCGGTATTGTTGGTATGGTTATGTCAGTCGTCTTGTTCGTCTGCGGGCTTTTTTGTGGTTACAGTCTCAGAAAAGAGACTCATCCCGAAACCAAACCTGAACCGAGAAAGTGTTCCGGAGAAGAGTTCTGGTCGAAGATCTATGCACAGGACGATAAGGAGGACTGATATTTATGAAGAATTTTGTAAAAGGCATCGCAAAAGGATCGCTTAAACTCATGACCCTTGGTTCTTATGTTATTGCTGGTGCATATTGCATTAAGAACGCTTGTATTATCATGAAGGAGGTTCTGAAATGAAAGTAAAGGCTTTGCTCAAAGTAGCAAAAGCCGGTCTTATCAAACACGGCCCGCAGATCGCCACTGGCCTTGGGATTGGCCTGGCATTGATCGCTGGTGTAAGAGCCGTACAGAAAACGCCGGAAGCAGTTAAGAACATTGAGAAAAAGAAGGAAGAAGAGCACAAAGAGAAACTCACTGTTAAGGAAACGGTGGAAGTTACTTGGAAATGCTATCTTCCTTCTATTCTTATATTTATGATCGCCTGCGCTCTGATCATCGGAGGGCAGAGAATTTCAGCAAGGAGGGCAACGGCGGCAGCAACCGCCTGCTCGATACTGGAGACTAAGTTGCGATCATATGAAGAAGCCGTCAGAGAAACAGTCGGCGATAAGAAAGACGAAGAGATCCGAACGGTTATGGCTCAAAAAGAAGTAGCTGCCAAACCGCCTTTAAATCCTAACGAAGTAATTCGTACAGGCAAGGGTGACGCGCTGTTTTACGATACGTTGAGTCGAACATACTTCTGGTCAGATCCGATGCATGTAGATAAAGCTATACAGAATCTCAATTTCAAGCTTCTTGATGAGATGTATGTGTCAATGGGTGAATACTGGTCTGAACTCGGATTACCACAAGCAGGATCTGATCCTGGTAAACTCATTAGTTGGTGTGTTAACGATGGCAAGATTGATCCGGCATACAGTGTGATCGAAGTTCCTTCCGGACCATATGAAGGGTATCCTTGCAAAGTCATAGATTTCTATGTAGGACCCCGATACGATTACACTCAGAGATTCTGATTCGCAAAAATAACAAGCACCATTATGAACCTTATATTTTTAGTCCAAGAAAGGAGAATGTTATGGACGAAGAAAGAACCGAACTGACAACCATGAATAATGACGATGTAATTGATACTGATGATCTGGACAAAGGCGGCACACTTCCGGTCAAAGTGATCTTTGGATTGGGAGCACTCTTACTTGGAGGTGCTATCTGCCTGAAAAACAAGATCTTCGGTAAGAAGTACGCCGTGGTAGAGCATGGTGTAGCGAAGAAGATCAAGTAACTACTAACTAGGATTAATTTAAGGGTCGGCAATTGGGGTGGCTGTACTATATGTACAACCACTCCTTTTGTTTTTCTGGAGGTATTCTGATGAATCGTTATATTTACGACGGTCCTGTGATGGTATTTGACCAATGCGTCGAAAACAAATGGCATGGAGAAACCATTGCTCCTTCAGAGAAAAAAGCAAGATCAAACCTCGTATATCAGTGGAAAAAGAGGAATAACAAAGTTGCCTCAACCAGGGTAACGCTTCCAGGTAAAGTTCAAATCGTAGAGGAGGTCTATTATGCGTAAAGGATTAGTTATATTTGGAGCACTTGCTGTAGCAGGAGCAGTCATCTATCGGAAACTGAAAAATTCCGAGGAGGAAAATTTGACAAAAACAGTTTCAAAGACCGTTAAGGATAAGGTCGATGAGACTATGAAAGAAAAAGATGTAAAGGACATGATCGACAAGAAGGCTAAGGAGATCGTAAATAAGATCGCATTCGAGAAGACCATCGAGCGTCTTGGCGATCAGTTCGTCACCAAACTCGTTAGTAAAGCCAGACGTGAGATCGAGCGAAAAGTCACGTCCAACCTCTTTTGGGGGTGGCTTAATGAGTAGAAAGGAAATTTATATTTGTGGAGGACTACAGAAAAAATTCAAATAAGGCCAAAGAGGAACAGATGGCTTCTGGCAAAAAGGTGGAGAAGATTGTAAAAGGCTCTGCAAAGGCTAAGAAGAAATCTGAACTTCGAAAGATAGCCGATACGTTCATCCAGACGGATGCCAAAACGGTCGGTGAGTATATTTGGGTTGACGTTCTTGTCCCAGCAGTAAAGAAGACATTCGCTGATATTGTTACTAACAGTCTCGACATGTTTCTCTGGGGCAAGAGCGGTGGGCGCAGATCCAGAGGCGATTCTGAACGAATATCGTATCGGAGTTTTTACAACTCTGATAGACGCACACTCAGAGAACCTGAACGACGCCAGAAATCCTATGACTACGATGAGATCATCCTGGATAGCAGAGAAGAAGCCGAAGAAGTTCTGGCCAGAATGGACGAGCTTCTTGCCGACTATAAGATGGTTAGCGTGGCTGACTTCTACGATCTCGTAGGCATCACAGGTAAGACAACAGACAATCATTACGGATGGACCGATCTGACAAAGGCAGAGGTCGTTCGTGATAGAGACGGATATTTGATCAAGCTTCCCAGGGCCATTGCTCTGGACTGAAAGGAGTAAATAATGCATAAAGTCGGAAGAATTCTGAAGAAATTTGTCAAACATAAGAAGCCTGAGATCTGCATGGCTGCTGGTACTATTCTTGCAGGAGCAGCGATCGTTACGGCCTGCGTTAAGACCGCTAATGGTGGCAGTGATATTTTGAAAGATCACAAAGATCGTCTGGCAAAGGCTAAGGCAATGAGCGACGATGATCCCAATAAGAAGAAAGAGATCACTAAGGTCTACGGTACGACGTTGCTGACATCTGTGAGGGTGTATGCTGGTCCGAGCATTCTGTTCTTAGGATCGATCGCAGCGTTCTGGGCAGCACATCACACCATGAAGATCCGTAATGCAGGTCTGGCCGCAGCAGCCACAGCAGCGAGAAAGACACTCAAAGACTATCGCAGTCGTGTCGCAGAGCATGTGGGAGAGGATGTCGAAGAGAATTTATATTTCGGCACCAAGACCAAGGAGGTCGATGAGATCGTTACCGATGAGAACGGCGAAGAGACTACCGTAAAAAAGACCTACACAGATGTCGTAGATGACACGGACGGCAGTGAATTCGTCAAGTATTTTACAAAGGGTAACATCAACTGGGATCGTTCTCCTGATATGAATGAATTCTTCCTGAAGTGCCAGGAGAGCAGAGCGAATGATATTCTGAAGCTCAAAGGTGAGATCACTCTGAATGAGGTATATGATCTGCTCGGATTCCCCAGAACAGAAGCTGGTATGGTCTGCGGCTGGATCTATGACAAGTACAATCCTTTCGGCGATAACAAGGTAGAGTTCAGAGCTAAGAGAGTGCACGTGCCTAATTCGGATGGAAAGGGACATTCTCTGGCTTATGCGCTTGACTTCAATGTCGATGGTAACATCTACGAAGAGAAGATCAAACGCAGAGGATTAAAATCGTTTCGGAAGCGGTAATTGGATGGCTGATATTTTCGATTACCCGTGGCTTTTCTACGAAGGAGACAAAGGATGAAAAAAGCATTATACGCTGTGACCTTTGTTGCGGGGGTTGCTATTGGCGCCCTCGCTTCAATCACATACATTAAGAAAAACTATGATATTTCTGAAAAGACTGAGGACATTGAAGAAACTCCTGATGATACCAATCAGGATGTTAAAGAAGAACCGATCGAGGAATCTGATGACGAGAGAGAAACTCTTATCAGACAGACAAACCGTAAGATCGTCGAGTCAATAAAGGATCCTGATGAAAGAGCTAAAGCCGAAGCACTTCTTAGTAAATATTTCACTGTGGCTTCAGTTTATGGCGGAGACGATGACGATGATGTTACTGAGAATCACGGTCCTTACAAGATCCGTTCAGATGAATTCAGTCAGTTTGCGGACTATAGTGCTGTAGAACTGACTTTATATTCTGACGGAATCCTTGCCGATGATCGTGATGAGATTATCGATAATGCAGAGGAGTTGCTCGGTCCAAACTTCAGAACGATGTTCGATGAAGGATCTGACGAGCTTTATATTCGTAACGACGATCGTTGTTGCGACTATGCGATATTTAAAGACCTTCAGACATACGACGCTCTGGATATGGAACGACCATACTTCAGTGTGGAGGATGAATGAGTGATATTTATAAGGACTATTTCGAGTGGCTATGTAAACACATAAACTACGAAGGAAGAGTTCGTACATGCAAGAAAGTCCTGGAGTTAATGAACGGTCAGGACTTTATTTACGAAAATCCAAGAGATGGTAACCGTTATGAAGACGGCATTGATCTGAGATACAGATACGGCTACGAGAATCATATTAGTTATCCGGAAATAGCTGATACTCTCGACACTAGAATATGCAGCATATTCGAAATGATGGTCGCTCTGGCCATAAGAATAGACGAGCATATTATGTACGATGCCGAGAAAGGCGATTGTGCGGGCAGATGGTTCTGGGAAATGTATGACAATCTAGGACTTAAGGATATTACTAATCGCAATTTCAATGAGCGATACAGTGATATTCTTGAGATCCTAGATCGTTTTGTATACAGAGAATACGAACCCGATGGTGAAGGAGGACTATTCAAGACCACAGATCCAACAAAGAACATGCTGGAAGAAGAGATCTGGTATCAGATGATGGACTATCTTAGAAACAAAGTGGAGTAATTAAATGGACTTTTTTATGATTTCGACACGTCCTGGAAAAAAGAAGGACGTTATAGAAATCTATCCTAGGTTTATTATTCCGACGAGAAAAAAAAGTTCTGACTTAATGATCCGAGGCGGCGACTTCTATGCTGTCTGGATGGAAGATCGTGGCTTGTGGTCAACAGATGAGGGAGACGTTCTTCAGTCTATTGACCGCGAGTTAGATTTATATTTGGAGAATAAAAAAGAAGAGTATTCTGCCTACAATGTCAAAGTTCAGCACATGTGGGACGCCCAGACAGGTATGATAGACACCTGGCATAAGTATTGTCAGAAACAGCTCAGAGATTCGTATCATAGTCTGGATGAAAAACTTATATTCTCTAATACTGAATCAAAAAAGGAGGACTACGCTTCCAAGCGGCTTAGCTACCCGCTCGAAAAAGGAAGCATCGAAGCATATGACCGATTAATGTCGGTGTTATATTCTGAAGAAGAGCGGCACAAGATCGAATGGGCTATAGGTGCCGTTGTTTCAGGAGACTCAAAGACTGTCCAAAAGTTTGTTGTTCTGTATGGTGAGGCTGGAACCGGTAAGTCAACTGTACTGAACATTATTGATTCGCTATTTGAGGACTACTGTATCTCATTCGAATCAAAAACTCTTGGGCAGTCTAACGCTTCGTTCGCTTTGGAACAATTTAAAAGCAATCCTCTTGTTGCAATCGATCATGAGGGTAAATTGTCGACACTCGAAGACAACACCAGGCTTAACAGCATAGTTTCTCATGACAAAATGATTGTGAACGAGAAGTTCAAGTCTCCTTATGAAAACAGATTCAAGTGCTTCTTATTTATAGGCACTAACGAACCTGTCAGAATCACAAACGCTAAGTCAGGTTTACTCAGAAGATTGATAGACGTTTCGCCTACAGGCAACAAAGTTCCGGCAAGGGAATACAAAAAACTTGTAAAGCAGATTAACTTTGAGTTGGGGGCAATAGCCCAACATTGCCTCGAAGTGTACTCTGCTGATCCGGATTATTATGAGAATTATATTCCCACGACAATGCTTGGGGCGACCAATGATTTCTATAACTTTGTACTTGACTCATATTTAATATTTAAAAAGGATAATGGAATTTCTCTGAAGGTTGCGTACGAAATGTACAAAACCTATTGTGATGACGCCAGAGTAAGTTACCCATATCCTAAAAGACAGTTTAAGGAGGAACTGAAAAACTATTTCAAAGAGTACCACGAAAGATTCCAGCTTGAGGATGGAACAAGGATAAGAAGCTATTACAAATTTTTCCGGGTGGAGAAATTTGAGGAAACAAATGAAAAGCCAGAAAAGACCGAAGAAAAAGAAGACGACAATTGGCTTGTTTTCAGGGAGCAACATTCCCTCTTCGATGACTTATATTCTGACTGCCCCGCTCAATATGCCAATGCAGAAGAGACTCCTTGCTATGCATGGGACAACGTGACTACTCATTTAACGGATCTTGATACTAACAAGCTCCATTATATTTTGACACAGGCAAAAGAACCGTCGCTTATCGTAATAGACTTCGACATACATGATCCTGAGACCGGTGAGAAAAGCTATGAACTGAATTTAGCGGCTGCCAGTAAATGGCCTAGGACATATGCAGAATTGAGTAAGAGTGGTAAAGCTATTCATCTGCATTATATTTACACTGGCGACATCTCTCAGCTCAGCAGAGTGTATGATGACGAGATCGAAATAAAAGTGTTTACAGGAAAGAGTTCTCTTCGGAGGGCTCTTACTTTATGCAATGATATTCCTATAGCCACGATAAGTAGCGGTTTACCACTAAAGAAAGGAGACAAAGTGGTAAATGAGAAAGTCATCAAAGATGAAAAGCATCTGAGGGCTTTGATCGTTGGCAACCTGAGAAAAGAATACCATTCCTCAACGGCATCAAGTGTGGACTTCATCTATCAGCTCTTAGAGGAGGCCTATGAGTCTGGTATGACGTATGACGTATCTGATATGCGCAGTGATATTTTGTCATTCGCAGCGTCTAGTTCAAACCAGAGTGAGAAATGCATCAAGCTGGTGAGTATGATGAAATTTAGCTCTGAGAACGAGGCTTTGGCTGAGCCGGATACTGATGGTGGACTGATATTTTATGACGTTGAGGTCTTTCCTAATCTGTTCCTCATTAATTGGAAGAAGCAGGGAAAGAACATGCCAGTAGTGAGAATGATCAATCCTACAGGAGAGCAAGTTTCAGAATTGACGGCTCACAAACTTGTTGGATTCAACTGCAGAAGGTATGACAATCATATTCTGTATGGCCGAATTATGGGATATGACAATGCTCAGCTGTACGATCTGTCTCAGAGAATTATATTTGGAGATAGGGATGCGTTCTTTGGTAATGCATACAACATCAGTTATACGGATGTATACGACTTCTGCTCAAAGAAACAGTCTCTGAAAAAATGGGAGATCGAGTTAGGAATCCATCATCAGGAGCTCGGTTTACCTTGGGATCAGCCTGTCCCGGAAGAACTCTGGGAAAAGGTCGCAGAGTATTGTGACAACGATGTTATCGCCACGGAGGCGGTATTTGAAAACAGAAAAGCGGACTTTGTAGCTAGAGAAATTTTGGCTGATTTAGCAGGAGGAACGCCTAACGACACCACCAATAGCTTGACCGCTAAAATTATATTTGGTAACGAAAAGCATCCGAAATTGGTCTATACGGATTTGGCCACTGAATTCCCTGGATATGAGTATGCGTTCGGACCGGATGGAAAACCGCACAATATGTTCAGGGGAGAAGACGTAGGGTTCGGCGGATACGTATATGCCAGAGAGGGGATGTACGGACGAACCGTAGTTTTAGATGTGAGCGGTATGCATCCTGCTAGTGCGATAGCTATGGATTGCTTTGGCAAAGACACAAAGAGATTCAAAGAAATTGTCGATCTGAGAACTTATATTAAGCACGGTGATCTAGAAACAGCAAAAACAATGCTAAACGGCAAGGTCGCGAAATACTTAGGCAACCCAGAAATGGCTAAAGGTCTCGCCGGAGCATTGAAGATCGCCGTCAATAGTGTTTATGGCCTTACATCAGCATCATTTGACAATCCTTTTCGAGATGTTCGAAACGTTAACAATATAGTTGCGCTCAGAGGAGCTTTGTTTATGGTTACTCTGAGGGACGAGGTTATTAAACGTGGATACATGCCAATTAGTATCAAAACGGATTCGATAAAAATCGTTGGAGCAGACGACCAGATTATCGATTTTGTAAAAGACTTCGGAAAAAGCTACGGTTACAATTTTGAGATCGAAAACATTTTCGAAAAAATTTGTTTGGTTAACGCTTCTACATTTATCGCAAAATGTGCTGAAGACGACCCTGAATCACCAGGAGAATGGTATGCCAAAGCCGCTCAATTCGCAGTACCATATGTCTTTAAAACGCTTTTCAGTCATGAAGAAATCAAGTTCAAAGATCTGTGCGAGACCAAAGAGGTTAAGAAGGGCGAGTTATATTTGGATATGAACGAGGATCTTCCCGATGTGTCTATCCAGGAAAAGGAACTGGACAAAGCGGCGAAAAAGTATAGAGATGGTCAGTTAACTGATATTTCCTACGAAGAAATCAAAGCTAGATTAGAGCCAGAGATCGAAAAAGGCCATTCCTACCAGTTTGTTGGACGAGTTGGCTTATTCTGCCCGATCAAACCAGGATTCGGTGGTGGTGTTCTATATAGGAAACAGGACAATAAATACTACGCTGCAACTGGTACAAAAGGCTATCGCTGGCTTGAGGCAGAGACTGTAAGAGATCTGCATAATGCCAGAGATATGATAGACGAATCCTATTATATTTCTCTGGTAGATGACGCTGTTGCGACAATTTCTAAGTACGGAGATTTTGAAATGTTCGTATCCGACGATCCTCTTGCTCCGTATATGAACGTTCCTGAGGATGGAGCAGAAGAGATTCCATTCGCATGATCTACAATCTCCTTTATGAAACTATTCACTGTTTTAGAAAGGGACTGACATATGAATAAGAAAACGAAAGTAACGTTGTTTATTTGTTCAAAGGCTATCCAGGCATGTGGATTGTATTACCTGTATCGGTACCACAAGTTTGCGCTTAAAAAGGCTATTGACAAGGCGTACAATAAAGGTATCGACGACTGCGTTGACAATTTCGTCAAAGGATTTGTCTTTACAAACAGTAAGGTAGTTACGGTCGAGTCAAAACATAATGGCTCAGTAACGGTTAAAACTATTAAATAAGGGTTTCAAAGGCGAGGGCCTGTGTACAAGACGTGCATGGGCTCTTGCTGTTTCGCACAATTAACATCCTCTTTTATGAAACTATTGTTTATATTTTCAAGGAGGACATGATGAAAGACTTTAAAGCATCTGACTTGGTAAGAGTGATGAGAAAAAGTGCCAGACTATCTGTAGCTGAAATGGCAATGGTGATTGGCAAGTCTCCGGCGTATTTTAATAATAAGTTATTTAGAAATAGCTGGAAACCGCAAGAACTGTTTGCGATAGCTGATGGCTGTCACTGTGATTTGATCTATGCTGATGGATATTTAGAAGTATTTAATTCTGACGGAATGAAAGTAGAAACATTTAGACTGTAAAAACAACCAAGGGCCTGTGTACAAGACGTGCATGGGCTCTTGCTGTTTGCAAAAATTTATATTTCAAGAAAGGAAGAATAACTATGGAAAAGCATTTTGTAGCACCTGAAAACTTTGAAAACGCAAGGATCATCTATCGCAACTTTAGCGGAGCCGGATCGAGATTCAATAAGGAAGGTGATCGGAAATTCACGTACGAATTCTATGACGAAAAAGAGGCGGAGAGACTTCGCGAGATCGGCTGGTATGTCAAGACCAAACTGCCTAGAGAAGAGGGCGACGATGTCAGGTATCACATTGACATCTCTGTCAGCTTCAGATCGTTCCCCAACATCCCTCCGGCAGCTGTTTATATTTATTCTAACGGTGTCCGGACTCAGCTGACAGAAGACACTGTCGGTATGCTGGATTCCGCAGAGATCAGAAACGTCGATCTGACCATCAGACCTCGCTGGTGGCTCGATGATCGCACTGACGAATGGAAGGTCAAGGCTTATCTGAAGGAGATGCATGTCACTCTGGAGCCGTCTCCTTGGGCCAACAAGTATTCTGATTACGACGAGGAATGATATTCTTCGCAACATTAACAACCTCCTTTATGAACTGTTAACTTTTTTTGTAAAGGAGGTGACTTATGAATAACTTACTTAAACTCGGTTTGTTTTCGACTATTGCTGGATTAGTTGGTGGCAGCATCATCACGATCGGCAATCGTCTGTACGACCACATCGAAGCGGAAGGTCGACGCAGGCGTGACGAAGCATGGAACGAAGCGTGGGACAAAGCTTATGAGTACGGGCAAAAGGTCGCATATGATAAGATTGAGGATGCCGCTTTATTTAATTGCGTAGTTGAAATCGAACCGCTGTATGGAAAGAAGAAAAAAGTCAAAGTTAAATTTGTTGAAGAAAAGTAAGGTTAAGCACCAGCCCTGTAGGTATCTGAGAAATGATATTTACAGGGCTTTTTGCTTTTTCGCACTTTTTACATCTCCTATTATGAACAATAATGCATCATAGAAAGGAGATTATTATGAATAAATTATATAAAGAGTGGACTAGCAAACTTAATGAGTTATACGGCTTTGACCATTGTAAATTGTTTGAAAATAATCACTGGTTGGTTATGCATATGCCAAAGGATGGACGAGACTTTAATCGGCATGAATTAAAACCTGGTCGAAAATACTGGACGCTGTGCGAAGACACGGTTCTCTGGGAGTTGGAGAACAGGATAGAAACCATGCTCGGTAAAAAGATATTCGCATTTCCTGGGGCACCTATGTATATATACAGGGAAAGTGACGACAATTCTTCGTGGGAAGTTCTGTATAACGTAAGAAAGGGAAGCAAAATATATAATGTGTTAAAAGAAATCGGATTTGAATATTATTGTGACTAAGTTGAAAACGTATTAACGACGGTTCCGTAGGTATCTGAGAAATGATATTTACGGAGCCCTTTTGTTTTTGCTAATAAACCTGCTGTGAAAATCCTGTAGCCCTAATGGGTTATTGAAATTTCTTCCATGCGAACACCTCCTTTCTTTATTTGCATATATCTAAGGACAAGTAGCAGCGGGTTTATTTATATTTTAGGAGGATATATGAATAGCGAATTTAAGGAAGTTAACTTTGCACTGTATTGCCCATCATGCGAACACGCTGAACTCGAAGGATACAAGTCACCCTGCAATGAGTGCATTATGATCCCTATGCGCGAAGGCACCAGCAAGCCTGAAAAGTATGAAGCTAACAAAAAGTGAGCGTAACCACCTTAAGAAGGTGGCGGATGAATTGTTATATTCTGACTGGGTAAATAAGGCTTTAGATAAAGCTAAAACTGTAGAAGAAGCAACTAGAATAATGGCAACCGCGAGAAAGGAGAATTCAAACTTTTGGAAGGACAGAAAGTAGATAACGTAAATCATCCCGCTCATTACGAGCAGAGCACATCAATCGAACGCATCGAGGCAATGATGGTTACATTCGGTGAACGCTCTGTATGCCATTTTTGTGTATGCAATGCGTTCAAATACATCTGGAGGCACAAGAATAAGGGTGGACTAGAGGATCTGGAGAAAGCACAGTGGTATATTGACAAAGCATTTGAAATAAACGAAATGTACGATACTTTATCCTGTGGAGAACAAGAAGCACTTTTAAGGCTTGCTGAACTTAAAAAACAAAAAGAACAGTCATGGCAGGAATCTCATTAAGACAATACCAGCTCGATGCTGTCAATAGAATGAAAAAGGGCTGCATCCTTTGTGGTGGTGTTGGATCCGGCAAGTCTCGCACAGCTTTGGCTTACTATTATATTTGCCAAGGCGGAAAGCTTGACACTAAGAATTATATCAAGATGAAAAAACCGAAAGATCTATACATCATCACAACAGCGAGGAAACGTGACACACTCGAATGGGAACTTGAAATGTCTCCTTTCCTTATCGACATTCACGGTAACCCCGAAGCCACCCCATATAAAAATCTGAAGGTCGTCGTTGACTCCTGGAACAACATCAAAAAGTACCAGGATGTCAAGGACGCCTTCTTTATATTTGACGAGCAAAGGGTCGTAGGGTCTGGTGCATGGGTCAAAGCGTTTCTGAAAATTTGCCGGGGTGGAAATCACTGGATACTGCTTTCAGCCACACCTGGAGACAACTGGATGGATTATATTCCTGTATTTGTGGCTAACGGCTTTTACAAGAACCGTACAGAGTTTATGCAGGAACATGTAGTACGATCACCTTATGTAAAATTCTTCAAAGTCGACAGATATTTGGGCACAAGGAGGCTAATACGATTGCGAGATAGTATTCTGGTTACCATGGACTTTGAAAGACCCACCATAGCTCATCACGATGATATTTGGGTGGACTACGATAAGATCGGGTACCGCCAGATTTGCAGGACTCGCTGGAACCCTTGGGACGAAGCTCCGATCAAGAACGCCAGTGAGTTCTGCTATTCTCTAAGGAAGTTAGTGAATATTGATGATAGTCGTGTGCAGGCTGTGATAGAGATCCTCGAGAAGCACCAGAAGGCTATTATATTTTACAACTTCGACTATGAGCTGGAGATTCTCAAAGACATGGCCAAGTATTTCTATCATGGGATAGATGTGGCAGAGTGGAATGGTCACAAACACCAGCCAATACCTGAGAGTGACGCGTGGATCTACCTTGTGCAGTACACCGCTGGAGCAGAGGGCTGGAACTGCATCAAGACGGATACCATTATATTTTACTCTCAGAACTATTCCTACAAAGTTATGGTCCAGGCTAGTGGTCGAATTGACAGAATGAATACACCATTTAGGGATTTATATTACTACCATCTGAAAAGTCGTAGCAGCATCGATCTGGCAATAACTAAAGCATTAAAAGAGAAGAAGAAGTTCAACGAGACGAGGTTTTATGGAGGAAAGTAGATGATTGAGTATCCTATTCAGATAAGATGGCCTTATGAACCGCCATTAGCAAGAGCTATGAGACATATAGATTGGATGCGATGGTTCGGTTATCGAGTTTTATTTTTTGGCACCAGCGCCGATTTCATACGTACATATTTTGCTTTTAAGCACTACTCCGCCAAATAAACATACTCCTTTATGGTAACTGACGTTTGTTAGCGAAAGGAGTAACTATGGATAAATGGCACTATGATTATATGGAAGAAATCGTTTACAAAGATCCTAAAGATCCTAGAGCCGGAAAATACATGGCATATAACCAGGATACCTTTGACTATATTGTTAACGACAATAGCTGGGTGGCCGCGAATAATGCGTTTGATGAACAATCGTATATTTTAGATCACCTCGATATGATGTTAGAAAGTAGTGACGGCGAAACGGTTTATATACCATGCGGAATCGTGGCGGCAAAGATCGAATTTGAAAGAGAAATGATTGATTCCTTGTACAGTGATGAAATAGAAGTCCTATACAAATAAGTAACTAACAACAAGGCTCATCGTGATATTTATGGTGGGCCTTTTGTTTTTCCTCGCATAAATTACATACTCCTTTATGGACGAATAGTGTCCGTTTTTAAGAAAGGAGAGAAACTATGTTTATCAATTTTGCTGTGGTGTTTCAGGAGGACGGACTCGACAAAGACGGTATGAGAGAAGAGCTCAGTAAACTCGCCAAAATTGTTCAAGAGAGTGACGGCACGATCGAGAACAAGGACGGTATTGAAGTTCCGATTTGGGCATATCTTATGACCGGATCATTGTCTGAGTATATTAGCATTAAGTTGAAATACAACTGCGAAGAACATAATTACATGCTGTTTCCCAGAGAACCGATGGAAACGAGAAGTATATTTGTCCAGTAACTAAGGAAGACTCTCTGTGAGTATCTTAATTGATATTTGCAGGGAGTCTTTTTGTTTTTGCGAAAGGAGGAATATGGAGTTTTTAAAGGCTTTTGTTGCCATGTGGCTGTTTATGCTCTTTATTACGGTTGTATGTGCAAAATGTGATGCACCTCTTCCGTCTAACGATACACAAGTTTTATCACTCGCCATCGTAGCGGCAGGCGCATTAGCACATACAGAAAAGTGAGAAAGGAGGGCATATGGACGAAGAGGATGTGTACATGCTGCTACGGCAAAAGTTATTCATGGAGCAACTATTCGAGCGTCAGACCGATAGGATTTTGTATGGTTATGATCTCAAATATGCTCCAGCAAGGAATCTGGTTAAACCGCTATTGATTCCGCCAAAAACTAAAATACCAAAAGTTAAGTTCGTTGACATAGACGGAACGCTAATTCAGCAACAAGAATGGGACAGAAGAGTTGAGCTGTCGCATCTTTTATATTATCTACAGAACTTAGAACGAGGTGATATTTATGGATAGAAAATTTCCTAAGATTACATTTGATACTTTCGGTTTTGCATTTGCCCATAATTGCATGATAAGTATTCGGATTGATGATTACGTCTTTAACGGCTATCTAGTAAGGGTACGCCTGGTGAAGGGAGAAAAAGCTATTAGTATATCTGTAAGTATATCTGTAGACTACAGAGATATGTACGAGAACGATGAAGCATTTAACTCCTATTTGGCTATGCAGATAAACGAAGCAATGAAACGGTTGGATGAGAGCTTACGGGAGGAATAATATGGCATTAAGATATTGTTTTGAACAGGACTATGTGATCAAGACACTGAATAAATCAAAGAAAAACGATCTGGCAGTAATTGACCAGGATGAAATTGATCCGATTCATATTAGACGAGCGGTAGTAAGAGGAGTACACGTATATGGATATTTGAATGCGTGTGCTCTGGAAAAGGAGAGATCTTACTATAACGATTTCAAAGACCTGCGAATCGCTGCATACGACGGATGGCCTGGAGAATACTGGGTCGACTGTACGGCAGAAAAATGGAAGAAACACCTGATCGACGAGGCTAAGAAGTTTAAGAGTATGGGCATTAAGGGTTTATATTTTGACAATACAGACCTTTATTACATGTGCGTGAAGGGTTTCCGGGAAAAGAAGACCAAGATGATGAAAGCTGCTCCTCGTGCATGGGCGGTGTATGAGGCTCTGAAATCCGTAATGATCGAATTAGAGTCAGCATCTGTGGGCCTAATTGTGATGCCTAATGGCGGTGATGTCTTTGTCAGAAAGCTGGTAGGCAATGGCTGGAAGCATCTGATCAAAACCGTTAACCAGGAGTCTGTTTTATATTCTGACAATAAGAGAGTGAGCAGGGATGATACGGAGTATTTTACTGACTACCTCGACTGGTGTAAGGAGCAAGGGTTTTATATTCGCGGTATTGAGTATTGTAAGCGCCTTGATCAGATTGCCACCGCTAAAGCCTATTACAGACGTAGAGGCTGGCAGGGTATTTATATTTCCAAGCATCCTGATTTGAGGGGGGATTAAGTATGGACAATCTGAGTATTCCTACTACATGGATCTACGAGCAGATCAAGAAGAACCCAGGTAGACACGCATCGTCGTGGAACTATCTGCTAGACCTTTGGGATAAGAAGCTTCTGAAGGATATGGATGATGAGAAGGCTGATCCAGACGATTATATTCGTATGCACCAGGATCAGACAGCAGCACAGAAATTTTGGAGGAATGAATGAGTGACGATAAAGAAATTAAGGCACTTGTAGACGCGATCGGAGTGCCTGCCACGTTGGAACAGATGGCCGAAGAGTGTAACGAGTTGGCTCACGCCTGTCTTAAGCTCGCAAGATATTTAAGGGGCGAGAATCTTGTTCACGGTAAGACCAAAGAAGAGATGGTCGATAATCTTCATGAGGAAATGGCTGATGTATATGTGAGTCTCAGAGAAGTTAGAAAGATTACTGGTCTGATCGATAACGAAAAGGTTTCAAGCACTGTTGATGCCAAGAGAAGAAGAATGGCTAAACGTCTTGGACTTAAGGAAGACGCTTTTATATTTTAATACGCAGAATTTGCAACGTGTATTATGGAGACCGATCTACTAAACGAAAGGAGGTTAAAGTAGATGGAACTGATAATTAAGGGAAGGCTTGTATGGCAATACTAGTTAGATCATACATGGCCTTCCCGTTTTCTGTCGGTTATAAGAAAGGAGATTATATGGTACACGATTGGAAAGAGATGTATGTCGATACTGATACACAGAATCTTGGACGATTTGTGATTCTCAGTATCCGTGATGAAGACGGTGAAGTACACGACTATCGATTTCGTACAAAGAACATCAAGTGGCTTCGCAAAGCGTTGAAACGCGGAATGAAGCTGGCTAAGATGGGCGATGATCCTAAATAAGCGGATGGCGAGACGTTCGACTGGGATACCTGAAAGATGGACGAAGGTCGAGTATGAGCTAATTAAGACTCTCTGTGGATATTTCTGCAGGGAATCTTTTTGTTTTCCATTAGGGATAAGAAAGGAGATAAGCGATGGCTTACAACGCAGGAAGTCGACAAAGACTTTATGACCATGTTAGGCACACGGTTCCGAGTCCATGCAAGAATTGTACGGATCGCATTGTCGGATGCCACAGTAACTGCAGTAAACACGACGAATACAAGGAAGAGGTCGACAAAAAGCTAAAGGAGTTCATTAAGAGTTACGATCATATAAACTCTGGCGAGAGAGAAGACTATAAACGTTCATACAGAGTAAGCATTCATAATAAATCAAGAACCAACAGCGGTGCATACAAACTCACAAAATATGAAAGAGATGTAAAAGAAGGGAGAAGATAAGTAATGCTGTATTTGGTTACATTATATAGGTCTAATGATCAGCTATATGAGGATGCTTGGGATGACGATACGGTTATCGGTGTTTTTGATTCTTTATTGCTCGCCAGAGACGCTGTGATGGATGACTATAAAGAGCGGATTGGCGACGGAGCCGATATAGAAAAAACAGTTATCGAAAACGGCGAAGAAATATATGACGGCGTAGTGGATTGGGATTTTGAAAGAGTTGAGCATCAGTGGAGCATTGAACCGATCGAAGTCAACGAAATCCTGACAAAGAAAAAGGAGGATAAATGATGGATACAGTTTGGATGGTTACTGCTGATACTTGGACTAGTGGGTATGGATCGAGCATTTATCTGGTAGGGATATTTGACGATGAGCAAAAAGCAGACGACGCTGTTGAGATATCAAAGGCGCAATATAAAATTGTTAATAAATTCGCAGTAAAGCTCAACAGCAGATACGACCTTATAAATCCGTTTGGGTGGTTTCCGAATTATGACGATGACGATGCTTTTGATGATAACGACGAGCCCATTCCACCCGAAAACACTATCTATTTAGGAGGTTATATTGAATAAATCTTGCAAAAACTGTGATAAGTATCGCCCTATTTGTAGGCTCTATGGTTCATATAATGCAAACAGTAAACCGCACGTTGAAAGGGTCGTGACCTGCGAGAATCAGTGTGCGGATTGTGGGAAGGAGGATGAGTGATGATGGATATTCTTTGGGAGAAGTTTTTATATAGATGGTTTCCGCAAGAGGCGTGCGGTTCAATTCTTGATCTCATTCAGTATTGCACTGAGAGAAGATGGAATGCAAAGTTCTGGAGAATGGTAGAACACATCAGGTTTGATATTCTTGATAAATAAGGAGGACAAACAAATGAAACTAAAGAAGGTGAAGAATGATGCACTGCAGGAACTTTATGACACCGTTGTAGCAAATACCATCACCATTTCGCCATTTGCAGCATCTCCAATCGATACGGCTTTTAGAGAATGCGACGAGAAACTTTCTGAGTCGATTACATTTGCGAAGCTTAAAGACCTTCAAGATCGTAATGATATTTTGGAGAGATCTGAAAAAGCCCTCCTTGAAGCGAATCTGGAACTGGCTAATAAGAAAACGCGGCTTGAGAAAGATCTCGATAATGCTCAAAAACTAGTAAAACTAGTGAGCTACTATAGGCAGAGCAGAGATGATTGGCGTAGCAGAGCTAAGCACGCAGAAAAAGAGGTTGAAGAACTGAAATCCAGACTGAACAGTATATATGGAGACGAGCACATTAAGACGTATCGAGATTGGAAATGCACGCTCGAAGGAACCTTTGAAATTAACAAGGATCTTCTGAATAAGGTTTGCGGAATTGGCTCCTTCGCAGATTTTGATCCGGAGATCAGACAAAAAGAATGCTTCGCCGAGATGTATGCTGATATGACGGTTGTGGACTATCCTGAGAGGTTCAGGAATAAGGAGGAAAGATGACTAAGCTTGAAGCAGCCGCCTGTATGAGATCATATCTGCCCCGCGAACACGAGATGTATCAAGATACATGTGAGACCTGTCCGTATTATGCAATTAATGAAATCGCAGAGAATATGTTTCTTTGTCGTGCGTCAGAAGCTTTCGTGATGGCTATTGAAGCGCTTGAAGAGAAAGGAGAGAAAGATGAAAGTGTACGTAACAACTAAGGCCAGGCCGTTTCAGGACGAAGTGTTTATTGACGTTTATCCTACGCATAAGGCTGCTGAGAATGCTTTACGTTCTATGTTCCCTCATATGAGAAAAAGCGTCGGCGACTACGACACTTATACTAGCGACAAGAGCGGATCGTGGATTCTGTTTATTCACGAGAAGGAGGTGTAACTGTGATCAAGATTGAAAACGTTAGAACTGTCGGATGGGAGGCCGCTATCAGAGGCGCCAGGAATCCCATGAACAGTTGGGAGAAGAGTGATTCTGTGTTTGATATTTTTACAAGACACAACTTCGATGATGTAGGACCTTACAGAGATTGGATCGGCCATAACCTTAAAGGAGAAACAGTTGACTGTGAATGGGACTACATAGATGACGAAATGTATCACCCTGTTGAAATCGGTCCCAACGATCTGAAGCTCCTGAGTAATCTCGCCAAGGCCGGATCTGATGAGGCTAAGTTCCGGAGAATGATCGTAGTATATCTGGACGTGACTGCACCGATGTATTGGTGGAAGGAATGCGACACGTATAAGGTCGGCACTGTCAGGAATTCCTGCTCCACCATGCACAAGATCCACGATAAGGAGTTTACCCTGGATGATTTCTCGACGGAGCATTTGTTTAATTTTAAAGATATTGCTCCTGAATTTGGGATGGATGAGGATCGAGCTTTAGCTGCTGGTGCTGTTGGCAGCGACCTTACTTATTATACACCTGAAGGTTCTATTCGGATGTCTTGTAACGTCCTGAACTATTTCCGTGATTTATATATCCAGACCAAAGATAAGAAATACTGGTGGCAGATGATCCAGCTTCTTCCTTCGTCATACAACCAGCGGGCTACTCTGATGTTCAACTACGAAGTCCTGGCCAACATGTACCACGCCCGGAAGAACCATAAGCTGGACGAGTGGAGAGAGTTCTGCAAGTGGATCGAGACTCTGCCGTATGCTAAGGAATTGATCGTCGATGCCGAACATGAAGACACTGAGGAACAGCTTCGAGCGTATGAAGACCGGATCAGATATCTGGAAACACAACTTGCGAAAGAGTTGTATAGCAAAGGGTTGTCGATCGAGGATATTTCAAATTGGATGATGATACCAGAAAGAGCCGTCATAAAATATGTAGAGGATGCTGGAGAAAATAAGGAGGAATAATCATGCTGAGAATTCTGTGCACTATCGTTTTATGGATCGTTGTTGCTTTTATGGCCCTGGTTGTCCTTGTTGGCTGCGCTATGGCAGACGAAATGCGTGAGAAGAACCTTGATCACCTGAGTCTTAATGGATGGGAGGCTCTGCAGTTGGTAAAGAAAAGATATTTCTCTTTTTGGAGGAAGAAGTGATGGATCTCGAAAGACTTAAAAAAGCCGTTGCTGTTCTGAAGAATTATTACACGTGCGGAAAAATTGATTGTGCTGGTGTATGCCCCGGCTGCCCTTATAATTACGAGGCAAAAGAGTTAAACGATTCTGTAAATGTAGCCATTACCGTTATCAGTGACGTGATTAAGAGCATGGAGAGACTTAAAAATGAACAGAGCTGAAAGGAGAGCACAAAAGTTCGCAAAGGACGATAGAACGACATTTATTCACCAGGAGAAACGGTGGGGCGTTCATATTCGAGAGATGGTTCCCAAGATCTACGCCGGATTCGCTCTGAGTCTGCATCGGAGGTACGGTTTTGGTTTTGATAGGATCGTAACGGTCTTGTCTGACACACAGAAATACTGGCAGCAGGACGGAGTTAACGGCTTTTATATTCTGAAGGCTTGCCTGGACGAGACGGGTATAAACCTTATCTCAGAGGTGACAGCTAGGGAATGCGGCATAAAACCAGACAATAATACGGAGGTTGTTTGATGAAAGCACTTAAATGTGATAACTGTGGTAGATATTTTGATTATGGCACTGACGACAATATAAACAAGATCGCATACGCGCATGAATACATGAACGGAAACGTTAACTATTCTGCATACAAAAATCTTTGCCATGCTTGTATGGCTGCGGTAATGAATGCTCTGGAAAATCGGAAGGAGGCACCCAAAATACATGAATGCTTGTAAATGTGATATTTGTGGTAACTTTTTTATCCCGGTATCTAGTCTCATTGCTGTAACCGGAGACACTCGTCCTAATCGTATTGCACTATCGCATCATACGGCTAACGGCAATCTAGAGGACCACCTCAGGGCTGATATTTGTCCCGAGTGTGCCGATGCGATACTAAAGACAATCGAGGGTCTAATGTGTACGGGAAGCGCTGTATGTACCACAGATCCATTCGAGGATGATCTGAAATAGTACGCACGTTCTACACGCTCCTTTATAGGTAACAGTTGTTGATATTCCGTAAAGGAGGTTTATTTACTATGTGTACCATTAAACAGCTGCATCAGAAGATGAAGGATAAAGTTATTGAGCAGGTTAATCGAGAAAGAGGTAGGAACGCTCTGGCTGCTAAGGTCGGGTGTTCACCTAGCCTGATCCATGGGATTCTTGATGAAAGAGAATTCCCTTCCAAGGCGGCTTTCGAACTGTGGTTTGGAAAGCTGGATCTTGATGGGGAAGTTGAAGACGTTGAGGCACCTATGGCAGGGCTCATGGTGAACGACACGGCTGAGGCTGTACCGGAGACGGGTCTGCCGTTCGAGATCGACTGCCCAGCTTTTGAGACCCTCAAAGCGATGATGGGCTCAATAGGGTACGAGGTAAGGATCGTACGTAATAAGTAACAATTGATATTCTGTAAGACAGGGGTCTGTGTAACAAAATGTTATGCAGGCCCTTTTGTTTTTCTTCGCGACATTAACAACCTCCTTTATAGGTAAGTAGTAATTGTTTATATTTCAAAGGAGGTTTAACCATGGAATACACATATGAATTAGCACAGAAAGCGATCAATAAGATCAGAGACGAAAACCATCTCAAGTGGAAAGAGATGGCCGAACTGTTTAACTACAAGTCGCACACGTCGTTGATCAATCTTGCTACCGGAAAAACATCGTGTTCTAGAAAGGCGTTCGAGAAGCATTTTGGACCGATCGAACAGTATTTCGAGGACAAGTCTGTACCAGCAGAGGAGGTTGTTAAAGACAAAACACCTGTAGTTGTAAAACAGATAGAGGTCATCGCACATCCAAAAAGGAAGGGTATCGTTCTGTCTTGCGATAGCTTGACAGAGCTGAAGGAACTGTTAAATTCCATCGGATACCACATGGAATTTGTGGCAATCTGATTACCGAATAATGAGGGTTCGTACTCACAATGAGTATGGGCCCTTTTATTTTTCAAATCTAGTAGAAAGGGGGTTGACCTGGTATCAGGCTATTCACTCAGTAAACCAAACGTTTGAGGGCTCGTGGATATTTTCTACAAGCCCTTTTTCTTTTTGATTGGAGGATCTATGGAAAGTAAAGAGTCGGCTCGTCTAAAAGAGATTAGGGATGGGCTGAATAAAATCGACACGCGTCTCAAAGAACAGAACGCTTCCATTAAGAGTATCGCAGCTTCTCTGAATGCTATTAGAGAAAGAATTGCTGCTTTCAAAGCTTCACATAACATGGATATTTCACAGGAGGATCAGAATGAGCTTCAGTAAACTTACTACGGTCTTTGTGCCGTCACCCAATCGCAACAAAGTCAGAACCAATCTCGTATACTTCATCACGCCTCACTGCATGGTAGGGCAGATGACCGCTAAGGCCTGTGGTGATCTCTTCGCCAGGTCTTCGTATCAGGCAAGCTCCAACTATGGTATTGGCACTAATGGTGAGATCGGCGGTTATGTCGACGAGGAAGACCGATCCTGGTGCTCTAGTTCTGCGTGGAATGACAACAGGGCAATTACCATTGAGTGTGCATCTGATACCAGACACCCTTACGCCATGAATCAGAAGGTATGGAACTCTCTGGTGGATCTCTGCTTTGATATTTGCCAGAGATATGGTAAGAAGAAGCTGCTTTGGTTGAACGATAAGCAGACTACTCTGAACTACAAGCCCAAAGATGACGAGATGTTGATCACATGCCACCGGTTCTATGCTTGTAAGTCGTGTCCAGGAGACTGGCTGTACAGCAGACTTGGTAAACTGGCAGACGAAGTAACCGCCATGCTTAGCTCTGTATCTGGTGTGATTGAGAAGAAGGTCGAAGAGAAGCCCAACACTGCTCTTGTGATCGAAAACGAGGACGAGAGAGCCCGTTATATCTGGAATTACCTGAAGGGAAAGTGTCTGAATGACTATGCTGTGGCCGGTTTGATGGGTAATTTGTGGGCAGAAAGTGCTCTGAGACCAAATAATCTACAGAATTCCTTCGAAAAGAAGTTAGGAATGACAGATAAAGGCTACACAAAGGCCGTTGATGACGGATCTTACACGAATTTCATCCATGATAAGGCCGGTTATGGGCTTGCTCAGTGGACTTGGTGGTCCCGGAAGCAGGCTCTTTTGTACTTTGCAGAGAAGAAAATGCGTCATATCGACGATCTGCAGATGCAGTTGGACTTCCTTTGGGAGGAGATGCAGGCTTATCCGGACGTTTTGAAGGTTCTGAAGACCGCTCAGAGCGTAAGACAGGCGTCAAATGCTGTTCTGACCGGCTATGAGAAGCCCGCAGATCAGTCAAATGCCGTCAAAAATAGGCGTACAGACTTCGGTAAGGGCTTCTACAACAAGTTTTCTGCCGATTCTGATGAGCATAAGAAGGTTTCTCGTGGATATTTTGTGCAGTTCGGGGCATTTCGTACCAAAAATAATGCCAAAAAGAGGCTGTATGAGATCCAGAGTAAGGGTCTGGACGGTTTGATTGAGAAGTTTGACGGCTATTACAGGGTATTTGATGGATATTACGACAATGTTTCTGATGCAAATATGGTTGCTGCAAAGGCCAGACAGGCTGATTTCAATGTTCTGATCAAGGAAAGGAAGGTTTGATATTTATGAAATGGTATAGAGTACAAATTGGAGCCTATGCTCTGAAGAAATCTGCTGAAAAAGTGTCCGCTGATCTGATCGAAAAAGGGTTTAAGACCTCGATTTCTAAGGAAGGACTGCTCTACAAGGTCAGAGTCGGCAGTTTTCAGGACAAAGTGAAGGCCGAAAAGCTGCTGGCCATGGTGAAAGAGCACAAGGCGTATGAAAAATCCAAGATCCTTGAGTGGGATGATGGTAAGAAGTTTGTTCCTATTCAGAAGCCTACTGATTCTGAGAATGCCCCCGATGAGGACACTGACGGCAATGCGAAGTTTCATCCTCTGATCAAGTTCATCGGTATCTGGTTCACCGAGTCCTGTGAGAGTAAGTTCGGTGATGCTGAGTGCTTTATCGAGTACGCATCTGATGGCAAGACTGTTAAACACGCGATCCTGGTTGATACCGGTCAGAGTGATACAGACACCATTAAGAAACTGAAGAAGCTTGGTGTAAAGGTCCTGGATGCTGTTGTGATCTCTCATGCTCATGGTGATCATTATGGATATTTGAGTGACATCCTGAAGGAATTTAAGGTTCTTCATCTGTATCTGCCTGGGATCGAGGGCCTTAAGAAATACCAGTCCAGCTACGCCAAGGCTATTCAGAATCAGGAAAAGAAGGCTAAGAAGCGTGGTATTCCAGTTACATATCTGACCACTGGCAGCAAGTTCAAGATCGGCCACATTGACTGCTACTGCCGTTACCAGGTCCCTGCATATGAGCTCTCTGAGAAGGACAGCCACCACTTTATCAACAACCAGTCCATTGTTACTCTATTTGTTCTGGACGGGGTTGGACGTGTTCTTCTGACCGGTGATCTGAGCAACCCTGGTAATAAGGTTCTGATGAAACGTGTGGACAAGCAGGTCGTAGCTGCAGACATTGCTAAGTGCGGTTGGCATGGTGATGGTAATGCTATGACTACTGACTGGGCCAGGTTTGTTGGTGCTATTGCGTGGTTCTGGAATTATCATCACAAAGAGAGTCGTGGCGGTCGTGGTAACACTCGTAAGAAACTTGAGAAGGCTGGTGTTAAACACATTCTGAGGAACTTTGAGGATGGCGATCTGACCTTCGCTTACCAGGACGGAGAATGGAATGTAACTACTTCCAAGAGCAAGAAGAAGATCTCGTTTAAATCCAGGTTTAAGTGAGGTGAATAAGATGGGTAAAAAGAAAAACGAAGATCCTAAAAGAGACATATACATTAAGATCAAAGTGACAGAAGACGAAAGGCAAAAAATTAAAAAGCTTTCATCAGACAACATGATTTCTGTATCTGATATGATTCGTCTCGGTCTTAATACTGTGGGAGGATTAGATCTTGAATATGGAAATAAAAAGAGGAAGGCCTAAAAAGAGAGTAATAGAGAAACGAACCGTTAAGATACGTATCGGTGTTACTCCTCTGGAATATGGGTTACTCAAGAGAACCGCTAAGGAAAGAAACGTCACTATTTCGGATCTAATTCGTGGATATTTGAGCGATTTTTTATCACCCTAAAAAATAAAAAGTCCATGGACACTTTTGGTTTTCAAAACTGGGCTTTGGTCAAAAATTTTTGACCATTGATTTTTTATCACCCTAAAAAATATTTGCAAAATGATTTTTTATCACCCTAAAAAATACCTTTTCTGCCCGGTTTGCCCGCTTCCGCCCACTTTCGCCCATTTAAAAGTGGCCAGAAGGTGGGCACGTTTATGAATTTTTAGGGTGATAAAAAATGCTTATTAGTGGGTATTTGAGCGATTTTATGAATTTTTAGGGTGATAAAAAATAAACTATACCCACTTTCTGGCCAAAAGCCCAGTTTTTTTTTTAATTATTATGAAATAAAAAAATTAATAATATATAGTAGTTTGCAAAAAAAACCGGGCAAACCGGGCAGAGAATAAATAGGGTGATAAAAAATATAGGTATTTGTGGGTACGATAAAATGGCTGTAAAAGCCGTCTGTAAGCTTGAGGATACGTTCATCTCTCAGGGCCTTTTATGAAAGGAGGGAGATAACTGAGGCTTCTTTATCTCTTTTCTTCGTGATACAATACTACGCAGAAAGGAGATAGAATTATGGATATTCTTAACAGCGCACGTATCGATGCTTTGTACACAGGTGAATACACTTGCCCATACTGTGGAGGCTCTATGGAGTTTGAAGACGAATGGGAAACAGTGTTGGTGTGTCCTTCGTGTGGTGAAAGCATTGAACTGGATCGGTATGGATATTCAGATGATGAGTACGATGAGTTGTATCCCACAGAGGATGAGCTTGATGAAGACGAAGACTGATCATGGATATTCTAAAAACTGAATAGTAGTGCAGAGTAATTGAGAAAAGGGTCTCGTGTAACAGCGAGGCTCTTTTCTTTTGCTCTTTTTTACTTCGCAGAATTTTCAGGTCCTTTTATGAAAGGGAGAGAGTATATAGCGCCAATTACGACGCTTCTATCCCTTTTCGTTTTCTGGATATTTTGGAAAGGAGTAACAATGTCGGGAAAACTAGAAAGGGACTTTCAAAGGGAACTGATCAAAGAATTGGAAAGACGCTTTCCTGGATCAATCGTAACTAAATTGGATTCTTCGCACATTCAGGGAATTCCGGATCTATTGATATTGTATGAGGATCGTTGGGCGACTCTTGAATGCAAGCGAGACAAGAAAGCAACTAGACAACCGAATCAGAGATTGTACGTCGATAAGATGAATGACATGTCTTTCTCTAGATTCATCTATCCGGAAAACAGAGAGGAGGTTCTTAGTGAACTTCAACAGGCATTCGAATCTTGAGGGACAACATGCGTTCCTCGGAGCCAGTAAGTATCACTGGATATTTTATGATGAAGAGAAAGTTGCCGAAGCTTATAAGAGAGCTCTTGCAGCGCAAAAAGGAACGGAGTTACATGCGTTTGCTGCGCAATGCATTAAGCTCAGACAAAAGCTTCCTAGATCAAGAAAAACATTGAACATGTATGTGAATGATGCCATTGGATATCGTATGACACCAGAGCAGATTCTTTACTATTCTCCTGTGTGCTTCGGTACCGCAGATGCGATCTGTTTTAACAATGGCCTTCTCAGAATACATGATCTTAAAACTGGTGTTACTCCGGCACATATGGAACAGCTTCTTGTGTATGCTTCCTTGTTCTGCCTTGAGTATGACATCAAACCTGGAACTATTGAATTTGAACTTAGACTTTATCAGTCTGATGACATTTTGGTTTCTAATCCTAGCGTGGATGAGGTTGCTCCTGTTATGGATAAGATCATTACATTCGATAAGATTATCATGGATATTCGTAAGGAGGAAGAGTGATGGGTCAGAATGAAGATTTCTTGATGCATTATGGTGTCGGTAAGCTCGATGGCTCTCCGGGAAGAGGATCCGGCAGATACCCACTCGGTAGTGGTAAGAATCCCAATCAGCATAGTGGCGACTTTATTACTAGAGTAGAGCGTATGCGCCGTGATGGTATGAGCGACACCGAGATCGCCAGAGCTTGCAAGATGTCTACCACACAGTTCCGCGTTCAGATAGCTATTGCTAACGAAGAACGCAGATCGGCTAACGTCGCTACAGCAAGGCGCCTCAGAGATGAAGGTAATTCGTTAAATGAGATCGCCAGAAAGATGGGCTTTAAGAATGATTCATCTGTCAGAACTCTTTTGAATGAGAACGCTGAACAGAGAATGAATCAGTCCAAGCGTACAGCGGAGTTTCTCAAACAGATCGTAGATGAGAAAGGTATGCTTGATGTCGGTGCTGGTCAGGAACGATTTGCTGGTGTATCAAGAGTTAAGTTTGATGAAGCTCTCGAAAGACTTAAGCTTGAAGGTTATGAAGTTTATGGTGGATCTGTAGAGCAGGTTACCAATCCTGGTAAGAGAACCGTTCTTAAAGTTCTGTGCCCTCCTGGAACTCCTCATAAAGACATCTATACTCTGGATATTCATTCGATTGAAGAATCAGACAAGATCCTTACTGATAATGGCAGCAAGATCGAACCTGCTTTTAGGTATCCTGAGAGTTTGGATTCTAAGAGACTTATGGTTCGTTATGCTGGTGATCCTAATGGTGGAGAACAGAAAGACGGTGTTATTGAACTCAGAAGGGGAGTCAAAGACCTTGATCTTGGTGAATCTAACTATGCGCAGGTTAGAATCATGGTCGATGGCACTCATTATCTTAAAGGTATGGCTGTATATGCCGACGATATGCCAGATGGTATTGATGTAATATTCAATACCAATAAGAAAGCCGGAACACCACTTGAGAAGGTTCTTAAACCTATCAAGCAAGATCGTGAGAACCCTTTTGGGTCATTGATAAAAGAACGTGGCGGCCAATATACCTATGAAGATGAAAATGGTAATGTGAAACTCGGGCTTATCAACAAGAGAGCGGAAGAGGGTGACTGGGCTGAATACAGTGATCATCTTCCTTCTCAATTCCTTTCTAAGCAGCCGATGAAACTTATCAATCAGCAGCTGAATCTTACAATGGCCGATCGTAAAGCGGAGTATGATGAGATCTGTTCTCTTACTAACAAGACTGTTAAGAGAGAGCTTCTCAGATCATTTGCTGAAGATTGCGATTCTGCAGCTGTTCATCTTCAGGCCGCTGCACTTCCTAGACAGAAGTATCAGGTTATTCTTCCGTTGATGTCGGTTAAGGATAGCGAAGTATTTGCACCTAACTACAGAAACGGAGAGAAAGTGGCTCTCGTCAGATACCCTCATGGTGGTACCTTTGAGATCCCTATTTGTACAGTTAATAATAAAAACCAGGAAGGTAAGAATGTAATTGGTCTCAATGCTAAAGATGCTGTCGGAATCAATGCTAAGACTGCTTCTAGACTTTCTGGTGCGGACTTTGATGGTGATACTGTTATGGTAATCCCTCTTGGTCCTCGTTCTCAGGTTAAGTCCACACATCCGCTTAAGGGACTCGAAGGCTTTGATCCTACTGCAGAGTACGGTCCTGATAGTCCGGGTAGTGCTGGAAGAAAATACAAGAGAATGTCGGAGGGTTACAAGCAGCAGCAGATGGG
>OCTX014511828.1_pt1 | contig 61107 bp, 47 predicted proteins | sample 1539691 | NCBI WGS metagenome assembly OCTX01 (sample SAMN02144231, study PRJEB22623) | gut metagenome | biome: sheep rumen | host: Ovis aries | place: New Zealand
GATTATCCGCAATCGTACCACCAAATCCTTTGTAGCTTAAATCATCCCCATAGATGGAAGAATAACGCTCCGCGTCGTTCAAAAACCAATAAAAACCAACACGGACAAGGAAAAACAGGTTTTTATTTGTAAGACTCCCTGTTTTTGTTGGTTTTTCTTTGTTTTTGTTGGTTTTTTAAAGACGCAGAGCGTTCAACCAACAGGACGCTTTCAGCGTCTTGATGGTACGATTGCGGATAATCATATAATTTTTTTATCGTCGGGAGTTGTGAAAATACTACCGTGAGTTACGAAAATATTGTCGTGCTTTACGGAAAAATTCTCTAGAAAATTTGAAATCGTCGCTGCGAATGGCTTTTCGGGCCTTTTCCAACGTGAACGAAAAACCATGCGACAGGATGGCAATTCGCCGTCATGAAAAAGAGGCCGACTGTCAAAGTCGGCCTCTTTCGTAGTAGGAGTAATAGTTGCCATCGGTGATGATGACGTGGTCCATGAAGAAGATGCGCATCAGCTCGCAGGCGTTCTTCACTCGCTGGGTCAGCCTGTCGTCGTCCTTGCTGGGATTGATGCTGTTGCTGGGATGGTTGTGACAGAGTGCCAGCACAGTGGCTTTGGCCAACAGCGCCTCCTTGATGATGATGCGCACATCGACCGCCGTCTCGGTGATGCCCCCGTGCGAAACGCGCAGGGCTTTTATCAGTTTGTTGTTCTGGTTCATCAGCAGCACCCACGCCTCCTCTACGTCAAGGTCCTGCATCTTGGGGTGCATCAGGTTGTATATGGCGGTCGCCGACCCTATGTCCTGGCGCTCGGCGGCTTTTTCCATCTGTCGCCGTTTGCCCAGCTCGCAGGCTGCGAGCACGGTGATGGCCTTGGCCGGCCCCATGCCGGTGTAGGCGGTGAGGTCTTGGATGGACATTTTGCCCAGCGTGTTCAGGTTGTTGCCGCAGTCGTTCAGCACGTGCTGCATCAGTGACACGGCGCTCTCCTTGGTAGAGCCCGACCCGATGAGAATGGCCAGCAGTTCGGCGTTGGTCAGAGCCTCTGCGCCCAACCTCATGAGCTTCTCGCGCGGGCGGTCTTCCTCTGCCCATTGGTTGATGTTCAGTTTCAGTTCAGAGCTACGAGTTATGAGTTCAGAGTTATGATTACCTTTATTATCAGCTTTCATTTGTCGAAATTATATTTGGTTTTCATGGTTTTAACTGAGGCTACAAGCATTTTTATGATTTCGTCGTTATCGCTTGCCATGGAAGAAAAACCTCTTTCTTCAATATAGCCACCTCCATATAGCTTTTCAAGCCAATAGTACGTTTCGTCAGCCTCTTTCAGGGCGATTTTCAGTTTGTGTACAAAATCTTTCGGGCCTTCGGCATTGCGACTTTCCGCCAGATAGGCACCTATACTTGTACCACTTCGCAGAATCTGCGCAGAAATGATTGTCTCATGCTTTTCCTCTTTCAGATACCGAAAAAGTTTCACTATCCGGTCTGTATATCTGTCCACTTTCGTACTTAGTACGCTTTCTTTTCGTTGCAGCATATCGTAAATAAGGTAATCATAACTCGAAACTCTTAACTCGAAACTCTTAACTATAAAATGTTTTTTCAAAGGCGGTGAACTCGTCTTGCTTCAGTACGCAGCGTTTCCACCATGACTCGATGAATCCGAAACCGTAGCCCATGAGTTGGACGAAAGCGGCAGGGACGGAGAGCAGCCCCACCTTGAGGCTCTTGTTCTTGGCGGAGGAGTCGATGAAGATTACCAGGCTGTAGAACAGTATGGGAATCCAAGGCAGCAGGGCCACCCAGTACCACGAGCGCCAGTTGGGCTCGTCGTAGTGCATCAGGGCGCGCCCAACGGCAGAAGTCAGGATGAGCGCCACCACACCCACGGTGAACACGGTGGGGAGCAGATGGACCAGCTTGAGTGTGCCGGGATGGCGTTTCTCCAAGTTGATGCGGGCAATGCCGCTGTTATAGACCTGGCGGAAGAACTTGCGGAAGTCGGTGCGGCGCTTGTGCCACACCCACGCGTCGGCGAAAAGGCGCGGCTGGTAGCCGGCTTCTACGATGCGGTAGCTGAAATCGATGTCTTCGCCGAAGCGCATCTTTGAGAATCCGCCCAGCTGCCTATAGACGTCGCGGCGGATGCCCATGTTGAACGAGCGGGGGTAGAACTTGTCCAGTTTCTTCTTCCCTCCGCGTATGCCGCCCGTGGTGAAGAACGAGGTCATCGAGTAGCTGATGGCCTTCTGCACATCGGTGAACGATGGGTGCGAGGCGTCGGGGCCGCCAAAGGCTTCGGCCGGTTGGCGGCGCATCTCGTCGTCAACGGCCTGCAGATAACCCTGGGGCAGCACCACGTCGGAGTCGAGCACGATGAGCATGTCGCCCTGCGCCCGTTCGGCTCCGTAGTTGCGGCTTTGGCCGGGGCCGGAGTTGGGCTTCACGAAGTATTTCACGTCCATCAGTGGCATGTATTTCTCCACCACCTGGCGACAGTCGCGCTGCGAACCGTCTTCCACGATGAGCACTTCGAAGTCGGTCACAGTCTGTTGGGTGAGGCTCTGCAACAGCTCGTCCACCTCGTCAGGACGATTGAACACAGGAACAATTATGGAATATTTCATGAGCGCAAAGGTAAACATTTATTGGCATAAGAGCAATAATTTCATATTTTATTTGTATTTTTGTGGCCAAAAACCGACGACATTATGACGCAAGAAGAAAAGACAAAGATAGAAGAACGCATCGTTGACGTGCTCAAGACCGTCTATGACCCCGAAATTCCCGTTGACATCTGGAATTTGGGCATGATTTACAAAATCGACGTAAAAGAAGACGCAAGCGTCGAGGTGGATATGACATTCACCGCACCGTCGTGCCCCGCCGCCGACTTCATCCTGGAGGACGTGCGCACAAAGATAGAGAGCGTGGAGGGCGTGGGCAGCGTCAACGTGAACCTCGTGTTCGAACCCGCATGGGATCAGAGCATGATGAGCGAGGAAGCCCGCGTAGAACTCGGCTTCGACTAGAAAACACCGTCCCCCCCCTTAATCCACCACACAGACAAAAATGATCAACAAAAACGTATATTTCCTTTCCGATGCCCACCTTGGCTCGTGGGCCATCGACCACGGACGAATGCAAGAGCGTCGGCTCGTGCGATTTCTCGACAGCATCAAGAACAAAGCCGCTGCCGCCTATCTGCTGGGCGACATGTTCGACTTCTGGTACGAGTGGAAATACACCGTGCCCAAAGGCTACACGCGGTTCTTGGGAAAACTGTCCGAACTGACTGACATGGGCGTGGAAGTCCACTATTTCACCGGCAACCACGACATTTGGATGTACGGCTACCTGGAGCAAGAATGCGGCGTCATACTGCACAAAAAGCCGGCCACGGTGGAAATCTACGACAAGGTGTTCTACCTGGCCCACGGCGACGGGCTGGGCGACGAGAACAAAAGCTTCAAGTTCATCCGAAGCATTTTCCACAACACCACCTGCCAGCGGCTGTTCTCAACGCTCCATCCCCGCTGGGCGATGTGGTTCGGACTGACATGGGCCAAGCACTCGCGACTCAAACGCGCCGACGGCAAGGAACCACCCTACATGGGCGAGGACAAGGAATTTCTCGTGCAGTACACCAAACAGTACATGCGCACCCACTCCGACATAGACTACTTCATTTATGGCCACCGCCACATCGAACTCGACCTCATGCTCAGCCACAAAACACGCATGATTATCCTCGGCGACTGGATTTGGCAATTCTCATACGTGGTCTTCGACGGCGAACACTTCTTCCTTTCCGAATATGCCGAAGGGGAAAGTCAGATGTAAGAAACTTAACCAAATCAACACCATAAAGCGCCCCAAACTTAACCAATTGTGGTTAAGTTTGGGGCGCTTTATGGTGCCACTTAACCAAAATAACGGCGAAAAATGTTAATTTTTGGCCGTTTTTGAATTTTTCTGGGCAAAACTTAACCAGTTTTGGATAAGTTTTGTTATCTTTGCAACTGAATGAAGAACAAATAAATGGTAAAGTATATGGACGCAAACAAGATTAAGGAACTATGTGCTTTGGGCGAAAACAGCAAAGTGCAATTCAAGCTCCGACTCGACAATCCCAATAAGATTGCCGCCGAGATTGTCGCCTTCGCAAACTATCAAGGTGGAGTCATTTTGATTGGCGTCGAAGACAAGACGGGCGAAATCGTTGGCCTCAACTACGACCAGGTGCAACAACTCAGCCGCGACATCGGCAACGCAGCCAACAACAGTGTCCGCCCCACCATCTATCTGCAAACCGAAACCGTTGACGTAGATGGAAAGATTGTGCTCGTTGTCAATGTGGCCGAAGGCATCAACAAACCCTACAAAGATGCGAGCGGCAACATCTGGATAAAACAAGGCAGCGACAAACGCCGAATCATGGAGAACGACGAGATTCTGTCCATGTTTCAGGAATCGGGCAAATATCACGCCGACGAGCACGGAGTGATGAGGACACAGGCCTCCGACATCGACCTGATGCTGCTCAACGACTATCTGGAGCAATCCTACGGCAAGCGGGCCGACGAGTTCAACCTGCCGCTCGAGCAATTGCTTCAGAACATGCAACTCATGAACAGCAAAGGCCAGCTCACTCTGGCTGGACTGCTCTATTTCGGCAAACATCCACAGATGTACGAGCCTGCCTTCGTCATCAAGGCCGTCTCGTTTTTCGGTAACGACATGGGTGGATTGGAATATCGCGACAGTAAGGACATCACGGGCACCATCCCGCGCATGTTCAACGAAGGCATGGCCTTCCTCAAAGCCAACCTGCACAGCTTGCAGGCTGGGCAGTCGTTCAATTCGGTGGGAAAACTGGAGATTTCGGAAATAGCGCTGAGAGAATTGCTTCAGAATGCGCTCGTCCACCGCGACTATCTGATTGATGCTCCCATACGCATCTTGATTTTCGATGACCGAGTGGAGATTGTCAGCCCCGGAGGGCTGCCCAACGGTGTAGATGTCAACTCCATCCGGTTTGGGAAAACCAGCCAGCGCAACCGGCTGATGGCCACGCTTTGCGCCAAGACCATGGACTATCGCGGATTGGGCACGGGCATCATCCGCGCCACCAAGGAGGTGCGCGACATTGAATTTGTCAACGACAAGGGCAGCCAGTTCAAGGTGGTCATCAAGAGGCCCGTGGTCGGACTGTCCTATCCGCAGACTTCCGGCTCCGACCTCATTGTTTCCGACGGTTTGCCTTCTCAACCCTACAACTTGGGATACAGGCAAATCGCTGCGCCCGACATGCACTTCGGCTCGCTGCCTGTGCGGCAGCTATGCCCTCAGCTTCCCAAGGGCGAGGACGAGAATGCCATCCGCATACTCCAGCTCTGCCAGACGCCTCAAGGCATTCTGGAGATGATGGAGGCAACAGGTTACAAGAGCCGCACCAGTTTCCGCCGCAGAATCCTTGACCCGCTTATCGGTGCCGGACTCATAGAGCCCGAGCTGAAGGACAAACCCAACAGCCCCAAGCAGCGCTACAGAACCGTGAGAAATAATCAATGAAACACTTAAAACCACACATCATCATGAAAAAGAAACTTCTCCTGCTGCTGCTCGTTTGCATCAGCACCCCTATCTTCGCCCAGACGGCAGAAACAATCATTGAGCAGTCGGACAAATACGCCACCGAACATCTGCACATCAAGTACGAATACGAACTGATGACTCTCGACGGTGTGCTCTACGCCACCAACAAATACGAGCGCACTCCTTGTGTGCTCATCCGTTATCCGTCGGCCAAGACGCAGAGCTCGTTCACCATTCCCACAGGCGTAACCCGCATCTGCGCCCATGCCTTCGACGGCGCCAAGCTGGAGACGCTCTACATCCCCAACACCGTGCGCTACATTGCCTACGAAGCCTTCACCAACGCCCAGATTGGACGTTTCGAATCGGACAACAACCAGAGTGCAGCCGTCCAGCCACTCACTTTCGATGCCGAAACTGAGGCTATCTACGATGCCGAGGGCAAGCTCCAGGACAGCATCAGCGACCCCGCCAAGACCTACATCATCCGACTGAAAAATGGACAGGCGCTGAAAGTGAGAGGCAGCAAATAAGGGCCACTCCGGCTTTCGAAGCCCCCTGGATTCTTTTCTTTCTCCGGCTTCAGCCTTTGCTTCATCACCTTGCATAATTGGTTCTTTTTTATTGCTGTCCGCTAAAAATTTTGCTTGGTTCATAAAATAGGCTGAATCCCTCGCTTGGGTTTCAGCCTTTATAGTTACCTTTGTTTCTGCAAAAAAAACAGATTACATGAACAAAGGTACACATTTTATCGGACAGCAATAATTTAATTATTTGAAAATGTTCACCAACTGGTGTGACACCAGCTGGTGAACATTGTTCGTTGCTCTGTGTGAAAGCGAGGATTACTTCAGCAGGTTCATGGTGTCGGTGGCAATCATCAGTTCCTCGTCGGTGGGGATGACGACAACCTTTACGCGCGAGTCGTCGGCAGAGATGATGGCCTCTTCGCCACGCACGCGGTTCTTCACCTCGTCGAACTTCACGCCGAGGAACTCCATGTCCTTGCAGACCTCTGAGCGCATGCTCGTCTGATTCTCGCCCACACCGGCGGTGAAGACAATGACATCAAGGCCACCCATGGCGGCAGCGTAGGCACCGATGTACTTCTTGATGCGATAGAAATACATGTCCTGAGCCAGCTTGGCTTTCGGGTCGCCCGACTTGGCAGCACTCTCCACGTCGCGCATGTCGCTGGAACCGCCCGTGAGACCGGCCACACCGCTCTTCTTGTTGAGCAGGTTGGACATGCCGTCTGCATCTAGACCGAGCTTCTTCTCGATGAAGGTCACGGCACCACCGTCGATGTCACCGGCACGTGTGCCCATCACCAGACCTTCCAGCGGGGTGAGACCCATGGAGGTGTCGATGCACTTGCCATCCTTCACAGCAGCGATAGAACCGCCATTGCCCACGTGGCAGGTCACCATCTTGGTGCCTTCGGCGGGAATGCCGAGGAACTCGCAGGCGCGGGCCGACACGTAGCGGTGGCTGGTGCCGTGGAAACCGTAGCGGCGGATGCCGTACTTCTCGTAGAGTTCGTAGGGAATGGCATACATGTAAGCCTTGGGAGGCATGGTTTGGTGGAAGGCAGTGTCGAACACGCCCACCTGGGGCAGACCCGGCATGAGCTCCTTCACGGCGTTCACGCCCTTCAGGTTGGCGGGGTTGTGCAGTGGAGCCAGGTCGGAGCACTCCTCGAAGGCCTTGAGCACCTCGTCGGTGAGGATGACCGACTTGTTGAACTTCTCGCCGCCATGCACCATGCGGTGGCCCACGGCATCAATCTCCGAGAGGTCTTTGATGACGCCAATCTCGGGGTCGGTGAGCAGGGAGAAGATGAACTTCACTCCCTCGGTGTGCTCGGGAATGTCGTGCATAATCTGGCGTTTCTCGCCGTTGGCGAGTTTCACTTTCACGAAGGAGCCGTCGAGTCCCACTCGCTCTGCACCGCCGCTGGTCATCACACTCTTGTCGTCCATGTTGTACAGAGCGTACTTGATGGAACTGCTTCCGCAGTTGAGAACTAAAATTTTCATATTCTTTCTTGTTGTTAATAATCTTTTTTTATGAAACGAATTTGAATAATTAGAATAATTAATCCACGAATGAGAATAAGAAATACTATAAACGAAGGCTATCCCAAGATATAGTATTTATAATTATCCTGATTCAGAAGCACGAAATTGTCCTCTTCGGGGAGGTAGAGATAACGTTCTGCATAGAGTTGCTTTTCTCCGAAGTTGAAAAGCACCCCTCTCTCGGCTTTAGAAATACGCATATAGTTCATGAGTTGTGCACGGTGGTCGGAGGTTATACTCTCCACAGACTTAAACTCAATAACGATGCCATTGTAAAAGAAGTCTGCATAGTAGGTCTTTTCCATCAGCACACCTTTATAATAAAGTCGGAGCTCTTTTTCCCTTTCGACTTTTTTGCCTCTAAGCATCATTTCCAAAGCAAAAGCCTCTTGATAGATAGGTTCTGCCATGCCTCGGCCCAGTGTCTTATGAACTTCCATGGCAACACCTACGACTTCATAAATATCTTGATACTCCTGCTTGGTCATAAAATATGGTTATTCTAATTCGTGGATCAATTATTCTAATTATTTTTATTCGTTTCTTAATGCTTTATACGATTTCTTTCCTAGAAATACCCATCGGGCATTATTTCTTTGCATCCATAGCCTGGCAGGCGGTGATGGCAACGAGATAGTAGATGTCGTCGATGGAGCAGCCGCGGCTGAGGTCGTTCACCGGACGGGCGATGCCCTGGAGGATGGGACCTACTGCGATGGCGTCGCCAAGGCGCTGTACGAGCTTGTAGGCGATGTTGCCCACCTCGAGGCAGGGGAATACCAGCACGTTGGCGTTGCCTGCGATGTCGCTGCCCGGAGCCTTCTTCTTGCCTACGGCAGGAACGAGGGCGGCGTCGGCCTGAAGCTCTCCGTCCACCTTCAGTGCGGGATCAAGCTCCTTGGCCAGACGAGTGGCCTCGCTGACCTTATCGACCACTTCGTGGGTGGCGCTGCCCTTGGTGGAGAAGCTCAGCATGGCCACGCGCGGATCCTGGAATCCTGCCACCGAGCGGGCGGTCTGCGCGGTGCAGACGGCAATCTGCGACAGCTGGTTGGCGTCGGGCATGGGCGTAACGGCCACGTCGCCCACTACGAGCACACCGTCCTCGCCGTATTCGGGCTTCTTGGTGATGAGCAGCATGGCACCGCTGACGCAGGTGATGCCCGGGGCGCACTTGATGATCTGCAGGGCGGGGCGCAGCGTCTCGCCGGTGGTGGAGAGCGCACCGCTGATCTGTCCGTCGGCACCCTCGGTCTTGATGATCATGCAGCCCAGGTAGAGCGGGTTCTTCACCAGCTCGCGGGCCTGCTCGATGGTCATGCCCTTCTTCTTGCGCAGCTCGCAGAGCAGCTGGGCATACTCCTCGCTCTTCTCGCAGTTCTCCGGGTCGATGATGGTGGCCTTGCCGATGTTCTGCAGGTCCCACTCAGCAGCCAGACGGTTGATTTCGTCGGGATTGCCAATGAGAATGATGTTGGCGATGTCGTCGGCCAGCACTTTGTCGGCGGCCTTCAGTGTACGCTCCTCTGTAGCCTCGGGGAGCACAATGCGCTGCTTGTTTGATTTAGCGCGGGCAACGATTTGATTTAATAAATCCATAGTCTGTGTTTTTTGAATGTGTGTTTATGATTTAAATAATGAGTTTTTCCAAAATCATGTGTTCATCATTTGAATTTTGCAAAAATAAGAAAAATAATCCACATACCGTTGCCGCAAAGACCTAAAAATTCATAATTCACCCACAAAAGTGCTCAGGCCACTTCCGCCGATGCGGGAGTGGCCTGAAACAAACACTAACCTAAAAAAAACTAAATGTAAATTGATGAAAAGATAACAATAATTGTCTAACCTAATCCCTCTCGTCGTTCGCGCTTATAATGGGGTTCCCTCATGTTTTCCCTAAAGTTGTTTCTGTCAGTTTTGAATGCGGTTGTTGTCGTAGAATCGTTATTGTTTCCTTTTGACATTGCAAAGATACAACCCTTTTGGCCTTGGTTCCAAACTTTTGGCTTTCTTTGCATGAAAGAGGTTCGGACAACCAGGCTTTTTTCGGACAAACGGCCTAAATGGGGGCCGTTGTTGTCCGAAAGGGCGCTGCAAGGGGGAGTAATAGGAACTATAGGTTCTATAGGTACTATGGATACTATAGGTACTATGGGGCTAGTGGTGCTGCAAAAAAAACATGGCCATCCGCACGGACGGCCATGTTTGGGTGATTTGTACTATATAATAACTGTCGTTTGTAATGCCGTTGTTTATGAGAAGGTGATGACGCCCTGCACGGGTTCCTCGCCCTTGGGGGTGTTGTCGTTGACAATGTTGCCCGAAGCCTTTCCGCGTATGCCTTCGAGCACCTGGCGTGTGCGCTTGTAGGTGGGCGACGACTCTACGTCGGAGATGACGTTGTCGTTGTCCAAGTCTTCGGGGCGGAAGAGGAAGATGTGCGGGCGGCGCTTGTACTGCTTGTTGTTGCTGTCGCTGCCGTAGTAGCGGTCGCGGCGCTCGCGCCGTTCCTCGCGTTTCTCGGCCTCCTCGGCCAAACGGTCCTGCTCCTCCTGAGTGCGGCGGTTGAAGTGGCCCGTCATGCCATCTACATCCTCTATGCCGAAGCCGGTGGCCAGGATGGTCACCTTCACCTTGTCGCCCAGTTCGGGGTCGGTGGCTATTCCCCACTTGATTTCGAAGTCGTTGCCGAATTTGGCCATGAAGTCGTTCACGTCGGTCATCTCGTCCATCATCAGTCCGCCACCGTTCTTGTCGTTGCAGAAGGTGATGTTGAGCAGAATCTTCTTCGAGTTGAACACGTCGTTGTCGTTGAGCAGCGGCGAGTTGAGCGCGTCGTCGATGGCCTTCTTCACGCGCGACTCGCCCTCGCCATAGCCTGTTGACATGATGGCCACGCCACCATCCTTGAGCACGGTCTTCACGTCGTTGAAGTCGAGGTTGATGAGTCCGTGGACGGTGATGATTTCGGCAATCGACTTGGCGGCCACGCTCAGCGTGTCGTCGGCCTTGCCAAAGGCGTCGAGCACGGTCAGCTCGGGATAGATTTCGCGCAGGCGCTCGTTGTTGATGACGAGCAGCGCGTCAACGTGCTTCGACATCTCCTCCACGCCGTCGAGCGCCTGGTCTATCTTGCGGTCGCCCTCGAAACGGAAGGGAATGGTGACGATGCCCACGGTCAGTATGCCCAGATTTTTCGATTCGCGCGCAATGACAGGGGCGGCGCCTGTGCCGGTGCCACCGCCCATTCCGGCGGTGATGAACGCCATCTTGGTGCCGTCGTTGAGCATGTTGCGCACCTCGTCGATGCTTTCTTCGGCAGCCTGGCGCGCCTTTTCGGGCTTGTTGCCCGCTCCGAGTCCTTCCTTGCCCAGCTGCAGATGAACGGGCACGGGGCTGTCGTTGAGTGCCTGGTTGTCGGTGTTGCAGAGCACGAAGGTGACGTCGTGGATGCCTTCGCGGTACATGTGGTTGACGGCATTGCCGCCTCCGCCGCCCACACCGATGACTTTGATGATGCTTTGGTCTTTGTCTGGCTCGCCGAAGTCCAGAACATCTACTGGTATGTTGCTGTTTGCCATAATTGTCTCAAAACTTAATAAAAACTGTGAATCCTTTTTTTATAAACCTTTAATCATTCCTTTTTCCTAGCTTTTCCGCTGCGTCATTCTTCTTCGGTGAGGAATTTGTTCACGAACGTCCTGAACTTGCTCAGTGTCTTCTTCATTCCGGCGTTGGCTTTGCGCTCCGCCTCTTCCTTGGCCTTGCGCTCCGCCTCTTCCTTGGCTTTGCGTTCGGCATCCTCCTGTGCCTTGCGCTCGGCTTCCTCTTGAGCCTTCAGTTTTTCGGCTTCTGTGATGACGATTCCGCTCTTTATTTCGTTGGCGGTTCGGGGCTTGTTGTGGATGTCGGCAGTGGTGGTGCTTGGGCTCTTGGGGCCGAAGAGATCGCCGTTTTCGCTGATTTCGTTTCCGGCGCAGTTCATGTCGCCCTTGGCCAGCAGTCCGAGCACGGTGTTCATCATGCCGTTGTGGTTGTTGATGTCGGGCGTGTTTGCGTGGATGGAGTTGAGCACGAACTTGGCCGTGCGTATCTTCTCCACATGGGTGTGGTTGCGGAATGCTTTCTCGATGTTCTTCATGTTCGAGCCGCCCCCGGTGAGGATGATTCCGCCCAGCAGCTTGTCAGCATACTCGTTGGGCACCTGGTACCACACGTTGGCGATGATCTCTTCCAGGCGGGCCTCCACGATGTCGATGAATTTGCGGCTTTCCACCGAGCGTTCTGCGTCGATGGGGAGCATGAGCGTGTTGTCAATGTCGTTGTTGTCGGTATAGGCCGATGCATACTTGAGCTTCATTTTCTCTGCTTCGCTCTCCTCCATCTGCAGCGATGCGATGTCCTTGGTGATGTTCGAGCCGCCCAGCGGGATGACAGCCAGATGGCGCAGTATGTTCTTGTAATACACGGACACGGTGGTGGTGTCGGCGCCCAGGTCAACCAGTGCGCAGCCCGAGCGGCGCTCGGCGTCGGTGAGTACGCTGTCGGCCAGTGCCAGTGGCGCCAGATACATCTCTGCAATGGCGATGCCCGCCTGGTCGAAGCACTTGTTGAGGTTTTTGTAGAACAGCTTGCGCCACAGGATGTTGAGGAAATTGCCTGTGAGGCGGCTGCACTGAATGCCGACAGGGTCCTGCTGATACTGCGAATCGACCTTGTACTCCTGAGTGGCTGCATCGAGAATCTCCTGGTCGGGGTAGGTCATGTTGCGGTTGGCGTCCATGAGTTCGTTCACCATCTCCTGTTTGACGATGGTGTCGGTGGGCAGGTCTTTGATGATTTCGTTCTTGACGCTACGTATGCTTTGTCCGCCCACGCCCACATACACGTGTGAAATTTCCGTTTTGAGAGTGTTTGTCAGTTTCTTCACAATATTCGTCAAGCACTGGGCGGTCTTGTCGATATTGTAAACAATGCCTTTCCGGATGAAAGAAGATGAGTCTTCCTTGACCACTGCGAGTACCTGAATACTGCCGTCGAGGTTCTTCTTGCCGGCGATGCCGGTCACCTTTGATGAGCCTAATTCGATTGCTACGATAAAATCCCTTGCTGGCATAACGTTCTTTTTATTGTTGTTTTTTTATTTGTTTTGTTGTGTTGAATGTCTGAGTCGAGTTGCCCGAAGCCAGGCCGTTGTTTGTCCTATCCCTGTTCGTCGGGTTTGAAGTGGCGTTTTTTGCAGATGATCTGGTTGTCGAATTCCAGGCTGATGTAGCTGTACTTGTTCCACCCCGCTTGGCTCAGTCCGTAGCGATAGAACTTCTCCAGCCGTTCCATTTTCTTGCTCACGTAGTCGGCCACCATCTTCTGTCGCTCGTCCTTCTGTCGCGACTCGGGCAGATAGCCGATGAAGACGATGTTGTCGCCCACGCGCGGCACAATCTCCACCCCCTTGTCGGGCAGAATGTTGATTTGCTCCACCAGGTTGCGCCACAGGTTGTTCTCCATGAGCGTTTCGCTGAGGAACCCCAGATAGTTCTTGGCATAGTCCTTGCTGATGTTGCCCGTGGCGATGATGAGGTCGGAGGTGTATTTCGAGTTGGGCATGATGCCGCCCTGGTCGTCGAGATAATAGTCGTCGCCGTTGCTGCTCTTGATGCGCACGATGGGGAGCCGCTGGGTAATGTTGATGCAGACGTGGCCGTCCTGCGTCTTGTAGCACTGTGCGGTTTTGACGAAGGGGCTGGTTTTGAGGATGTCCTCTATGCCCCTTGGCTGGACGAAAGCCATGCGTTTCTCCAGCGGGTAGAGCTGGTTGCGCTGCAGGATTTTCTTTATCTCGGCTGCGCTGAGAAATCCGTTGGTGGTTTCGTCGGCAATGTTGATGGCCACCTTGGTGCATACCTTCGCCGTCTCGTCGGGTTTGTTGAACGAGGTGATGGCAAACACCAGATAGACCGCCAGGGCTATGTCGAGTGTGCCAATGATGGTTTTCTTCCAGTTGATGTGCATGAGTGGTTATTTCTGCTGAAGAATCTTGGCGATTTCGGGCACGTAGTTGTCCAGGTCGCCTGCGCCGAGCACAACCAGCACGTCAAAGTCGCGGCCGCGCACCAGGTCGAGCACCTGCTCCTTGTGAATCATGCTTTTCTCCACGCCCGGGCGCAGGTTGTCGTAGATGAGCTGCGAGGTGACGCCCGGGATGGGTTCTTCGCGGGCGGGGTAGATGTCGCACAGGATGACCTCGTCGAGCTGGCTCAGCGCGTCGGCGAAATCGCGGTAGAAGTCGCGGGTGCGCGTGTAGAGGTGAGGCTGGAAGATGGCCGTGATGCGGCGGTTCTTGTAGAGCTCGCGTATGCTGCGGGCACTCTGGTAGATTTCCTTGGGATGGTGGGCGTAGTCGCTGAGGAACACATGGCGGTCGTCCTTCAGCTTAAAGTCGAAACGGCGGTCAACGCCCCCGTAGGTGCGCATGCCGTAGCGCAGCTCGTTGGCCGAGCAGCCGTTGAGCTGGGCGATGGCCATGGCGGCGATGGCGTTCTCGATGTTGATGGGGATGGGCTGTCCCAGCTTCACGTCTGTGACGTTCTCTACGGGCGAGATGAAGTCGAAGGTGATTTCGCCGTTGTCGATGACCACATTCTCGGCGTGGAAGTCGCCCTCCTCGCGGCTGTACTCATAGATGCGCACACCGGGCTGCACGTCGGGGCGCACTTCCAGCCCGCGGTGGATGACGAGTGCTCCGCCCGGCTGGATGAGGGTGGTGTAGTGGCGGAAACTCTCCAGATAGGCCTCCTTGGTTCCGTAGATGTCCAGATGGTCGGGGTCGGTGCTGGTGATGACGCTCATCCACGGGCGCAGCCAGTGGAACGAGCGGTCGTACTCGTCGGCCTCGATCACCACGTATTCGCTCTCTTTGCTCAGAATGTAGTTGGTGCCGTAGTTTTTGGAGATGCCGCCCAGAAAGGCGTTGCAGTCCATTTGGCTCTGGTGCATGATGTGGGCGCACATGGTCGAGGTGGTGGTTTTGCCGTGTGTGCCGGCAAAGCAGAGTCCCTTGGAGGCGCGGGTCAGCGTGCCGAGCACCTGGGCGCGTTTCTCAATCTCGAATCCCTCGCTGCGGAAGTATTGCAGTTCCTTGTGGCTCTCGGGGATGGCCGGCGTGTAGATGACCAGCGTCGATGCCCGCTTCTTGCAGGCGTGGGGTATCTCGTCGATGTTCTCTTCGTAGTGTATGAGCATGCCTTCTTTCTCGAGCTGGGCGGTGAGTGCCGAGGGTGTCTTGTCGTAACCCGCCACCACCACGCCGCGGCTGATGAAGTAGCGGGCGATGGCGCTCATGCCGATGCCTCCGGCACCGACGAAATAGACAGCTTTGATGGTTTTCAGTTCCATGGTCGAACCTTGATGTTTAATCTTTGTTTTTTCTTTCTTTAGTTTTTCTTCGCCAGTTTGATGACCTCGTCGGCAATGATGTCGGCGGAGTGGGGCAGGGCCAACTTCAGGATGTTTTGGCTGAGTGTGGCCAGCCGTTCGTCGTCGTTCACCGTCTTGACGGCCAGGGCCAACAGCTCGGCCGGAGCGTCGGCATCCTTTACGTAGAGGGCGGCGTCCTTGTTGACCAGAGCCATGGCGTTCTTGGTCTGGTGGTCTTCGGCCACGTTGGGGCTGGGCACCAGGATGACAGGCTTGCCCAGCAGGCAGAACTCGCTGATGGAGCCTGCTCCGGCACGGCTGATGACCAGGTCAGCGGCCCTGTAGGCTGCTCCCATGTCGCTGATGAAGTCGGTAACGTGGAGCATGGGCAGCTCGCGGCCCCGCATCTGCTCGGCTATGGCGGCACTGTAGTATTTGCCCGTCTGCCAGACGAACTGCACACCCGACTGTTCCACCAGGTCGAGGTGCTGCAGGACGCTCTCGTTGATGGTGCGCGCTCCCAGGCTGCCGCCCACCAGCAGGATGGTCTTCTTCTGCACGTCCAGTCCGAAACTTTGCAGGGCCTCTTCGCGGCTGATGGTGGTTTGGAGCAGGGCCTGGCGCACGGGGTTGCCCGTCATGATGATTTTCTCGGCGGGGAAGAATTTCTCCATGCCCTCGTAGGCCACGCACACCTTGGCGGCCTTGCCGGCCAGCATCTTGTTGGTTTTGCCTGCAAACGAGTTCTGCTCTTGTATGAGGCAGGGAATGCCCATGCCCATGGCCGCCTTCAGGGTGGGAAAGCTGGCATAGCCGCCTACGCCCACGGCCGCCATGGGGCGGAACTGGCGCAGAATCTGCTTCACCATGTGGTTGCTCTTCCACATCTTGTAGGGCAGCGTGATGTTCTTCAGCAGGTTCGAACGGTTGAAGCCGCTGATGGGCAGACCTTTTATTTCGTATCCGGCCTGCGGCACACGCGTCATCTCCATGCGGCCCTCGGCTCCCACAAACAGGATTTTAGCGACGGGACACTTGGCCTTGATGGCGTTGGCGATGGAAATGGCGGGGAAGATGTGGCCCCCCGTGCCGCCACCGCTGACTACTATTCTGAGTTCTTCGTTCATATATTTACATATTTCTGCAAAAGTACGAAAATAATTTTTCTTTTTGCCAAATTTCTGCCAATTTCTTTTTGGGCTTTTCCGCTCGTGGCCAAAATTTCTCCGCGTGTCGTCATGCTCTCGTCGGGAGATATTTTTTTGTTGTCGTGAGTTGCAAAATTATTGTCGGGAGATACGCTGAAATTCTCTAGAGAACTTGCGCCTGTTTCCCGACGTCATTTCGTCGCCTCCCGCCGTGGGCGTTTTTTCGCGCGACAATGCTGTCGGCGCGGCTTCTCAGGCGGGTGCATTGGCTTCTCAGACGAGTGCCGCGGCTTCTCAGACGGATGCCACGGCCAGTTTCACCTTGCCTGAACCGTCTGTCACGGCGGCCTCGTCCTTCTTCTTGGCCGAGTAGCTCACGCTGAGGATGACGCCCATGTAGATGCAGTTGATGATGGTCGAGGTGCCGCCCTTGCTGATGAGCGGCAGCGGCTGTCCCGTCACGGGCACCAAGCCTACGGCCACCAGCATGTTGAACATGGCTTGCGTGACGAGCAGCAGGGCCAGCCCCATGATGAGCAGCGCGGGGAAGATGTTTTCGCAGCGGTTGGCGATGGTGGCCGTGCGGAACAGCAGGATGATGTAGAGCATGCACACCACGATGGCTCCCACGATGCCCATCTCCTCGATGATGATGGCGTAGATGAAGTCGGAGAACGCCTGCGACAGGAAGTCGCGCTCCACCGAGTTGCCGGGCCCTTTGCCCACGATGTTGCTCGAAGCGATGGCTATGTTGGCGTGGGCCACCTGGGCGTCCTTGTCGAGGTCGAATTCGTTGGGCGCCACTTCCTCACTGTTGAGGAATTTGTCGATGCGCGATTTCCACGTGTCGGCACGATGGAACAGTTTGTCCAATTTGCTGGGCTCCTCCAGCTCGGTTTCGGCGGCAGCCTCGGTCATGGCCAGCTTAGGGTCCTTCTCCTCTACGTCGTTGCCCACAATCATGATGGTGGCCAGCCCGAAAGCGGCTATCAGCATGACACAGCCCAGCAGCTTGCCTATCTGAACCAGGGGTACGCGCCCGATGAACATCATCATCACGATGACGGCGCTCACCAGCACTGCCGTAGAGAGGTTTTCGAGCATGATGAGCGGAACGATGGCGCCGCAGACACACATGATGTATTTGAACGCCCGCTTGTCGGCGCCACGCTCGGTCTGCATGGCGCTCAGTATTTGGGCCACGGCCAGAATCAGCGCGCCCTTGGCTATCTCTGACGGCTGAAACTGAATGCCCACAAGACTGATCCAGCGCTGCGCGCCGTTGGTGCTGTGGCCCGCTATGAGCACCCAGACGAGCGTGAACAGGGCGAATGCCAACATGAAGGGGGTGACAATCTTGAAGTACTTGCACTTGACGTTCATCACCACCACCATGCAGAATACGCCCACCAGCAGCAGCCCCGCATGCTTGATCATCGGGCTCCAGTAGTTGCCCGTCTTGTACGTCAGTACGCTCGAGGCGCTATACACCTCGACGATGCTGATGATGCAGAGCAGGAAGAATATCATCCAGATGATACCGTCGCCCTTGAATTTCTTGCTGAATATTTTGTCTAACATATTCCTAACCCAAAACTCCTAACTCTTAACTCCTAACTCCTAACTCTCACAGGTTTCTCACGAGCGTCTTGAATTGGTCGCCGCGATCCTCCATGTTCTTGAACAAGTCGAACGAGGCGCAGCAGGGGCTCAGCAGAACGGTTTCGCCCGGTTTGGCCATTTCGTAGCATGCCTGCACACACTCGCTCATGGAGTGGGTGTCGCGCACGGGAATGCCCAGCGGGTCGAAGAAATTGTGCAGTTTGGTGTTGTCGGCGCCCAGATAGACCAGGCCCGAGCACTTCTTCAGCACCAGTTCGCGGATGGCGTTGTAGTCGTTGCCCTTGTCCTTGCCGCCGATGATGAGAATCACCTTGGTGCGCATGCTTTCCAGCGCATACCAGCAGGCGTCCACGTTGGTGGCCTTCGAGTCGTTGACGTAGGTCACGCCGCGCACCGTGGTCACCTTTTCCAGACGGTGCTCCACGCCGGGGAAGTCGCTCAGGCTCTTGCGGATGCTCTCCTTGCGTATGCCGCTGATGTTCGAGGCGATGCCCGCAGCCAGCGAGTTGTAGATGTTGTGCTTCCCTGTGAGGCTCAGTTCCTCCTGTTCCATGTTGAACGGCGTGGGATACTCAATCTTGTACTGCCCCTCTTCGATGTAGCCGATGCTTCCGCGCTCTTTCAGCTCGGAGAACGGGCACTGCACAGCCTTGATGTCGTATTTCGCCAGCTCGCGCTTGATGATGGGGTCGTCGTTCCAATAGACGAAGGCGTCGTCGGCAGTCTGGTTCTGTATGATTCGCATCTTGCTGTCCACATAGTTCTGCATGCAGTTGTCGTAGCGGTCCAGGTGGTCGGGTGTGATGTTGAGCAGAATGGCAATGTTGGCGCGGAAGTCGTACATGTTGTCCAGCTGGAACGAACTCAGCTCGATGATGTAGTATTCGTGCGGATCCTCGGCCACCTGCAGCGCCAGCGAATGGCCGATGTTGCCGGCCAGTCCGGCGTCGTAGCCAGCGTCGCGGAAGATGTGGTAGATGAGCGACGTGGTGGTGGTCTTGCCGTTGCTGCCCGTGATGCAAATCATCTTCGAGTTGGTGTAGCGTCCGGCAAACTCTATTTCGCTGATGATGTGAGTGCCCTGCTCGCGCAGTTTCTTCACCATGGGAGCCGTGTCGGGAATGCCGGGACTCTTGATCACCTCGTCGGCACAGAGAATCTTCGATTCGGTGTGTTGGCCTTCCTCCCATTCTATTTGGTGGTCGTCCATCAGTTTCTTGTATTTGTCCTTGATCTTCGACATGTCAGAAACAAACACGTCGAACCCTTCTTTCTTTGCCAGTACGGCGGCTCCTGCACCGCTTTCGCCAGCTCCCAATATTACAATTCTTTTCATATCTTGTTTTTTTCTTAATGAAGAATGAGGTGGGATGAGTGAAACTTAACCATGACTCCAATCTCCCAACTCCCAACTCCAAACTCTTAACTCCTAACTCCAAACTCCCCCCGCTTCTATCTCATCTTCAGCGTGATGATGGTCAGCGCAGCCAGAATGATGGTGGTGATCCAGAAGCGGAACGTAATCTTCGACTCGTGGAACTGTCGCTGCGGCCAGTGCTTGAAGATGTAGCGGCTTGACTCGTCGAGTTGCGAGTCCAGCTTGCGGAAGTTGTCGTGTATGGGCGTGGCGCGGAACACCCTCACGCGCTCGCCCTTGCGCTTGTACCACTTGAACACCTGGGTCTGGATGATGACGCTCAGGCTCTCAACGAAGAAGATTCCGCAGAGGATGGGCAGCAGCAGCTCCTTGTGGATGATGACGGCGCAAACGCCAATGATGCCGCCGATGGTGAGCGACCCCGTGTCGCCCATGAACACCTGCGCGGGATAGGCGTTGTACCAGAGAAAACCAATCATGGCACCCACGAAGGCGCACATGAAGATGACCAGCTCCTGCGAGCCCTGAATGTACATGATGTCGAAATAGCTGGCAAAACCGATGTGCGACGACACGTAGGCCAAGATGCCCAGCGCCACACCGATGATGGCCGCGTTGCCCGCGCACATGCCGTCCATGCCGTCGTTAAGGTTGGCGCCGTTGGAAACGGCCGTCACCACCAGAATGGTCATCAGCACGAACAGCACCCAGCCTGCGGCTGACTTGTGTTTGCCGAATATCGACATCACCTGCGAATAGTCCAAGTTGTGGTTCTTGAAGAACGGAACGGTGGTTTTCAGCGATTTCACCGCCTCTTTCTGGTGTTTCACCACCACCTCCTGCTGAGCGGTGTTGTGGGGCACACTCACATTCTCGCGCACCACGGCGTCGGGGCTCAGATAGAGCACAATGCCCACGATGAATCCGATGCTCACCTGGCCCACAATCTTGTACTTGCCCTTCAGACCGTCTTTGTTGCGGCGGAAAATCTTGATGTAGTCGTCCAGAAAGCCCAGGAACCCCAGCCACACGGTGGTGATGATCATCAGGATGAGGTAGATGTTGCGCATGCGGCCCAACAGCAGTACGGGCAACAGGATGGACACGATGATGATGATGCCCCCCATGGTGGGCACCCCCTTCTTCTGAGTGCCGAAGGGGTCGATGCTGGCGTCGCGGGCGGTTTCGGAAATGTTCTTCCGCTTCATGTACTTGATGAAGTGTTCGCCGAACCATGCCGAGATGATCAGCGAGAAAATGAGCGTGAGCAGCGCGCGGAACGATATGTACGACCACACGTGCGCACCGGGAATGTCGTATTGCTCTAGAAAACGGAACAGATAGTATAACATGTGCTTCTTGGCTGTTTTTTCATTTGATCTTGAACTTGCAATTCAACGCCATGGCAAATTGCCAATCGACGTTGTGACCGAGGAGTCGCCTGCTCAGTTGGCGAAAATTTCGCGCACCACCTCGCGGTCGTCGAAATGGTGTTTCACACCCTTTATCTCCTGATAGTCTTCGTGGCCCTTGCCCGCTATGAGTATCACGTCGCCCTTCTGCGCCAGCATGCAGGCCGTGCGGATGGCCTCGCGCCGGTCGGCAATGCTCAGCACCTTCTTCATCTGTTGGCCGTTCAGTCCGGCCAGCATGTCGTTGATGATGTCCTGCGGCTCCTCGAAACGCGGATTGTCGCTCGTGATGATTACGCGGTCGCTTTGCTTCACGGCTTCCTGGGCCATGAGCGGACGCTTGCCCTTGTCGCGGTTGCCGCCTGCGCCGCAAACGGTGATGACGTGTCCTTTGCCGTTGAGCACCTCGTGGATGGCGTTGAGCACATTTTCCAGCGCGTCGGGCGTGTGGGCGTAGTCAACGATGGCGGTGAACCCTTCGGGCGAATGGATGGGCTCCAGTCGGCCGCTGACACTCTTCAGTGTGCTCATCACCACGAGAATGTCCTCGGGCTGTTTGCCCAAGAGCACGGCGGCTCCATAGACGGCGAGCAGGTTGCTCACGTTGAACTTGCCGATGAACTGCACCCCCACCTCGCGACCGTCAATCTCCAGATACATGCCCTCGAAGTGGCACTCCAGAATGCGCGCCCTGAAGTCGGCCATGCTGCGCGTAGAATAGGTCTTCTTCTGAGCCTTGGTGTTCTGCAGCATCACCATGCCGTTCTTGTCGTCGGCGTTGGTCAGGGCGAAGGCCGTCTTGGGCAGCTGGTCGAAGAATGCCTTCTTGGCGTCGCGGTAGTTTTCGAACGTCTTGTGGTAGTCCAGATGGTCGCGCGTCAGATTGGTGAAGATTCCGCCTGCAAAGTTCAGCCCGCCGATGCGTTTCTGGGCGATGGCATGGCTGCTGCATTCCATGAAGGCATATTCGCAGCCTGCTTCCACCATGCGCGCCAGCAGGGCGTTCAGCTCGATGGGGTCGGGCGTGGTGTGGCTGGCGGGGATGGGCTCGTCTTCGATGTAGTTGCACACCGTCGAGAGCAGGCCGCACTTGTGGCCCATCCTGCGGAACATATTATATAATAAGGTGGCGATGGTGGTTTTGCCGTTGGTGCCCGTCACACCCACCAGCTTCAACTTGGTTGAGGGATTGCCATAGAACAATGTGGCCACGCGTCCTACCGCATCCTCGGTGCTGGCCACCTGAACGTAGGTGACACCCTCTCGCACTTCGGTTGGCAGCGTTTCGCAGAGCACTGCCACAGCTCCCATGTCCAGCGCCTTGCCGATGAAGGTGTGACCATCCACCTGCGTGCCCTTGATGGCCACAAAGATGTGTCCCTTGGCAATGCGCCGGGAATCGATGTTGATGCCGGTTATCTCTACTTCTGTGCCACCGACCACGTTCAGTGGCACAATGTTCGTAATCAACTCTTTCAGTTTCATATCGTCTTCTTGTTTTTATTTTTCACTCCAAAGCTTTCATTTCAAGGCCAAACTCTTTCCTTGCTCGGTTTGTCAGCACTGTGCCGACACTTTCGCTCTTTCGATTTGCAAAACGGTGGTCTGCCCTCCTGAAGAAAGGCTCCTCACCTGAGCTTCAGCATGCAGGTTTCACCTTTCTTTATATAGTGTCCCGGCGGAAGGCTCTGCTCGGTCACCTTGCCGCGGCCCTCGATGCGTACCTTCACGCCGCGGCTTTCGAGCATGAACACGGCATCGCGGGCACCCATGCCCCGCACGTCGGGCACGTGGCTGTTGCCGTAGTGCTTCACGCGCTCCAGCTGCACACTGTTGTTGCTGCCCACGCCCTTTCCCCAAATGGGGGCACCCTCGGCAAACTTGCCGTTCCAGCCGTCGTCGGTGCGGATGTTGAGGTGCGAGAGCACGTAGTCGGCAGCCAGGATGTTTCCGTTCTTGATGCTTGGCACCATGACCGACGAGGAGTCCTTGGCATCCACCACGCTGAGCTTGAGGTTCTGCGCCATGATGCCTTCGGCAATGTGGTGGAACACCAAGCCGCTCATTCCGCCACCCGAAGCGGGCAACCCCGACTTCTGTATGCACACTATGCAGCTGTAGCGCGGATTGTCGGCGGGGAAGAATCCTGCGAAACTCAGCAGGTAGTTCACCGTGCCCGTGCGGTAGCCGCCACCCTTGGCAATCTGGGCCGTTCCGGTCTTGCCGGCCACCTTGAACGAGGGCGACCCTGCCTTTCGTCCGAGCCCTTGGCTCACCACATGTTCCAGGATGGTTTGCATCTTCTTCACCGTTTCGGGCTTGGCGATGTGCTCCCTGATGACGCGAACGGGAAATTCGCGCACAATCTGTCCGTCCTTCGACACGTGTTTGATGAACCGCGGAGCCACCATCTTGCCGTTGTTGGCGATGGCGTTGTAGAATGTGAGCGTTGAAATGGGCGGAATCTGCGTTTCGTAGCCAATGCTCATCCAGGGCAGCGCCGTCTTGCTCCAGTTGGCCCAGTGCTTGCCCGTCTTGTCCATTCGCGGACGGCGAATCTTGGCTGCGCTCGAACCCTTGAGCGGAATGTGCAGGTCTTCGGCGATGCCCAGGTCGTAGATGCGGTCAACGAACCGCTCGGGATGGGCACCGTAGTATTCGTCGATGATGCGGCTCACCACAATGTTCGAGCTCACCTCCAGTCCTCGTGCCAGCGAAATCTTGCCGTAGCCGCCGCGCCGCCAGTTGTGGTCCTTCATGTCGCGGCCGTGCATGTGATAGACACCGCCTCCGGTATCGACCATCTTCGACGAGTCGCACATGCCGTCGTCGAGCGCCACCATCATCGAGGCGGTCTTGAACACCGAACCCGGTTCCAGAAGGTCGCTCACGGCATGGTTCTTCAGCTCGCGATATTCCACCTTTCCCTCAATCATGCACTTTTCCATGTTGACGATGGCCTTGATGTCGCCCGTGGCCACCTCCATGACGATGGCCACACCCACATTGCCGTTGATTTTGCGCAGTTCGTCGATGACGGCCCGCTCGGCCAGGTCCTGGATGCCCACGTCGATGGTGGTGACAATGTCGGCACCATCGGTGGGCGGCGTGTCCATGATGTCGAGATACTTGTTGAGCACCTTGTTGCGGTGAATCAGTCCGTTGGTGCCGCGCAGGATGGTGTCGTAGGCCAGCTCCAGTCCGAAGCGGGCGGTGTCCTTCGCGCCGTACATGTCGCCCACGGTGCGCGAGGCCAGTGTGCCGAAAGGCCGCTTGCGGGCGTTGAACTCCTCGGCGTGGAATCCACCCTTGTATGAGATGAGGTTGAACACGGGCAGCCGTTTCACCTCGCTGTAGGTGCTGTAGTCAACGCGCCGCGGCCAAATGGCCATGTTGCGCGCCATCTTGGTATGGCCCGCCTCGAGGGCGGCCCTGAACTCTGCGGCCGACTTCTGTGGGAATATCTGGCTGAGCCCGTTGCAGATGCTGTCGAGCTTGTCGTACCACAGCGAGTCGTTGCCGGCGTCGTGCAGGGCCTTGAAGTCCATGTACATCTTGAATTCGGGCAGCGAGCTGGCCATCAGCCGTCCGTCGCAGCTCAGGATGTTGCCGCGCACGGGCTTCACCACCACGCTGTCTTTCTTCAGTCGCGAGGCCACCTGCATCCAGTAGTCGCGCTTGACGGTGCTGATGAAGAGCGCACGGGCTATGATGATGATGCCCAAGAGCAACATCACGTAGGCTATCATCTTGTAGCGCGGTACGATTTTTTTTCTGTCAAACAAACTACTCATCAGTTCTGTGGTACATAAATAATATATGGTGGCTGGTCGGCTATGTGGAGCAGACTGTCATGGTTTTGCTTCAGCATGTCGAGCACGTGGCTCTCGCGGCATTTCTCGGTGAGCATGCTGCTGCTCGAGAGCGCCTTGTACTTGGCGTCCTGCAATTGGCTGTTGAGCCGGTCAATCTCCAGCAGGTTGCGCTGGCAGCTGTAGCGGTTGGAGATATAGACGATGGTGAAGGCCACGATGATGAGAATCATGCCAATCTGTCGGCGTATCATCGATGCCGTGAGGAAGTCGCCTCCAAGAATCTTTCTCAGCGTGATGTTCGACGTGAGCGTGGGTTCGTCTTCGCGTGCCTGTTCGTGGATGGCCTCCTTGAGCGCTTCGCCGAAGTTCTCCTCCTTCTTGCGCTTGCGGCTTTTCTCCGTTTTCTGTTCCTCGGTCTGCTCCTCGGCGGTGTCGCCGTCGTCGCCGGCCGTTGTCGTCTGGTCGGCCTGCGGGGCTGTGGGCTCTTCGCCCTTGGTGGCTGACGACGAGACGGCCTTGCGCCCTTTCACCTGCGTGTCGGGGGGCACAAGGGTTCCGTCTTCGTCGGCAATGTCGTTGTCGGCAGGTGGTGTCTCCACCGGCTCCAAGTCTTTATATGTGTCTTTTGTTTCGTCGCTCATATTTTTCTGATGCAAGAAGCGCAATCAAGCGCCTCGTTCCTCGTTTCTTGTCCTAAACTCTCTCCGCCACCCTCAGTTTGGCGCTGCGGCTGCGCGGGTTGCGGGCCTGCTCGTCGGGGCTTGGCGTAATCACCTTGTTGCTTACCAGCGTGAAGGGCGACTCCACTCGGCCGAAGAAGTCCTGCCGCTGTTTGCCCTCAATGTTGCCCGCCTTCATGATGTTCTTCACCATGCGGTCCTCCAGCGAGTGGTACGTAATCACCACCAGCCGCCCGCCGGGGCGGAGCAGTTCGGTGGCGGACTGCAGCATTTCGCGCAGGGCGTCCATTTCGTGGTTTACCTCGATGCGCAGGGCCTGAAACAGCCGTGCCATGTCTTTCTTCTGGCGGCTCTCCAGCAGTTCGGCCTCTGTCTCGGCCATCCCCTTGCGGCCAGTCACCGCGCTGATGAGGTCCTGCGTGGTCTCTATGGGATGGCTGGCGCGCGCCTTCACCAGTTGGGCGGCCAGTCGGCGCGCCTGTTTCAGCTCGCCGTAGAGATAGAGCACGTCGGCCAGTTGCTGCTCGTCGTAGGTGTTCACCACGTCGGCGGCCGTCAGTGTGGCGTTGCGGTTCATGCGCATGTCCAACTTGGCGTTGAAGCGGAACGAGAATCCGCGCCCTCCGTCGTCGAAGTGGTGGCTCGATACGCCCAGATCGCCCATCAGCCCGTCTATTTGGTCCACACCGTAGTAGCGCATCCAATTCTTCAGATAGCGGAAGTTGCTGCGGACAAAGGTGAACCGCTCGTCGTTGAGGACGCGCCCGAGCACGTCTTCGTCCTGGTCGAAACCGTAGAGATGGCCCTTGGCGTCGAGCCGGTTGAGAATCTCGCGGCTATGACCACCACCGCCGAAGGTGACGTCCACGTAGATGCCTCCGGGCTTGATGGAAAGCCCGTCAACGCTCTCGCTCAGGAGAACTGGCACGTGGTAGTTTTCTGCGGTGATAGTCATACGCAAGTCTATGAAGAAGTTCTTATTGTCGTTTCTCGTTGCTGTCCGTAAGTCAGAATTCTGCACCACCCATAATGCTTTCCATGGCCTTGCTGAATTCGTCGGCTTCCATGAACGGCTGGTTGCCCTCGTCGTTGCTCCAAATCTCTATGGTGTCGTCAACACCCACAAACTTCAGGCTTTGCTCGATGTGTGCCATCTTCAGGTAACGTTTCGGTATGAGGAAGCGTCCGTTGCCGTCGAGCTCTATCTGCTCGGCGTCGGCCACGAACTGGCGGAATATCTGCTGGTGGGCCTTGTTCCAGCGGTTCAGCGACTGCCGCAACACGTCCATCTGCTCGTTCCATACGTCCTCAGGATAGAGCACAAGACAGTCCTGGTGGATGTCTTTCCTGAGCACCAGCTGTTCGCACTTGGCGCCTTGCAGCACCTTGCGGAATGTGGCCGGCAGGAAAGCCCTTCCCTTGGCGTCAATCTTGGCTTCTATGTTTCCTAAAAATCGCATACGTACATCTTATATTTGAAATTCGGGTTCAAAGTTACATATTTTTCCCCACAATCCTCCACTTTTTCCCACTTTTTTTCCTAAAACATGCTTTTTTCTTGATTTACCACTGTTTTGGCTCTCGTTTTCATGTCGGCCAACTTCGGTGTCCCGTTCTTGTTTCATGACGTTAACCTTCGTTAACCCGTGAGTTTTTTGTGGTTTTCTTGGAGTTACGAAAATAACGCTTAACTTTGCGCTCAGATTCTCTAGAGAATTCAATCCTGTTGCCGTGCGTTATTTTCGTCGTCTCGAACTTGCGGAATTTCGCTTGCGGCGCGGCCTGAGAAAAATCAACAGAAATGGTAATATAACTCACTTTCCGACACCCGACATGAAATTCAAAATTACCCGTGAAAACCGTCCAACACTGAAAAACTACGGCCGCTACAAGGCCGTGGTCGTTCACGAAAACACCATCGAGACAAGCCAGATTGTCCGTGAGGTGAGCCGCAGCATAGGCGCCTCGCGCGGTTCGGTCATCGCCGTGCTCATTGCCCTGTCCGAGAGTGTGGGCGACCATCTGCGCCGAGGCGACCGTGTGCGTCTCGACGACTGGGGGCTGCTCAAACTCGAGATAGAATGCGAAAAGGTGGATAGTCCCGATGAATTCGACGAAAACCGCCACATCCGCGCCACGCGCCTCCATTTTCTGCCCGAGAGCCGCCACGGCCGTCAGATGCTTTACGACGGGCTGCAGTTTTCGCGCGACGAACCACCGTCGCCTTCCTCCTCTCCGAAGGATGCCGCAGGGGACGTACAGCTGGGTGTGGCAACGTCCGCACCCGTGGGGGCAAACCTGCGAAAAAAGTCCATTCCATCGCAAAATACCGTCTTTCAATCGTCTTGTGTAAAACCACCCAATAACCCAACATTTTGCCAACATGAACATTACAATCGAAATACCTGAATACAGTGCGGATGGGCTCAGGCTCAACTGGACGGAGGGCTTCATGCTCAAAGTGGAATCATCGGAAACGGCGGTTGTTGTCTCAGCCAACAAAGCGGGACTCCTTTCGCTGGCCAACCACTTGCTGAATCTCGCGCAAGATGCGGTGCCCGGCGGCTCGCATCTGCACTTCGATGAATGCAATTCTTTGGAGGAAGGCTCTACAGAGTTGATCGTCCAGAAGGTGTGACCGTCTTTTTTCGTATTTTTTTTATCATTTCAGCGTGTGCTGTTCAAGTTATTTTTTGTATCTTTGCCCACATAAGTGCCGATGGAGAACGGATGCATTGCTGGAGGGCTCGCTCTCGTTTGTTGGGCAGCCTGCCCACCGGTGTGGGCTTGCGATGACAGCCATTCGGCCAGCAGCGACTAGACACAAAAACAACCAATGGAAAACAACCAATGGAAAACAACAAGAACAACCACAACGACATGAGTCGCAGAGAGTTTCTGCGGCGTTTGGGACTGGGCGCCGGAAGCGCCATGGCACTGATGGCGCTCGAGCCGTTCAGCATGATGGCCAAAGAACCCGAGAAGCCGGCGGCTGCCGCCAACCGGATGACCTACCGAGTGCAGCATGGCACGGGCGAGCAAATCTCGCTGTTGGGCTTTGGCATGATGCGACTGCCCGACAACCAAGACGAGGTCAACCGGCTGGTCGATTATGCCATCGAGCACGGGGTGAACTATTTCGACACCGCCCCCATGTATATGGGAGGCCGTTCGGAAGTGCTCACCGGCAACGCCCTGTCACGCCATCCGCGCGACAAATACTATGTGGCCACGAAAATGTCCAACCAAGGGCGACAATTGTGGTCGTTCGACGAGTCGCAGAAAATGTACTACCAGTCGTTTCAGCGGCTCAAGACCGACCACATCGACTACTATCTGCTGCACAGCATCGGTGGTGGCGGGCTCGACGCGCTGAACGGGCGTTTCTTCGACAATGGTCTGCTGGACTTTCTCATGAAGGAGCGCGAGGCGGGGCGCATCCGCCACCTGGGCTTCTCTTATCATGGCGACGTGAGCGTGTTCGACTGGTTGCTCGACCACAACGACGACTATCATTGGGACTTCGTGCAAATTCAGATGAATTTCCTCGACTGGCGCCATGCGTCGCGCGGAGGAAGTTGGAAGAAAGACGCCGATGCCGAATACCTCTACAACAAATTGAAGAAACTCGACATCCAGTGTGTCGTGATGGAACCGCTGCGAGGCGGAGCGCTGGGCAAGCTGCGCAACGAACAGACCGAGCAGATGCAGGCCATGCGCCCCAACGACAGCGCCGCCAGATGGGCTTTCAGATGGGTGGGCTCGCACAGCAACATACTCACAGCGCTGAGCGGAATGAACAAAATGGAGCACCTCGTTGACAACGTGGAGACCTTCTCGCCGCTCGACCCCTGCACCGAGAGCGAAAACGCACTGCTGGCCAGCTTGGCCGACGTCATGGCCGGATTCCCCACCATCCCCTGCACCACGTGCGGATACTGCATGCCCTGTCCTTACGGCGTGGACATCCCGGCCAACTTCGCCTACTACAACGAGGCCGTCAACGAACACGTGCTGCCATTGCCCGCCAAGGGAGCCGCCGACTACACGGCGCGGCAGCAGCAGTTTGCCGACGGACTGAGAACGGCCATCGCCGACGAGAAGAAGTGGGCCACCGCCAGCCAGGACTGCGAGGAATGCCTCTCGAAATGTCCCCACCAGATACGCATCCCCAACCAGATGGCGCGCATCGTGGAAACGCTGAGGCATTTGCCGTGATTTCCCCCTGCGCCCGCTGACAAAAGCTGACGAGGCCATCCTTCATTCATTCCCAAAGCAGCCAGATAAGGAGCGAAGGAGGGCCCTCGTTAGTCATGGGAAAAGGCACTAAAGGAGGAAAAAATGCCTTTTTGGAACTTTTTTCTTGAAAATAGTGACGTTTTGTGAAAAAGAAATGGTATTTTTGCAAATTATTAGCCAAAACATACCAAAAAGGATTTTTCAGAAACACCATCATGGAAACAATCTCACAGAAAACGGTTGACGTTGACGAAGTGCTTGCCAGCAAAATAGGGAAAAAAGCACGTTATGTGCCTACAGGATGGTTAAAAAAGCTCGTTCACCAAAACGAGGTGAACAAGTTCCTGTGGGAGCACCGCGACGAGAAGGGAGTGCCCTGGCTCGAATCGTGCGTGAAGTACCTGGAGATGGACCTGAAGCTGGAAGGCGTGGAGAATCTGCCCGACAAGAACGACGGACGGCTCTACACCTTCGTGAGCAACCATCCGTTGGGAGGCATCGACGGCGTGGCCCTGGGGTCGGTCATCGGACGCCACTACGACGGCAACTTCCGTTATTTGGTGAACGACATCCTTATGAATCTTCCCGGCTTGGCCCCCCTCTGCATACCCATCAACAAGACAGGCAAGCAGAGCCGCGACTTTCCGGCCATGGTGCAGGCGGGGTTCACCAGCCAAAACCACATGCTCATGTTTCCGGCAGGTCTCTGCTCGCGCAAGCAGAACGGCCAAATCAGAGACCTTCCGTGGACCAAGACCTTCATCACCAAAAGCGTGCAGACCCACCGCGACGTGGTGCCCATCCACTTTGGCGGCCACAACTCGAAATTCTTCTATCGTCTGGCCAACTTCAGCGACCGGTTCCTGCCTTTCAACCTGGCCATGATGTTCCTGGTGGACGAGATGTACAAGAACGTGGGCAAGTCGTTTCGCGTGGCCTTCGGGAAACCCATCCCCTGGCAGACATTCGACAAGTCGAAATCTCCGTTGGAATGGGCAAATTTTGTAAAGGAACAAGTCTATAAACTGTAAACAGTCAACCGTAAACCGTAAACTGTAAACTGTAAACTATAAACTGACAACCCTCAACACTATAAACAATGGAACAAGAGATTATCCAGCCAGTGAGCGTAGAGCTGCTGAAAAGCGAACTCACAAGCGAACGACAACTGCGCATGACCAACAAGAGCAACAATGAGATTTACGTCGTCACTGCGCACAACGCGCCCAACGTGATGCGAGAGATTGGACGTCTGCGCGAGATTGCCTTCCGCGAGGCAGGTGGCGGCACCGGCAAAGAGGTGGACATCGACGAGTTCGACACCTGCGAGAACTGCTACAAGCAGCTCATCGTTTGGAACCCCGAGGCTCAGGAAATCATCGGTGGCTACCGCTACCTGTTGGGCACCGACTGGGAGCTCGACTCTGAGGGTCAGCCCATTTTGGCTACGAGCCACATGTTCCACTTCTCGCAGAAGTTTCTCGACGAATACATGTCACGCACCATCGAGCTGGGACGCTCGTTCGTTTCGTTGCCCTATCAAAGTTCGCGCATGGGAGCCAAGAGCCTTTTCGCCCTCGACAATCTCTGGGACGGTTTGGGGGCGCTCACGGTGATCAAACCCAACGTGAAGTATTTCTTTGGCAAGATGACCATGTATCCCAGCTACGTGCGCAAGGGGCGCGACATGATTCTCTACTTCCTGAAAAAGCATTTCGGCGACAAGGAAAACCTCATCATCCCGATGAAACCGCTGAAAATTGAAACCGACGAGGCAGAGCTGGAGAAACTCTTTTGCGAGGACGACTTCAAAGCCGACTACCGCATCCTGAACCGCGAAATACGCAAACTGGGCTACAATATACCGCCGTTGGTGAACGCCTACATGAGCCTTTCGCCCACCATGAAACTCTTCGGGACGGCCATCAACTATGGATTCGGCGACGTGGAGGAAACGGGCATCCTGATAGCAGTGGATGAAATCCTGCAGGAAAAGCGTGTGCGCCACATCGACAGCTACATCAACGCCCACCCCGAAGCGCTCCACATCACCTCGGGGGCCAACAAGGTGATTTACAAGGAAAAAAGCGCTGATTGAGCGATACGGACTTCTTTCTCTTTAAAGGAATCCCCAAACCGACAATAATCATGAAAACGAGACAACTACTATTCCTGTTGGCATGCTTCATGGCATGCGTTGCCAAGGCTGCTCCCGTTGACCAAAAACAGGCACAGCAACTGGCACAAGACTTTTTTGCCAAGAAAGGCATATCGTATGCTGCTCCCAAGCTGGTTTTCAAAGCTCCCGGCAGACAGCAGACGGTCCAGACGGTCTCCTATTATGTTTTCAATGCCACGGGCCGAAACGGCTTCGTCCTTGTTTCGGGCGACGACCGCACGGTGCCCATCTTGGGCTATTCAGACCATGGCTCGCTCGACACCGACAACTTGCCGCCTAACGTCAAGGCATGGCTCGAGGGCTACCAGCGGCAAATCGACGCTTTGGGCGAAGAGACCGCCGTGGGCGCTCCTCAGCAGAAGGCTCCGGCCACCAACCGCCGAGCCGCCGAGGCCACCAAGAAACCCATCGCTCCGCTGCTCACCACCACGTGGAACCAAAACAGCCCCTACAACGACTTGTGCCCAAGATATGGTTTCCCCAACTCTGATGACACGGAAGCCTGCGTAACGGGATGTGTGGCTACGGCCTTGGCGCAAGTGATGTATTATTACAAATGGCCTGCAAAGACTTATGAATTGATTCCCGGCTATACCAATCCGAAGACCGTGAATGGTTTTACAATGACAGTGGAAGATGTTGCAGCCGATACACCCATTGACTGGGCAAACATGTGCGACAACTACCAGAACGTTTCGGATGTAGCCAAACGCAAAGCCGTTGCAGAGTTGATGCTGTATTGCGGAACCTCTGTCGAAATGGCTTACGGCACTTCCTCGTCTGCCTCCAGTTCTGATATACCCTACGCCTTGAAGACTTATTTTGGCTATCAAGGCAAAATGGAGTACATCAATCGAGAAGTGTATTCGATTGACGATTGGGACCAATTGATCTTCAACGAGTTGCTCAACGGTCGTCCCGTCATCTATGAAGGCCAATCAACGGGCGGCGGCCACGCCTTTGTGGTGGATGGGTACGACGGTGACGGCCTCTACCATGTCAACTGGGGCTGGGGCGGCATGAGCGACGGCTACTTCGTCCTTTCGGTGATGAATCCCAACAACAACAGCGGCATCGGTGCCAGCTCCAGCAGCGACGGCTACTCCATGGATCAGGGCGCTGTCATCGGTATTCAGGTGGAGATGTCTGGAGAAACACTTTCTTATGCTCTAACGTCAAGCATTATCGGTTTGAGTGATAACACTATTAGTGCTATGTTTGAGAATTCTACGGGATTTACTCACGTGGTGAAAGGCGGCATAGGCATTGTTGGAAGCGATGGTAAAGTAATTTTATTAAAGTCCTGGGGGGATTGGAACGGCGAATTGGAAAATGGAGAGTATTACCCCCAAATTGATATTTCATTAAACAAAAACGAATTCTCGGCTGCAGGACTTGAGTATGGCACATATAAAGTAGTTCCTGTCTCACTTGTTGATAGCGATACAGAGTGGCAACCTTGCCATATTAGTCCCACAGAATATGTAGAAGCCGTTTATGATGAGAATGGCGTTACGCTCACGCTCCACACGGCTGAGGTGAACCTTGAAGTAACAAGCTTTGACTTCCCCGGCTCGCGCATTGCTGGTATGGAACAACCCGTCAACATGATTGTCAAGAACAATGGCGACGAGTACAGCGGACTTCTCCATTTCTTTGTCAACGATCAGTTTGTTGGCAATACAGGAGTGGCCATCGCAGCAGGGAAGAACGGCAATGTGAGCTTCAGATTCACACCCTCCAGCAGCGGCCTTCATACCATTGCCGTGGCACTCGATGAAGATGGGGCCAACATGATTGGAACCGCAGAAGTGGAGATTACTGCCGGAAGTGCAGAGCAAAGTTTGGAAGTGGTTTCATTCACGGCTGCCAATGCTGACCCGGCAGGCAACAAGACGATATATGGTACTACACTGAAAGGAACTGCAGTCATCAAAAATACAGCAAGTTCAGCCTATGCGGGCGGGGTGCTTGTATATTTGTTGGAAAATACGGATGCCACTCATTACTCCAGTGTCCAACAAAACACTTACTCTGTTGAAATACCAGCTGGGGGCTCCCAAGAAATAACAGTACAGTTTGAACAATTAAATACTGATAAATATTATTGGGTCTCCTTCAGATACACAGACAAAAATAAAACGAAACTGACCAATGCGGATTTTCACGCATACGACATGGAGCCAGGTCTCGTCACCTGGAACTCTCAAGGCGAGCAGAAAGCCATTGCGGCATCAAGCAGTTTGACTGTTCCCACCGAAGCCATAGCCGTTGACCTGACGGGGACTGGCGTAAGCACTGTCGTGCCGAACGACAATCCCAACACCTTATATTATTTGGGCGACACCGATGCTGTGCCCAGTGGCCTTGAAGGAAAGAACATCGTTCAGGGCAGCAAGGCTACCTCCATTGTGCTGACCGACGAGCAGGAGTTCTTCGTGCCCAAGACGTTCACCGCCACAGAGGCCACCTACACACAGACACCGACTTTGGTGACCAGCGGCACGGGTGGATGGACGACTCTTGTGCTTCCGTTTGCCGTTTCATCGGTGACAAACGCCACCGACAACAAACGCATCGACTGGTTCCACAGCCGCACCGACACGGACAAAGACTTCTGGGTGAAACGTTTCGCTGAATTGGAAGGTAGCACGGTGCTGTTCGATTTTGCAGACGTGTTGGAGGCAAACGTGCCCTACATCGTGGCTTATCCGGGCAACAAGTGGGGCGAGGAGTTCAATCTGGGCGGCAAGCAGATTGTCTATGAAGGCGAAAATGTAAGATTCGCAGCCAATGCCCGCATGCTGGCCAGTTCGAGCCTCTACAATTTTGTGGGAGCCACCACAAAGACAGAGATTGTCGGCGGCTACGCCCTCAACGACGCGGGCACCAATTTCGGCTTGAACGCAACTGTGGAGACAAAGCCGTTCCGCGCCTATTTTGTTGCAAAAACGCAGACTGCCAGCATGCCCAAGCGACTGAACATTGGCAGCTACAAGGGTCAGCCTACGGAAATACTGATGCCTTTTGCCGCCGAGGATGAGCAAGTGGCCATTTATTCGTTGAACGGACAAATGGTGCGCATGGCAAAGAAACAGAACGGCTGCATCAGTCTGGAAGGCCTGCCCAAGGGAGTTTATGTGGTTAAAGGAAAAAAGGTAGTATGGTAAGATTTATGGAAGCAACGAAAGCAAAATATTTGCATCCACGGATGAAAATTCTTCTGATGGATTCTGAATGTATGGGACTGACAGCCAGTGGCGTTGAAGATCCGACGGTTGGGTCTGCAAAGGGTGGTTTCTTCGATGAAATCGACGAAAACGAAGCCAGCAATGCCCCACAAAACGACCTTCAAACCACGGTCAGCCAGATGCACAGCGTCTGGGACGAATAAGAATAGGCGAAAAAAAGCCCACCCCCGCCTCCTTCGAAAAGAAGAGGGCGGGGGTGGGCTTTTTCCCCCTAAACAATGGGCAGTGAGATGCCGTTGATTTTCTGGTAGAAGTCGAGCGCATAGACGTCGGTCATGCCGCTGATGAAATCAATCATGGCCATGATGCGCGTTTCCAGGTCGGGCGAGTCGATGTGGTACTGGCTGCTCACACGACCGATGAGCTGGCGCGAATGGAACTTTTCGGGATAGACGGCAGCCTGGATGAGGCTGTCCATGAGGGTTTCTATGATTTTGTATCCCGACAGTTCCACGTCGAGCACAGGCTTGCTGTTGTAGATTTTTCGGACGCTCATATCTACGCAGGCACGGTAAGCCTCGCGCTGCCGCTGGTGGATGTGGTCCACCAGACTGCCCGTGAAAGTACCTTTCAGTATCTCGTCCTCGTGGCGCACAAAAGCTTGCACACACTCGTGTTCGAGCAGTCCGATGACGCTGGCGCGCATGTAGATCACCTTTTCGTTGTTGTCGGTGATGCCTTCGTCGATGATTCGCTGGCGTATGCGGTGCTGGGTGTCGTCGTCGAAAAAACGGAGCAGCAGGCTTGATGTCTCGTCGAACGAAAGAATTTTCAGCTTGTGCGAGTCTTCGATGTCCATGATTTCGTAGCAGATGTCGTCGGCAGCCTCTACGAGATAGACCAGCGGGTGGCGGGCGAAACGCATGGGCTCTCCGGGTGACGAGAGGCGAAGAATGCCCATTTCATCGGCGATTTTCTGGTATATTGGCTGTTCTGTGGCAAAAAAGCCGAACTTCCCCTTCTTGCTGGCCGCTGCCGACGCCAGCGGGTATTTCACAATGCTGGCCAGGGTGGAGTAGGTCATGACGAAGCCACCTTCGCGGCGCCCCTTGAACCGGTGGGTCAATATGCGGAAGGCATTGGCATTGCCCTCGAAGTGAGTGATGTCGCTCCAGAATTGCTCGCTCACCATCGGGCGAAGCGACAGTCCTTTGGCCTCGGTGAAGTAGGCTTGGATGGCCTTTTCGCCTGAATGGCCGAACGGTGGGTTGCCAAGGTCGTGCGCCAGACACGCCGCCGAGACAATATTGCCGATTTCATCGAAGAATGTTCCGCGCAGTTCGGGATGGCGAAGCGTCAGCTCGCGAGCCACGTCGTCGCCCAGCGAGCGCCCCACGCTGGCCACTTCGAGCGAGTGGGTCAGTCGGTTGTGGACGAAAATGCTTCCTGGCAGGGGGAACACCTGCGTTTTGTTTTGCATGCGTCGGAAAGGAGCAGAGAAAATCAGACGGTCGTAGTCGCGTTTGAATTCGCTGCGGTCGTCATGTCGATGGGCATGACGGTCTTCCTGTCCGAGCCGTTTGTTGGTTATCAGTTGGTTCCAGTTCATCATCATGGCGACAAAGTTACGATTAACTGAGCAAATAAGAAAAAGAAACACCCACTTTCTTTGTTTTTCTTTCTTTTACGACTGTCAGCAACTTTATCGCATAGAAACTGTTTTAACAGCCATTTTTATATTAAATAAGGTAAAAACGATGGATATGTGAAGACGAATGATTAATTTTGCATTTTAATAGTGTCATTGAAACAGTTGAATCATCTTAACCAGCTGAATAAAGAAATCAAAGAAATGAAGATAAAAGTAGTGAACCGAAGCCACCATCCGCTGCCTGCCTACGCCACCGCCCAAAGTGCAGGCATGGATTTGCGTGCCAATTTGGATGAACCCGTTGTGTTGCACCCCTTGGAGCGAAAGCTCATCAAAACGGGGCTGTTCATCGCTCTGCCCGAGGGGTACGAGGCCCAGGTTCGTCCCCGCAGCGGGTTGGCCCTGAAGCATGGCATCACCGTCATCAACACGCCGGGCACCATCGACTCCGACTATCGTGGCGAGGTTGGCGTTTGCCTGGTCAATCTGTCGCAGGACGACTTTGTGGTGAACGATGGCGAGCGCATCGCCCAGATGGTCATTGCGCGTCATGAACAGGGTGTGTTTGTAGAAGTCGAAGAACTGGATGCCACCGAGCGAGGCGCTGGCGGCTACGGTCATACGGGCGTAAAATAACACAGCGGCGATGTTTTTTCGGAGCAAATTTTTCGAGTTGGTAGCGGGCATGTTGGCAGTTGCCGCGGTTTCTGTCGCGACGCAGAGTTGCAGTTACAAAGGAACGGCAACGCATGCGCCATCGGCGCAGGTGAAGTATGAAATCAGCCGCAACGACAGCCTGCGGTACGCCTATTTCTTCGACGAGGCGGTGAAACTGCAATTGGCTGAGCGCTACGACGAGGCCTACGACCTGTTGAAGCACTGTCAGGAAATCAATCCTTATGCCGCAGAGGTGTATTATCTGCTGGCGGCCTACCATGGCGAAATGGAGCAGGACACACTGGCCATGAACTGCTACAAGAAAGCCGCCGAACTGAACCCCGACAACTACGACTATTTGGAGCGGTTGGCGCAGGTCTATATCAGCGAAGGAAAACTAGACGAGGCAACCGACGTCTATGAACGACTCCACGAGGGCAACAAAGAACGCTCGGACGTGCTGGCCATGCTGCTTCGCCTCTACAGCAACAGCAAGGACTATGAGAAGATGCTGCACACCATCGACAGGCTAGAGGCTACTGACGGCCCCAGCGAACAGCTCACCCTGGGACGCATGAGCATCTACGACCAGCAAGGCCGCAAGAAAGAAGCACTGAACGAACTGAAACAACTGGCCCATCGCCATCCCAACGACCTGAACTACCGGGTGATGATGGGCAACTGGCTGCTGCAGAACGACCGCAAGGCTGAAGCCCTGGGCGAATATGAACATGTGCTGAAGGAGGAACCCGACAATGTGCTGGCACAGACGGCGCTGGTTGATTACTACAAGGCCGACGGCCAGGACTCGGTGGCCCACGAGATGCAGGAGCGCATGCTCGTCAGCCCAAAGACGCCCTCGGACACCAAAATACTGCTCATCCGGCAGATTATTCAGGAAAATGAAACCATGGGCAATGGCGACAGCACCCACGTGCTGCGGCTCTTTGAACGCATCTATGAGGCCAACCCAAAGGATGCCGGCATGGTTTCGCTATGGGCGGCCTACATGAAACTCAAAGAAATGCCCGACGACTCAGTGAACGTAGTGCTGGAACGCGTACTCGCCATCACTCCCGACGACAGCAACGCGCGGCTGGAACTGATTCAGAACACGTGGAAGACGCAGGACTACGACCGCGTGATTGAGCAGGCTCGCCAGGCGCAGCAGTATATTCCCGATGAAATGGCCTTTTATTACTTCGAAGGTGTGGCCTACTACCAGAAGGAAATGAAAGAAGAAGCCCTGCAGGCCTTCCGTCGCGGCGTGGGGCAAATCAACGAGCAGAGCAACAAACACATCGTGTCGGACTTCTACGCCATGATGGGTGACATACTGCACGACAAGGGACGATCCGAAGAGGCATACGCAGCCTACGACAGCTGTCTGCAGTGGAAGGATGACAATCTGGGATGTCTGAACAACTATGCCTACTACCTGAGCGAGGAGAACCGCGAGTTGCACAAGGCCGAGCAAATGAGTTACCGAACCATCAAGGCCGAACCCACCAACAGCACCTTTCTGGACACCTACGCTTGGATTCTCTTCATGCAGGAACGTTACGCCGAGGCGCAAATCTACATCGACCAGGCCATACAAAACGACACTGCGGCCAGCGCAGTGCTCCTTGAACATGGCGGCGACATCCACGCACAGAACAACGACATTGTGAAAGCCTTGGAACTCTGGCAGAAAGCTGTTGATGCCGGCAGCGAGAGCAAAGTGCTCATCAGGAAAATAAAGCTGAGGAAATACATCAAGGATAAAGGAAACGAAAAATGAACAGATAATGAAGAAAATGAAAAATAGCAACATCAAAATAGTGTTGGCGCTGGCTGTGCTGATGGCATTGGCTAGTGCATGTGGCTCGAAAAAGGCCGTAGTGAAAGACAATGCAGGCAAACCGGCAACGGGCCAGCAACAACAAGGCGGGCAGACTGCCCAGGATTCGAAGGAACTGCAAAAGGCGAGATTTTTGCAGATGGTGGCAGACAATGCCGTCTATTCCGACTTCATCAATACAAAAATGAAAATCAAGGTGAACACCGGCAGCAAGGAAATGACTCTGCCGGGCGTGTTGCGCATGCACAAGGACGATGTCATCCGCATCCAGGTGCAGGTGCCCATCCTAGGCACCGAGGCAGCCCGCCTGGAGTTTACCAAAGACTATGTGCTCATTGTTGACCGCATACACAGGGAGTACTGCAAGGGCAACTACAACCAGTTGGACTTTCTCAAGCGCAACGGACTGACCTTCAGCTCGCTGCAGGCTCTGTTCTGGAACCAGTTGTTTGTGCCGGGTAGCGAACGCATCGACCAGAATGCCCTCCAGCAACTCGATGCCAATCTGGGCAGTGGAGCCACCACGCCCATCGTGCTGAAGAAAGGCAACATGAGCTATCAGTGGCAAACTGACAGCAAGACGGGCCGCATAGAGAAAACGTCGATAGCCTACTCCAGCAAGCAGAGCGGAAATACAAAGGTGGAGGTCAACTACTCGGACTTCGTGCAACTGGGTGTCAAGCAATTCCCTTCGCAACTGAACATTGATGCCAACACAACAGCCCTGAAAGGTGGTGCCAAGAAGCTGAACGTGAACATCAGCATGAACGGCGTGAACACCGACAGCGACTGGGAACTGCGCACCACACTGAGCAAGAAGTACAAGGAAATGAGCGTTGACGATGTTCTCAAACGCGTCATGAGCCTGTAGTGAGTTGAGCGTGAATGTTTAATGTTAACTGTGAAAAGATGAAGAAATCTGTTCTTCTGCTCTTGTTGTTCTCCCTGATGGTTCCCACCGTGGCACAACAGAAGAAAAATGCCAACAAGCAGAAAGCCAAAACCACCCATGTAGCCAAACCCGCCGCCAAGAGTCAAACCGCCAAGGGAAAGACTGCAAACTCGAAGCAGAATGGCACGGCCTCAAAGGGCAAAGTGCAAACCGCCAAGGCGACCAGTGCAAAGAAGAAAGGGAAAACACAAAGCTCAAAGTCGAAAGGACAAAATTCGAAGACACCCGTCTATACCAACGAGAACATCAAGGGACTGCAAAACCAGCGGGCAGCCATACAGAAGAAAATAAAAGAGCAGCAGCAACTGCTCAGCGCCAACCGTGCAGACGTGAAGAAACGGTTGCAGGACCTGCAAGTGATCAACACCGAGATAGGCAACCGGCAGCGTACCATCGACACCATACAGAGCGACATCAAGCACATTGACGGCAACATCAGCCTGCTGCAGACCCAGCTCAAAACGCTCGAGGAACAGCTCAAGGAGCGAAAGGCCAAGTATGTGCGCAGTATGCGCTACATGGCCCGGCACCGCACCATCCAGGACCAGCTGATGTTCATCTTCAGTGCAAAGAATCTCACACAGATGCACCGTCGGTTGCGTTTTGTGCGCGACTATGCCTCCTACCAGAAGGCTCAAGGCGAAATGGTGAAGGCCAAACAGCAGCAGATAGACGACAAGCACAAGCAACTGCAAGCCGTCAAGGGCCAGAAGCACACCTTACTTAATAAAGGAAAGAAGGAACAGGCCCAACTCACCACCCAGCAGGAAGAACAGCAGAAGGTGGTGACATCGCTGCAGAAACAGCAGAAAACCATTCAGGCCGTCATCGACGAGCAACAGAAGAAAGACGCCGCCCTGAACGCAGAGATTGATCGGCTGATAGCCGAGGAAGTGGCCAAGGCTCGCGCCCGTGCCGAGGCCGAGGCGCGCAAGAAAGCCGCCGAGGAGGAGGCAGCCCGCAAGCGGCGCGCCGAAGAGCTGGCGCGCAAGAAAGCTGAGGCTGAGGCCGCAGCCAGAGAGAATGCCCGCCGTGTAGAGGAGGCCCGCAAAGCTGAGGCCAAGGCCAAGGAGGAGGCTCGCAAGGCTGCCCGACGCGACGCTGCCGCCAAGGCACGTGCCGAGCAACGGGCGCGCGAGGCCGAGGCTGCCCGATTGGCCGCCGAGCGCAAGGCGCGGGTGGAGAAAGAACGCCATGAACACGAACTGGAAACGGCCCGTACCGAGCGCGAAGAGAGCCTGAAGTTCAGCAGTGAGGACCGCCGACTGAGTGGCAACTTTGCCAGCAACAAAGGCCGGCTGCCCATGCCCATTACAGGCGGCTACCGCATTGTGAGCCACTTTGGGCAGTACAATGTGGAGGGGCTGCACAACGTGCGACTCGACAACAAGGGCATCAACATTCTCGGACAGGCCGGAGCCCAGGCCCGTGCCGTGTTCGACGGCGAGGTGAGCGCCATTTTCGGTTTTGCCGGTTCGTGGGTGGTGATGGTTCGCCACGGCAGCTACATCTCGGTGTATTGCAATCTGCGGTCGGTCAGCGTCAGCAAGGGACAGAAAGTGAGCACACGCCAAGTGCTCGGCCCCTTGGCTTCCGACAATATGATGCAGTTTCAGCTTCGGCGCGAAACGGCCAAGCTCAATCCTGAGCAGTGGCTGAAGAGATGATAGGAGTTAAGAGTTAGGAGTTAGGAGTTAAGAGTTAGGAGTTAAGAATTTGGCACAAAAAAAGGAGTTAAGAAAACTCCTAACTCCTAATTCCTAACTCCTAACTCCTACTAGTTGTCGATGACCACTTTTTGGCCATTCACAATGTAGATGCCCTTTGGCAGTGAGCTGGGTTGGTTCGGGTCGAACGCCACCTTGCGGCCTTGCAAATCGTAAACAGACTTGTCGCTTGATGTCTTGATGTTGCTGATGCCGGTGGCTTGATGGTCTTCATCCATTTCGTCGTTGATGTAGATGGCAATCTTGGCGTTCTTGTCCATTTCTCCATTGTAGGTCAGATAGCATCTGAAGGGAGGAATATAGCCGTTAGGATTGCTGTAGTAGTAGAATCCCAGTGTGCCTTTGCTGTTGAATCCCAGTGTAAGGATGCTTCCCTGGTTGGAGTCAGACTGATAGACGTCCAAACCATAAGAATAGCCACCGCGTCCGTTGGCGCCGATGGATGTACCCTGCAGCCAGTTCTCGTATTTGTTGACATCGGGCACGGTTCCCACGTATGGTTCAAGCCGGTAGATGCCTGCGTTCTCGGCCTTGATGATGACGGGAGTGGTGAGCGGAAGCAGGTTGTTCATGCGTTTCAACTCCACTTCGGTGGTCGTCTCGTCGAATTGGTAGTCGCTGGTCTTGTTTACGCGATAGGCTTTCAGCCCATTGGGCAACTTGGTGGCAAATCCAATGTACATGGTAGCCCACTTGGCATTGGTCACCTGCAGGGGGAAGTAGCGGTGGAGCTTGCCCTCTTCTTGATAGGTCCGCCACAGGGGCTGCGAGAGGTATTCTTTCATGACGACACCGTCGAACATTCCACCATTCGACTCGTCGTAAGTATTGTCGTAGGTGCCGTCGTTGACGTGGATGTCCATCATGGTTCCGTTGTCGCAGTCCCAGTGGACGATGCTCTCGTCGTTGCTGAGTACAGGGGCTGTTCCCGTAGGCTTGGGGTTGTCAAAATAAATGTCGTTCAGCACGGGGATGCGGTAGAAAGCATGGTCGTAGATTACGCCAATGGGGCCGCTGATGGTGATTTCGCTTTCGCCGCGTCCGGCTGGATAGGCAACCAAGTCGTTGGTGCCCGCTGTGAAGAGTGCATTGTCGCGAATGCTGAACGCTTCGTTTCGGGGCGACACTTGGATTTCCGTCAACGAATTGCCGTCGAAAGCGCCTTCTGCAATGGTTCCCGTTGTGGAAGGAATCTCCACTGTCTTCAGGCTGCTGCAACCGTCAAATGCTCCGGGGTTGATGGTGGACAACTGCTTGGGCAGCTCCACTTCGCTGAGTTGGTCGAGATCGGAAAGGATACCGTTGCCCAGTGTCTTGATGCCAGTGAAGTAGCGCATTTCGGGGAACTGCTCCACGCCAAGCTCCTTGGCATAGTTGTTGAACTGACGTCCTTGGGGCGTTGCTTTCGTCTCGTAGGCATTGCGCAGTGTCACCACTTCGCCATCGCTCTTTCCAAACACCTTTAGCCATGCTGACTCGCACTTGGGATCCTTGAACTCTATGCCTACGGTGCCCTCGGGTTTAGTGTCTATCTGCATCACTCGCAGGGCTTTGGTCGATTGGCTTTTGGCGGTGATGGTCTGTGCGGAGATAAACTCGGTACCACTGCTCATGGGAGTGGCGGCTCCGCAGTCGAGGATAAGGTCGATGTATGTGTCGCCATTGCTGGCGGTCCAGGTGACATTTTCGGTGGGGAACTCGAAAATTTTCGTCACACTGCCTGCGCGGTCGCCCTCGGCAAAATGCACGGGCATGGACAGGATGTCGCCATAAGGCGTGTCGGCAAACTGGCGGAGCATGGGGTAGCGCCCTTTCTCGTGTTGCCAAGCTGCCTGGTCGGTGAAGATGTCGCCATTGATAAGCTCAGAGGTATTGTGCTCGCCACGATTATTTGTTGATTGGAAGTCTGTTGTCATTTGCTGCCGGTCGAAGTACCAGGTCTGGGCTTCAATTTCGGTTTCTGAGTTATCGGAGAGGATTCCCACGCCTCTGCGGCTAGTGAAATTCTCAACCTTGCCTGTCGATACGCAGCGTAGGATATGGCCAACAGGGCTGCCGGTGATGCCTCCGCCACTGCCTGCCTTTTGGGGCTTATGGACACCTGTGCCTATGCCGTATTCCACGTGGACGCAGGCATAGCAGTCCTCAATGGTGCCACAGTGGTTATAGACGGGGTCGTAAGCTCCTCTGCTTTTACTCCATGACACCTCGAAGTTGATTTCCCTGGAACCACCTACGAGGCCGCCGTTGTTAGTATTGCCATCGACGGCACCGTGGACCATGCAACGGCGGATGGTGGCCTCGCCTGTCATCACAGCGCACAGAATGCCAATGAAATTGGTGGCACTGATGTAGCTGTCAACAATGGCAAGGTCGTGGACATTGCCGCTGAGAAGGTTGAAAAGTCCTGCGCCGGTCACGGTAGAGTAATAGGTGAACGTTTCGTTATTAGAGCCAGGGCCAGTCTTGCTGATGGTGGCCGACTTGCTGGACGTGACATACATGCCATAGATGGTCTTGCCGTTGCCGTCGAGGTTGGCGTGCCACTCCACAGGTGTCCATTTACGGGCTCCGCTTTTCACCGACTCGTCGGATTGAATGAGGTGCTGGTTCATGAAGATGTCATTGACCAAGCGGAAATAAGCGCCCTCCCTGTTCTTGGTGGGGTCGGCTGCAGCCTTGACCAGTTGCGATACGTTCTGGATGAGATAAGGTGTGTTTTGCGTACCGTCGCCGGCGAAGATGTCATTGGGTTCATCGTCGTTCCATTCCACGCCGTAGGCAACGTCGAGGTGAATGGTGCGGGTGAGGCTGGAGGCAATGTGGGTGACGGTGAGTTCGGTTTGGCCTGGGTCGAGCGGCTGGACATGAAACGGGTCGTCCTCCTTGTCGAATTCCAGGAAAGAGGCGTCGTTGGGCAGCGTGAAGCGGGCCAACTCACCCACGCCCGGCTGGTTGCTCACCAAGGGTGCCAGCGTGAAGGGTGTTGTGATGTAGTAGGCACTGAAGCTGGTGCTCTTCTTGCCTTCGCTGATATAGAACGGGATGGAGGCCAGAATGAAATTGTCCTTAAAGGCCACTTCCTGGTTGTTGTGGTCAAGCGCATAGTTCTTCATCATGTCGCGGGGCATGATGTAGCAGTACTCGTAACCGACGTGCTCGCCCTCCACCTCTTGACTGGCCAGTTCCCTGGTCAGTTTGGTTTCAACCCCATTCAGTGTTCCCGATGAGCAGGCAGGCAGCCCGCACATGTTTTTGTCAACAAACACATCGTTGAAAGCCCGGCTCTCGTTGAAGAAGCCGATAGCATTGTCACTGGAAGTTGTTGAGCAGTTGCCCACTATCGAGCCATAGTTCATTGAGCCAAGCTGTGTCTTGTCGTATTTGAATGTACCTGCAAAAGTGCATTGGGTAATATACGCACTGCACTGCGTGTTGTTGCTGTTTTCGAGAAGACCTATTAAGCCTCCCACATTGGTGTCTTGTCCGTTTTTTAACTCTATGCCGCCACTTGCAAAACAGTCGGTAAAGGTAACAGGACTCAACACGAATCCTGTCAGGCCACCAACCAACCCCGTTCCAGAAATAGAAACAGCCGATGAACAGTGTTCAATGTTTGCAGACTGCAGATAGCCGAACAACCCTCCCATAAAGGGGCGGTCGGCATCGGCTGGGGCCGTAATGGAGCCAGAAGCCGAACAATAGGCAAAGACAGCTTTATTGTCGGCAAAGCATTCGCCTATCAGTCCTCCTGCCCTTACTCCTGAATACGAATCGACGGTGATTTCAGTACTGGCGTGGCAGTCTTCCACGAACACGGTACTCTCATCCAAATTATAGTTCACACCGTTGTATTTGCCTACCATGCCACCACACATGTGCCCGCCGAGGATGCCTGTAACCGTGCAATGACGGAACACGCAACCAGCAGCCAACCCTACAAGACCTCCCGTGATGCCATTGCCGTCAGACGGTTGCATAATACGCACGTTAGTGGCTGTGCAATTCTCAATGGTTATAGTAGAATTGGAATCTATCATTCCACAAAGGCTACCGGCCGCGAAATCTCTACTGATTTGAAAATCCACATCAGAAAAGCGAGCGCCACTAATACTTTGATTCAGTATTTCGAAAAGTCCGAAGTGATAGGGACCGTTCCAACGGTTGCCTACAGCCCGGATGGTCATTCCCTTGATGAAATGCTCACCCTTAAACTTTACTGTTCCTTTGAACGTTTCTCCTATGGGCACCCAGTTCAGCGTCTGCTCCTGGCCGTCAACCACTTTCTGCTTTCCCAAGTCAATGTTTGCATTCGACAGGTCGAAGAGGAAGTGATTCCCCTCATACGACATATTGTTAACATTCACATTATACGTCAGTAATGCCAACTGCTCAGGGGTGTTAATCACATAAGGAGCAGACTGTGAGCCACTACCTCCGCCAAAACTACTGGCCTTGGCCTCATACCACGTGGGGCCGTCGATGCCTGTCACCTGGGTGTAGGCCTCTGCATGGAGGCAGCAAAGCACGGCGAGTGTGCATGCTGCGATTATCTTACCGATTGTCTTCATGTTGTTTTGAATGTATGTTGGTTAGAATTTGAATTTCAAAATGTCTTTGCCAGTGCTGAGCACATACACGTCGTGCTGTTTCAGCGGAACAAAGATGGTTTCGGCCGTCGCGGGCTCGCTGTAGATGGCCACGCCTGCGGAATTGAACACGCGCACACGGGTTCCTTCTGCCTCTCCCTCTGCCGAGAGCGCCTGGCGGACAGGCAGTCCGCTGATGCGCACACCGCCTTCCTCGTTGGTGATGCGTATGTTGAGACGCGCCTTCTGTTCGTCGAAACGCACAGGGTTGATGGCGGTCGGGTCGTTGCTGGGCTGCAGGATGACGTAGTGGATGTTGTCGCTGTAGCTGGCGTTGTTGACAAGCGGATTCTGGCCCGCTGCCTGCTTGGTGTCGTAGATGTGTGCCGAGAGATAAGCATCGGTGGTTTCCACCACGCCTTCGGCCCGGATGGTGGCATAAGCCTTGCGTACGCCTCCGAAGCTGTGGAAGTCGGATGAACGAACCACGGTGATGGCTCCGTCGGTCAGTGGCACAGGATAGGCTGGATGGGCATAGACACCCACATGCACTTCGTTGTCGGGGTTGAGTCCACGCGTAGAGCGGTCAATCAGCTCAACGGTGAAGATGTTCACGCCGTCTTCAATGCCTTGTCCGATAAGTCGCATCTCGATGTTTTCCATGACGACGCGACGGGGCGCAGTCTGTTTGAGCTGTCGCAGCAGGCTGACATTCTTGCGGCGGGCATGCATGGATGCGCGGAATACGTTGTCATAATCGACAAGTACCTTGGTGGAGAGATAGCCATCGAAGTTGTCGAGCGGATATTCAACCACGAAGTTGCGGCTCTGCATGGGTGGGACGTAGGAGTTGTCGATTGAGTAATCATGTCCGTTGAGCGACACCGTGACGTGGTTGATGGTTGATGTGCCAGTGTTGATGACGTTGATTTCCACGGGCATGGTGCTGCTGCCGAGGAGCGATGTCCGCGAGAAGCAAACCTCGTAGCGGAAACTGTTGGTGAAGTAGCGTTCGCTCTGCACGATGACGGCTTCGTCGGTTTCAGTGTCGGCCAGTGAATAGACCACTTTGATGTGTTGGTCGTCAAGGAATCCGTCGAAATCCATCATGAACAGTTCGTCGGTTTCAGCACCCAGCGTGAGGGGCGCGGTGATGCGCATGGTGGGGTCGAGGGCTATGCGCGATGCGTTGAGCATCAAGCGGGTTTTGCCCGTGTCCTTTGATGAGCCCTCGGTGCCGTGGGCGGTGTTGTTCATTTCTGTCCAGAGCACGGCAAAGTCGTTGAGACGGTTGGCCGAACGGTCGCAGACGATCTTCACCAGTTCGGGCGTACAGAAGTTGGCGCCCAGGTCGTTGCCGGCCAAACCGTTGCCCTGTCCGTCCATGTTGAGTGTCTTGACGTAGATGTCGCGCAGGGTGTCGTTCTTGGCATAGAGCATGGCAATGACGGCATGCTCACCCACGCGGTTCATGAAGAAACGCATCGGCTGGATGTTCTCGCTGGTTCGAGTCACCACCTTGGTTTCAAGTGGCACGGATGCGTAGCTGAACTTTCGGGTGCGCTTTTCCGGATCGAGAAGGTTTTCAGTGATGTTGGTGCCAACGAGCACGGTGTCGTTGCGCATCATGAGGTCGTACTGGGCGATTGTGTGGGTGGCGTCGAGCTTCTGTATCTGTATGGGCGCGCTCCAAATCTTTCCATTGTAGATGGAGAGCATCAGGCTTCCGTCAAGATAGGTGTTGTAGTACTCGTTGTCTGCCACATCGGCCCTGTTGAGAGTCTTGATTTGTCCGTGTTGCCAGACGCAGGCTGCATGTCCGTCGTCTTGCATGGTCACGATGGGCTTGGCGTCCACTTCACCTGGGTTGTGGGCGATGACCATGTTTTTCCACGCTCCGCCTTCGGTGCGCATGTTGGCCATGATGCGTTGCTGCTGGCCCAACTTGGTGGCAGCCTCCACGTCGTTGTCGGTGTTGAGTTCGCTTTCGCTCACCGGGCGTGTCATTTCTTCATAGACCACGATTTCGTGCTTGCCGCGCTTTGAGCGCATGTGGTTGGAAGCCTTCAGCCCTTTGTTGGAGAGCGAGGTGGTGGTGCCCGTCGCTGTGTTGAGCACTGCTATGTTGTCATCGTTGTAGTCAGAGGCTTTGCCCATGTCGTTATAGACGATGGTGTTCTCGTCCAGATAGTGGGGGTTGGCATTGCTGGTCACGTCGGTGACAATGGTTTTCCCGAAGTCGGTGTCTTCGGGATTCGAGATGGCTTTGCGTATGCGCGAGGAGTGGCGCAGATAGCGTGGAGATTTCATTGGCCCGAAGTTGTTGGGTTCGGGTGTCCAAAGGGCGTTGCCCTGAAGTTCTTCGTTGTGAGTTTCGAAGAATGCATTCTTGGCACCGGCCGTCGGGGCCCAGTAGGGATACTTCTCGTGGAAGGGGTTTCGGTTGTCGGCATAGGGAAAAAGCCATCTGCCACCCAAATGCGTCTCGGCACGTGCCTGGCCTGTAAGCAAGACCGAGCGTATGGAAGCGTAGGCTTCGAGTATGCCTATGCCGAGCACCATGCCTCCAAAGTCGTGGTGGCTGCGATAGTCGGTTCCATATCCGAAACCGGCGGCCACCTTCAGTCCGGCGCGCACACCAGCTTGGAGATGAAGGAACGGGTTGGGGGGTGTGTGCAGTTCAATGGCTGCTCCTGTCTTCATCTTTCCCGTCATGGTGAGGAGGAATCCCCAGCCATCTACGTCGTAGCCCACATCCTTGTCTGCCCAGTTCTTCACAGAGAAGTCGAGGTCGAAGCCTGCCGACCACACAGCGGTGGCCGAAATGAGATTAAACTTGCTCAGGTATTTGCTGATCCATTCTCCGGGTTTCCCCAGTTTTCCGGCTATCACGTCGATGTAGTTCGGGATGCCCAAACCATAGGAATAGGTTATTTTCCCTCCACCTTCAGAGATGACGAAGTTGGGGTTGGCTCCTTCTTTCTTTTTGCCGTTCTTGTCAAGGTCTTTCTTGACGAATCCCAGGAATCCGGACACACTGAAATTGAATCCGAAGCTGTGGCCGGGCTTGGGCACGGCGAAGATGTCGTCAATGTCTTTGTAAATCCAGTTTTCGAGTTTCGCAGCAGTACCGTCGCTCACGACCGAAGCGTCTATGCCGTGCCATTTTTGGGTGGCGTTGGGGTCGTCGCCTTCCTGCATGTTCTCTTTCTTGAACTTGTCCCAGTTGGCCAGCTCCTTCTGCTCTTTGCGCAGGTCGCTGAACTTTTCGTCCTGTGGGTTGAAAGTGTAGCTCATCGAGCCTTTGAAGTTGAGGCATTTCTTCAAGATGCTGACATACCACGAGAAGTTGATCTTCACTGAGTGTGGCGAGTTTTTGCCCAAGTCGGGCCCCCAGCTGTAGTTTGAAGGTATGCCAACGTCAAAGTTGGCGTCGCCATCGCCTCCACCAGCCTTGAGGGGGTCTTCTTCGCAGACTCCTCTGATGGTATTGTTGACGATCTCGTCGTTGGTTTCTTCAGAAGCCTTCTTGCGGTCGAAGTGGATGCGCTGGAACATGGGCAGACCCTCGTAGGTCTTGTCGTCTGCCATGAGGTGAAGTCGGCACTCCGTGTCGAGGGGCATACCTGTCAAATCGTAACTCACATCGTAGTAGTCGTAGGTGAAGATGGGAATGGTGACGGGAGCCGACGTGTTGGCATCCGAATGGTAGCGTTCCAGTTCGCTCCAAGTCTTCGAGTCATAGGCTACAAGGTCGGGCTTCTGTATGTTGTTCCCTCCACCCTTGCTTTTGGAGAATGTCATCACCAACTGTGCATGTTTGTCAATGGACCGCCCCTGCATCAGTTTTGGGGCTTCCTGGCCGGCATTGGCGTCGAAGTAAAGGGTGGTGGTGGCGGGCTGGCCCGAGAGGTCCACGTCCTCAAGGTCGCACAGCGCGTGGTCAACGCCCCTATAGACCACCACCTTCTTTGTGTCGCGCAGATTGTAGAAGTGCTGGTCGCTGATGGAAAAGTCTGCATATTTGGAGTTGCCCGGAATCATGGTGATTTCCGCGGTGCAGCGTTCCTCGTCAACGATGCCCGAGATGGGGTCGTAGGCTCCGGGATACTTGTAAATGGCGGGGAAGAATCCCTTGGAAAGTATTTCCAGATAAACGGGGTTGCCCATTGTGATCACCTTGTGGGCCTCGCGGCTCTTGTCGTAGCCGTCGTACTTCACCTGGTTGTTTGGGATGTAGTTGCCGTTGGCATCGACGCGAGCCACGTTGATTTTCTCGATTTGGGTGATGGGAATGCCGTTGCTGCGGCGCAGCTTGACGTAGAGTGTGTCGAAATTCTCAAACAGTCCGGTGCCTATCCAGTTGAAGTTCACCAGCTCGCGGTTGGCGTGGCGGTCCAGATGGAAGGAAGGCGTCAGCGTGAGGAAATTGAAGTCGGGGTCGGTGCCCGCACCTGGATGGAGACGGCTTTTGTCTATGCGCAGTTTCTTCTGCTTGCTGCCTTTTTCGGCTGCTCCCGTGGTGAGGAACACGTCGGTCAGTTCTTTGTTTTCCGGAACATAGAAAGACTGGAAATTGTTTCTCTGAAGTTTCAGCGTGATCGTGTCTTCTTTCAGCAGTCCGTCATCGTCGGAGTAGCTGAGCACATAGTCCATGTTATAGACCTCACCGTCGGCCTGTCGCTTGGAGTCGAGCTGGAAGATGTACAGGTTTTGGTCGTTCCAGTCATGAACGTGATATTGGAAAGTCAGCGTGTCGGCCTTTTCACCGATTTTCCACACCCGTATTTTCACGGGGGCCTCCTGCAGGGGCATGTTGGCATAGAAATAGCGGCTCACGGTGATGTTGATCACTTTGCCGCTGCCGTCGGTAGCCTCCACGCCATAGGCTTCGTTGTTCTCATTTCCGTCGTTGATGCGGAAACAGAGCAGCGAGTGGTCGCGCATTTTCCAGAACGCTTGCTGATGGGTAAGGTTTTTCATGTCTGGCGAACTGAACATTCGCATGATGGTGTTCGCCTCGGCCGCATTGGTGTAAATGTCGCCGTTTGGCATCACTGGGCGCCAATCGAGCTCTTTGGAATCTTCTATATTGGCCAAATCTGCCACGTCGGATGTGTTGTTGGCAAAATACAACTTGAAGTTCTGTGCATGGCTGCCCGTTGAAAGAAGGAGCAGCACGAGCGAGAACAGAAGGTGAAGCTTATTTTTTTTCATATACTTATGATTGTTTTTTTTCTTGTTGCTAAAAACTCGGACTTCTTCGTATTTGTTGATCTTCTCTGCATGAAAGCTCACACTTCTAGTCGTCCCACAAAGAACGTTGCTGGAGCCCGTCCTCCGTGTTGAATTCGCTTTCGCCGGCAAGCGCATCTTGCGTACCATCTTTGGGATTAAAGGGCATTGGCTCGCTGGGGCTGCCGTTCTGCATGGTGCATTCGCCGTCAATGGCCTTAGCCTTTGTTTGCGGCTGAAGGTAATTCTTCTTTTTCATTTTGTTTTTTAAGGAAATGGTTTGCCCAACTGTCTGAAACTGTTGTTGGTATCAAGTTGATGAATTGATATTTATCATTTGCAAAAATAGTATATTTGGAAATGTTTCACAACTTTTTTTTGTTAAAATTAAACGGATTGTTCGGACAAATGCCATTTTTCCAGACAAGCAACGAAAAATGACCCGTTTTTTGTCCGATAACCACCATCTTTCATTTGTTTTTTTTAATAGTTGCAAATAAAAATCGTGTGCGTACATTATTTTTTAATTACGAGTCAGATGGAGAAACATCGGAAGCGGTAAATGCAACTCTGCGCATGGCGAAAATGCTTCTCGACGATACGCTTGTTTTTTCTGGAAAAACCAGAGCTGTCTCCCGACGTTGTTCTCGCGGTTGATGGAAAAGGAAAACAGGGGCACGACGCGGCTGCCATTAAAGCTCGACGAAAAAAACATGCGGATATTTTTGGCATTTTCACGAAATTGCTTTATTTTTGCAGATTATAACAAAACAAAAGGGCTTATGCAGAATAATTGTCATCTCTCGGTGCTTGTTCACAAACAGGCTGAGACGTACGGTGAGAAAACGGTGCTGAACTATCGCGACTTCGGCAGCCTGAAGTGGAAGACCGCCTCGTGGAACGAGTTTTCACAGAAAGTCCGGCAGGTGTCCAACGCGCTGCTCAACCTTGGCGTGAAGGTTCAGGAGAATGTGGGCGTATTCGCGCAGAACACCGTCCAGGGGCTGTTTGTCGATTTCGGTGCGTGGGGTGTACGTGCAGTCACCATTCCCTTCTACGCCACTAGCAGTGAGCAGCAGATTCAGTACATGATAGGTGACGCTCAGATACGTTTCCTCTTCGTGGGCGAGCAAGAGCAGTACGACAAGGCGCACCGCATATTCCCGTTGTGCCCCACGCTGGAGCGCATCATCGTGTTTGATGCCAGTGTGCGCATCAATGCCCACGACCCGAACACCATCTTCTTCGACGACTTCATGAAGCTGGGCGAAGGTTTTCCGCGCCAGTCGGAGCTGGAAGAACTCTATCGGCAGGCCTCTATGGACGACTTGGCCAACATCCTCTACACCAGCGGCACTACGGGCGACTCGAAGGGAGTGATGCTCACTTACGGACAGTATCATGCAGCCTTCGAGGCCAACGGCAAGTGCGTACCCGTGACCGAGAAGGACCGCATCATGAATTTCCTGCCCTTCACCCATATCTTTGAGCGCGGATGGACCATTCTGTGCCTCACCGTGGGGGCTGAACTCATCGTGAACACTTATCCCCGTGAGGTGCAGCAGTCGATGCGCGAGACTCACCCCACGTGCATGAGCTCGGTGCCCAGGTTTTGGGAGAAAGTGCTGGTGGGCGTCAGGGAGAAGATTGAAAATTCGAACGCTGTGGAGCGCAAATTGATGAACAAGGCGCTGGCTGTAGGCCGCAAACACAACATAGAGTACCTGAGCCGTGGCAAACGGCCGCCGCTGCCGCTGCATCTGGAATACAAGATGTACGACAAGACGCTCTTCAGCCTTGTGCGCAAACAACTCGGACTGGAGAACGCCCACTTCTTCCCCACTGCCGGCGCAGCCGTGTCGGCCGAGGTGGAGGAGTTCATCCACTCGTTGGGCATCAACATGATAGTGGGCTACGGGCTGACCGAAAGCCTGGCCACCGTCAGCTGCGACCATCTGGGCGAACCGTTCACCGTGGGGTCGGTGGGCCGTCCCATTGAAGGCATCGAGATAAAGATTGGCGAGGACGACGAGGTGCTGCTCAAAGGCCCGACCATCACGCGCGGCTACTACAACCGGCCAGCCCTGAATGAGCAGGCTTTCGATGCCGAAGGCTTCTTCCACACCGGCGATGCGGGCTACATGAGCAACGGCGAGCTGTTCCTCAAGGAACGCATCAAGGACTTGTTCAAGACTTCCAACGGCAAGTACATTGCGCCCCAGATGATAGAGTCGAAGTTGCTTGTTGACAAGTTCATCGAGCAGATTTCCATCATTGCCGACGAGCGCAAGTTCGTATCGGCACTCATCGTGCCCGCCTATGCGGAACTGGAGGACTATGCCAAGGAGAACAACATCGTCTTCAGCAGCCGCGAGGAACTCTGCCAGAACAAACAGGTCAACCAAATGATAAAAGAGCGCATCGACACACTGCAGCAACAGTTGGCCAGCTACGAGCAGATAAAGCGTTTCACCCTGCTCCCCCATCCGTTCACCATGGAGTCGGGAGAGTTGACCAACACGCTGAAAATCCGTCGTCGTGTGCTCAACGTGAACTACAAGGACGTGATCGACAAGATGTACGAAGAATAAGGGTGGATGGCTGAGACACCGGAGCATCTGGTACATTTCAATGGCTGTAAGTCCCTGGATGTTCATAAATGAGATATTACTGAAAAAGATAATGATTACCCAAGACCAACTGAAAAACGTGATGGAACGTGCCGATGCACTCCATCATTATCTGGATATAGACCGCAAGCAGATAGAGTTTGAAGAAGAACAGCTGCGCACACAGGCACCCGACTTCTGGGAGGATCCGAAGCGGGCGCAGGAGCAGATGAAGAAAGTGAAGGACATACAGAAGTGGATCGACGGCTACAAAAATGTGCGTACGCTCGCCGACGAGTTGCAGCTGGCTTTCGACTTCTACCACGACGACATGGTGACCGAGCAGGAGGTGGACGACGACTACCAAAAGGCTCTCGCCGCCATTGAGGATCTGGAACTGAAGAACATGCTCCGCCAGAAGGAAGACCCCATGGACTGTGTGCTCAAGATTAACTCGGGAGCAGGAGGCACCGAGAGCCAGGACTGGGCACAGATGCTCATGCGCATGTACACCCGCTGGGCTGAGGCCCACGGCCACAAGGTGACGGTGAGCAACCTTCAGGACGGCGATGAGGCAGGCATTAAGAGCGTCACCATGGAAATAGAGGGCGGCGAATATGCCTACGGCTATCTGAAGAGCGAGAATGGCGTTCACCGCCTGGTGCGCGTGAGCCCCTTCAACGCCCAGGGCAAGCGTATGACTTCGTTTGCGTCGGTGTTCGTGTCGCCCCTTGTAGATGACACCATCGAGGTGTACGTCGATCCGGCCAAACTCTCATGGGACACGTTCCGTAGCAGTGGTGCCGGCGGCCAGAATGTGAACAAGGTGGAGTCGGGAGTTCGACTGCGCTATTGGTACACCGACCCCGACACGGGCGAGGAGGAGGAAATCCTCATCGAAAACACCGAAACGCGCGACCAACCCAAGAACAAAGAGCGCGCCATGACCCTGCTGAAGTCGCAACTCTACGACCGCGCCATGAAGAAACGTCTGGAGGCTCAGGCCAAGATAGAGGCTGGGAAGAAGAAAATAGAGTGGGGGAGCCAGATACGCAGTTACGTGTTCGACGACCGTCGTGTCAAGGACCACCGCACCAACTACCAAACCAGCGACGTGGACGGCGTGATGGACGGCAAAATCGACGGTTTCATCAAGGCCTACCTCATGGAGTTCCCTGTCACCGACGAAGAGTGACACCCTCAATCTGCTCCTCCCCAAAGGGGGCGTGGCGGCAGATTTGAAAAGGAGAAAAACAACGATAACTAAAAACAAATAAGTATTATGAGCAAGAAAAAAGTAAATGCAAAGCGCGAAGCTTTCAAAAAGAAACAGGAACAGCAAGGACAGCGGGTGGTGAATTGGATCTTTGGAGTCCTCATTGCCCTCGGTGTGATCTACGCCATCTATCTTTGCCTGTAAACGGCTAACCAATCAACCGTAAAAACACATCACTATGAGTGGACTTGAGATTGAACGAAAGTTCCTGGTAAAAAAAGGCGACGCGTATCAACGCGCCGCCTTTTCAAGTAGCCGCATAAAGCAGGGCTACATTCCGTGTGACAATGCAACTGTGCGCATCCGCTTGCGGCAGCAGGACGCAGGGGAATCTCTCCGAACCACCGGGGGGCAAGCCTTTCTGACCATCAAGGGAAAGAGCCTTGACGGAGGCCTGTCGCGCTATGAGTTCGAGAAAGAAATCACCATCGACGAAGCCGAGCATCTGCTGAGGCTCTGCCGTGGCGGGGTGATAGACAAGCGCCGCTACCTGGTGCGTAGCGGGCGGCATGTGTTCGAGGTCGATGAGTTCTATGGCGACAACGAGGGGCTTGTCATGGCCGAGGTGGAACTGAACAGCGAAGACGAACCCTACGAAAAGCCCGATTTCATCGGGCCAGAAGTGACGGGCGACCACCGCTTCTACAACAAGCAAATGCTGAGAAATCCGTTTAAACTTTGGCGAGACACTTTGCCAGAAGCATACAGGTAAGCGCACCTAGGGTGGCACCCGTGCCGTTGGCCAGAAAATCGAGCCATTCGCCACTGCGGTTGCCCGCCGTCAGGTAAGCCTGCGCCAATTCTATCAGTCCGCCCATCAGCAGCGGAGCCAGCCAGCCGCCGAGCAACAGCTTTCGGAGGCTGGTTGTTTTTTGTCCGTTGGCGGACGGGCGGTGGCTGCGCATGTACTCCCACCAAATGAGACTCACCAGGACCAAATACATGGCCATGTGAACCCATTTGTCGAAGAACGACACGTCGCTCAACGGCGTCTCGGGCACCGGCATCAGGCATGCCACCCAAATGGCTGCTGTCAGCAGGCACGACAGTGGGTAGCGCTTGACCTTGGCCAAGAGCCATCGCATCGAAAAAAAACCGTCTTTCATTTCCGTTTCTTCTGTCTTTTCTGTCATTTCGGGTGCAAAGATAGTGCAAAACGAGGGATTGACTTCCACGAATGTCGATATTTTTCATTTTTCCTGATGAATTCGCATTTTTTCTGCCATTATTTTTATATTTTTGCACCGAAAATCTTCTTATTCATATTTTATGTCACAAAAAGAACGAGCGAACTTCGGAAGCAAACTGGGCATTATCCTGGCCACGGCGGGTTCGGCGGTAGGACTGGGCAACGTGTGGCGTTTCCCCTACATGACGGGCCAGAACGGCGGAGGCACCTTCATCCTGATTTACATTTTGTGCGTGTTGCTGCTGGGCATTCCCTGCATGGTGAGCGAATTCATCATTGGCCGCCATGCTCAGGCCAATACGGCGCGCGCCTACGGCAAGTTGGGCGGCCGAGGCTGGGCCTTGGTCGGCGGACTGGGTGTGCTCACCGGTTTCCTGATTACGGGTTACTACGCAGTGGTTTCGGGTTGGTGCCTGCAATATCTTTACGCTTCGTTGGCGGGCCAGCTGAAGGGCGACCCGGCCTATGTGGCTCATTATTTCCAGAATTTTTCGCAAGACCCGCTGCTGCCCGTGTTCTGGACGGTGGTGATTTTGGGCATAACCTGCTTCGTCATCGTGCGTGGTGTGGAGAAAGGCATTGAGCGCGCCTCAAAAATGCTCATGCCCACACTGTTCATTCTGCTGCTCGTCATTGTGGTGGCCTCGTGCCTGCTGCCGGGTGGCGGCCAGGGCATCGCTTTCCTGCTGAAACCCGACTTGTCGGCCCTCGACAAGGATGTGTTCCTTGGCGCTCTGGGGCAGTCGTTCTATTCGCTCAGCATCGCCATGGGCTGCATCTGCACTTATGCCTCCTACTTCAGCCGCGACACCAACCTTGGCAAGTCGGCCGTCCAGATAGCCGTCATCGACAGTGTGGTGGCCGTACTGGCAGGCCTGATGATTTTTCCCGCCGCCTTTTCGGTGGGCGTCAATCCTGACAGTGGCCCGTCGCTCATTTTCATCACCCTGCCCAATGTGTTCCAGCAGGCATTCGTTGGCATGCCCGTGGTGGGCTATGTCATTTCCTTGCTCTTCTACGGACTCTTGGCCCTGGCCGCACTCACGTCGCTCATCTCGCTGCACGAAGTGAGCACGGCGTTCTGCCACGAAGAGTTCCACCTGTCGCGCCGCACGGCAGCCATAGCCGTGACCGTGACCTGTGCAGTCATTGGCACATTCTGCTCGCTTTCGTTGGGCCGATTTGACGGGCTGCAGCTGTTCGGCAAGTCGCTGTTCGATGTGTTCGACTTCGTCACTGGCCAAATCATGCTTCCCGTGGGTGGCTTCCTCACCAGTCTTTTCGTGGGGTGGTACATTCCCCGCAAGGTGGTTCATGGCGAGTTCACCAACAACGGCACACTCAGTGGTCGTCTGTTCGGGCTGTTTCTGTTCAGTATCCGCTTCATCTGTCCATTGGGCATCCTCCTCATCTTCCTCCACCAGTTTGGAATCATTTAAGGTCCATCATCATGGCTCGTAGCAAGTTTGGCAGTCTTTTAGGCATTGTTTTGGCCACCGCAGGCTCTGCGGTGGGGTTGGGCAACGTGTGGCGTTTCCCCTACATGACAGGACACAACGGTGGAGCTGCCTTCATTGTCTTCTATTTCGTTTGCGTGTTGTTGTTGGGGCTGCCGGGCATGATTAGCGAATTCATCGTTGGCCGTCACGGTGGCGCCAATGCGGCCCGTGCCTACGACCAACTGTCTCGCGGCAAGCCGTGGCGGCTGGTGGGCTATTTGGGCATACTCACTTCCACCATCATTCTGGGCTTCTATGCCGTGGTGGCCGGATGGTGCCTGCAATATTTGTTCGCTTCGCTCATGGGGAGCCTCAATGGCGATTCCAGTTACGTAGCCCGCTACTTTGCCGACTTCTCCGCCCATCCGCTGAAACCGTGCCTCTGGGCCGTGGCCTTCGTCCTGATCACCCATCTGGTCATTGTGCGTGGTGTGCAAAATGGCATCGAGCGCGCCTCAAAGCTGCTCATGCCCACGCTGTTGGTGCTCTTGGTAATTATCGTCGTCGCCTCGTGCATGCTGCCTGGTGCCATGCGTGGAGTGGAGTTTCTGCTGAAGCCCGACTTCTCGAAACTCAGCGGCAGTGTTCTGCTCGAAGCCCTGGGCCAGGCTTTCTTCTCGCTCAGTCTGGGTACGGCCTGCCTCTGCACCTACGCCTCCTATTTCGACCACAACGTCAACTTGGGTCGCTCGGCCCTGCAGATTGCCCTCGTCGATACGCTCATTGCCATACTGGCAGGCTTGATGATCTTCCCCGCCGCTTTCTCTGTGGGCATCACCCCCGACGCCGGCCCGTCACTCATCTTCATCACCCTGCCCAACGTCTTCCGCGAGGCGTTTGCAACCATGCCTGCTGTCGGCTACGTCATTTCCGTCATGTTCTATGCACTGCTGGTGTTTGCCGCGCTGACCAGCACCATCTCGATGCACGAAATCGGCACGGCCTTTTTCCACGAAGAGCTCCGTCAGCCGCGTCGTCGCGCCGCATGGGTTCTGACGGTAGCCTGCAGTGTGATAGCCGTCGGCTGCTCGCTGTCGATGGGAGCCTGTCCCGGGTTGAAGCTCCTTGGAGTCAACCTGCTCGACTTCTGCGACAAGCTGACAGCCCAATATCTCTTGCCACTGGGCTCGTTGCTCACCTGCCTGTTTGTCGGTTGGTATGTGCCGCGCGTCACCGTTCATGGCGAGTTCACCAACAACGGTGCCCTCAGGGGCCGATTCTTTGGTCTTTATCTCTTTGCCGTGCGATTCCTCTGCCCCCTCTGCATAGCACTGATTTTCCTCCATCAAATGGGGGTGATTTAAAGGGGTGGGGATAAGAAAAAAAGTATTCTGATTGTCTAACCGCCTGATTGTCTTACTGCCTAACCGTCGAGCCATGAACTTCAAGGAACTGTTCTACTTTCCACGATCCGACCGAAAGGTGTTGCTGGCTCTCTTGCTGATTGCCACCATTGCGCTGGCCTGTTTCTACTTCATCGGAGGACGCTACAAAGAAACCACCCTCACGGCAGCCGACTCGGCTGCCGTTCGTAACTGGCAGGGCGCACCCCGACACGCCTACAGGCAGCGCTACCGCCACAACCGACGAAAATGGTACTACAACGAGTCTGCCGAACGGCACACCGAACTATTCCCATTCGACCCCAATACCGCCGACAGCAGCCAGCTGCTGCGTCTCGGGTTGCAATCCTGGCAGGTAAGGAATATATATAAGTATCGCAACGCCGGGGGCATCTACCGCAAACCACAGGACTTTGCCCGCCTCTACGGCCTTACCGTAGGGCAGTATCGTCGGCTCGAACCCTACATTCATATAGGAAAAGACTTTATGGATGCGGCCACGCTCTACGACTACGAACCCGCCGGCGAGCGTGATACCGTCAGGTCGCCCATCAAGATTGAACCCACCGAGCGCGTCGTGCTGAACGATGCCGACACCAACCGACTCAAGAAAGTTCCGGGCATAGGATCGCACTTCGCCAGGAAAATTGTGCAATACCGCGAGCGGTTGGGAGGTTTCTACAGCGTCAACCAACTGCTCGAAATCGACGATTTCCCCGAGTCGGCGCTCAGTTTCTTCATCATTCCCGACGACCAGCTGCGCAAAATCAACCTCAACCGGCTCACGCTCGACCAGTTGCGTCGCCATCCCTACATCAACTTCTTCCAGGCAAAGGCCATCACCGACTACCGGCGGCTCAAAGGACCTCTGCACAGCCTGCACGACCTGCGCCTGCTGAAAGACTTTCCGCCAGAAGCCATCAGACGGCTCCAACCCTACGTCGAGTTCTAGTCCGTTGCCCGGCCGGCATGGCATTGTTCCGCCGGGCGGTGGCAGAAAAAAAGAGAAGTGGCTGAAAAACTCAGCCACTTCTCCGTCTTGCTCTTGGTCTTTAGGTCGGGATGAGGCGACTCGAACGCCCGACCCCTACGTCCCGAACGTAGTGCGCTACCAACTGCGCTACATCCCGATTGCTTTTCTTGAAAAGCGGTGCAAAGATAGTGCATTTTTCGCAATTACTAGCATGTTTTGGGAGAAAAATCGAAAAAAATTTGCTTTGTTCGCAAAAAAGCCGTAACTTTGCACCCGCTCTGAACGAAATGACTAGGGCGTTGGTGTCCTTTTCGATGGTTCGGGGCGTATGATCATAGTTGGTGCCTTAGCTCAGTTGGTAGAGCATCGGACTGAAAATCCGTGTGTCCCCGGTTCGATTCCTGGAGGTACCACAGAAGATTGCAAGAATCCGTTTTCCCGTTGGGGGAGACGGATTTCTTTTTTTTGTCCCCCGCCGTGCCAAAATTGTCGTCATGAGCCGTCACCATTTTTTCTGGAAAATATGAACCTGTCTTCCGACGATAATTTTGTATCTCTCGGCATGCTGAAAATATCTCCCGACGACAGGATGAAATTATCTAGAGAATTTGAACGCATTGTCGGGAGATATTTTTTATCGCCGGTAAATATTGTTTTATTTCCCGACGCCACATTCGTAGTCTCAAGGCCTTTTGGTTTCTTCAGCTGAAAAGCATACGCTACGCGTCTTTCAAAAACAAATAAAAACAAAAACGGACAAGGAAAAACAGGTTTTTATTTGTAAAGCACCTTG
>OCTX012280841.1_pt1 | contig 60908 bp, 52 predicted proteins | sample 1539691 | NCBI WGS metagenome assembly OCTX01 (sample SAMN02144231, study PRJEB22623) | gut metagenome | biome: sheep rumen | host: Ovis aries | place: New Zealand
GATGGACCGGTAGCTCAGCTGGATAGAGCAACAGCCTTCTAAGCTGTGGGTCAAGGGTTCGAATCCCTTCCGGTTCACAAAACAAAAGCCACATGGGAGTCTGAAAACTTGTTTTCAAGACGATTCTTGTGGCTTTTGTTTTGTTAGAAAGCCCGTGGCAGGGCAAGGGATGTGTTGTTTGTATTGCCATCGATTCATCAATTACCCGAACAGTTTGCCGAGCATACCAAGTATGTTGCGGACACTATCCTTGTCTGGCACCGGGATATTCAGAGACGTTTTTCCTGTCTGCTCGTCTGTAGTGACAATGCTTTCAAGCAGTTGCTCTGTTGATTCCGGTGATTTCAATGTCTCGGCAAGAGAGGCAAAAAACGACATGCCTTGAGCGACAAGTTCTTTTGGGTTGCTGCTCTTCTTGTCGGATGAAGATGTGGCAGAATAATTACCTTGGTCAGATGAATCACCAGACGCACTTGTGTGTCCTTTTTGCGTAGAGTAATCATGGTCAGAGCCAGAAGGTGTATGGTTTGTGTCTGTTCCACTTTCTTTTGCATGATTATTACTATTGTCTTCTGATGAGCCGTCATCTGACGTGGCTTGTTCTGCCGTTTCTTCATCGTATGGTCCAAATGGCAACTTAGGCTCTTCTTCTGACAAATTGTTTTCTTGCTCAGTGTCTTGCTCATTGATGGTGACAGGCTGCTCCGGTGTCTCTTCCTGCATCATGTCACTAAGAGTATCCATCATCTGATCGAGCTTCGACTTGTCGTTTGTGAAAATTGCATCAGCCCCGTTGTCGAGCACACCCTCAAACATGGCAGATTTGAATCTCAGCGTGTCAAGCATGCGTTCCTCAATTGTGCCTGCTGCGACCAAGTTGATTACCTGAATATTACGTTCCTGCCCTATACGATAAACTCGGGCTATACGCTGTTCCAATACAGCCGGATTCCATGGAAGGTCGATGTTGATAACGGTTGCGGCCGCTTGCAGATTCAGTCCGGTGCTGCCGGCATCTGTTGAGAGGAACACACGGCATTCAGGAGAGTCGGAAAAATCGTCAATCAAGCTTTTCCGTTGTTTTGAAGGAATGCTGCCATGAAGATTGGCATAGCCGATGTCTCTTTTTTCCAGTTCGCCTGCTATGAGGCGGGTCATACGTTCCCACTGACTGAACACGACTACCTTTTCCTCTTCATTTCCGTCAAACAGGGTTACGATGATATTGATGACTTCATCCACTTTCGTGTCGTGACGGGACTGCTGGTCGAGAATGAAGGTGCTGTCGCACAGCATTCGCATCTGCGAAAGGCACAGCATCAAGCGGTTGCGGTCAGCCTCCGAGAGAAATCTCATCCGCTTCCATTTGTACAATATACGACTGATGATGGATTTCTGCTCATCGTGCATTTCCATCTGTGTCTGTGTCATGGGGACGAACAGGTTCTTGTCCTGCCGGCCTGGCAGTTGGAGGCTCACTTGCTTTTTCGTTCTCCGGATTAGGTGCGACTTCAGTTTCTCTCCTATTTGATTCAGGTTCTTATATGCAATGACTTTGCCTAAATCGTTTGTCGCAATATGGTTATACTTAAATCTGTAGAAAGGTCCGAGGCAATATTGGTCAACCAACTGCATCACGGAGAACAGTTCCTCCAATCTGTTTTCCAACGGTGTGCCTGAAAGGATGACAGCATAGCGCGATGTGATTTTCCGCGCCGCCTTTGCAATCTGGGTTTTCCAATTTTTCAGCCTCTGCACCTCATCCATGATCAGCATGTCGAATGAGAGTGAGCCAAGCAGCTTGATGTCGTTAGCCATGGCATTGTAAGAGACGATTTTGTAGGGGTACGTCATGGACGGCTCATATTGTTCCTTCCGCTTAAGATGGTTTCCTTCGATTACCAGCACTTCTTTGCCCGTAAATTTCTCTATTTCTCGTTTCCACTGGTATTTCAGCGATGTCGGGCATACAATCAGCACATTCTCAACATATCCGTATCGCATGAACAACTCGGCAGTCGTCATCGCTTGAATGGTCTTGCCCAGTCCCATCTCATCGGCGATGATGGTCCGCCCCTGTCTGAAAGCGAAACGCACACCTTCCCTCTGATATGGATAAAGTGTGACATTTTGAACCAAGTTGTCGATGTCGTTGTCCGTGATGCCTGTCTCAATTTTCGTCCGTTCTATTAGTTCACGTCTTTCTATGATATAATCAATGGCGTCCTGATAGAACCGGAATGAAGGGCTGATATTGACTGCTTCAACCAAAAAGTCCATATAACAACCGTAAGACTCTGGCATAAGCACGCCGTCCTTGTTGAAATACCTGTTAGCAAGCTCCTCAAATTCTTCCCTGTTGTCACTGCCTATGCGGATCTTTACCTGACGCTCGCCTTTATACGACAAATAAACGGAAGTGTATGAAGGAAGCTCCTTATGAACTCTCAAATTCTTTTGTCCGCCAAGCCACAATTTTACTTTCTCCAGATGTTTGCATGTGCCCAGTTGTGAAGACTTAAAGTCCATGCAAGAGCAGTAGTTCCACTGACTGCCATGTCCCCGATAGACAACCTTGTATTTGTTTTTCGTGACAGGATTACTCACCACATATTCTCCAGGAGAATTATTGTCGTCCACAGCCTGGCAACTCATCGGCTCCTCTTGGGCGATATTTTGGCGTAGTTTTATTTGCCATTCTTCCAGCCCCATTTTCTCCGGCTTGACAATCCAAGAGAGTTTGGGTTTGTGGATAGTTCGTTTTCGTCTTTTACTTTTAGTTGTATTGGATTTTTTACGTCCATTATTATTGTCAGTTTTTCTCATTATGTATTTATTATGCTATTATGATTCTTCACTTCAAACTTTTCACTTCCATTCTTGAATAGAATCCATTACACACTTCTCATAGCAGGAGCCATCGTCATGTTCGTTGGCAATTCTTCGCCTATACGAATTCCTCCAACACCAGTTTGTGGTGGCCGGGTATGATGATGTGGTGGTTGCCAATGGGGTTGGTGAGGAAATAGCGGACCTGGTCGGCATCTGCCAGGCGGATGACTTGCTGTGTGCGGCAAAGGTCGGGCTTTGCTTCGTTGGCCACCAGCTCGCCTTCTGCGATGAAATGACGGGAGAGGTCGCCAGAGACTTTGAAGATGGTGACGGGGCCTTCCTTCATAAAGCCTCGAATGCCTATTCCGATGCCTGACTCGAAGTGGGTGTCAAATTCGTAATGCTCCACCATGTTCAGCGGGATGGTGCAGTGGGCGAACGTGACCAGGCCGTGCTCTGAGTCTATAACGGCGGGGTTAGCCTGGAATCCGCTGATGCCCGTCAGCGCATGGGATATGGTCATGGATACCATTGCTGGCACGTCTCCCTCACATCCGGCTATGATGCCTTCCGCGTTGAGCCGGGCCAATGCCAGGCAACCGGTGTTGTGGACGGCTGAGAGCAGGTCGAAGCAACGGAGAGTGAAGCCTTGAAGCTGCTGACGGCGGACGATGGTTTGCAGTGCATTGTAAATCTGTATGGCAACAGGCATGGACTGCCTGATATGCTCGTCAAGACCAGTCGTGTCCCATGACTTATCCACTGCAGTCCCGGCAATCGTGTTCAACAAAGTTTCCATTGGTATATCCACCAGCTCGATACCAAGACTCTGCCGCAGCTTTTCTCTGTCAGCATTGCTGGATATAAGCCAGTCCGACGGCTGGCCGATGACGGCCAGTCGTGTGCCATGCAATGTACGGACAGCCTCGGCTGCTTGGTGAAGGATGCGGATTCTCTTGTGGATGTATTCGCTGCTGCCATGTATGATCTCGCCTGCGAATCCCTGCTGTCGAAGCCAGGACAATATCTCCATAGAAGCTGCCAGGGAGTTGCTCTTGCCTGATGTGAGTAGATAGAAAGGGCTCTTTATGCCTGCTTGCGTGTGTTTTGCAAAACAGCCATTACGGAACAACCGAAGGAATAGACCTTCTGTGCCTCCGGTGCGTACATAGATGAGGTTGAGAGTATGTGAGCCGTAGTCTTCGTAATTGTTGCCTCGAAGAACATAATTGACATCCAGGCTTGATAGGAACTCATGGGTGGATGCTGCGACGCTTTTTTCATCGTGCAGCTCAGAGGTGAGGGTATAGATGGCGATGTCTGTCATAGGTAGGTATGTTATTGATTGCTTTCTTTAGATTCCCTGCGCTTGTCGTATTGCTCAGCAGTGATGGTGAACAGGGCGTCGCTGCTGGAGTTCAGTGCTGTCTCCATCGAGTCCTGGATTACGCCGATAATGAAGCCTACGGCCACCGCCTGCATGGAGATGTCGTGCGAAATCCCGAACAGGGAGCAGGCCATGGGGATGAGCAGGAGCGAACCTCCAGCCACGCCGGAAGCTCCGCAGGCAGCCAGGGTGGACAGCAGGCTCAGCAGCAGAGCGCTGGGAATGCTTACGCTCACACCCTGCGTATGGCATACGGCAAGGGTCATCACTGTTATCGTGATGGCAGCTCCTTCCATGTTGATAGTGGAACCGAGGGGTATGCTTACAGAATAGAATTTCTCGTCAATGCCCATGCGCTTGCACAACTCCATGTTTATGGGAATGTTGGCTGCCGACGAGCGTGTGAAAAATGCTGGCAGGCCGCTTTCCTTCAGGCAAGTCCATACAAGAGGGTAGGGATTCTTCCTCAAGTAGAGATACACAATCAAGGGGTTCACTATCAGCGCCACGAAAAGCATGCAGCCCACCAATAGCAACACCAGCTGCCCGTAAGTGGTGAAAACTCCGAGACCACTCTCTGACACCGAGGAAAACACCAAGCCAAGAATTCCGAAAGGTGCGAACTGGATAATCCATTTCACTGCCATCGACAGAACTTCTGCGAAGTCGGAGATGATGGTGATGGTGGTGGGACTGGCCAGTTTTCTGAGACCGATACCAATGACAATGGCCCAGAACAGGATGCCGATGTAGTTTCCGGATGAGAGGCTGCCCACGGGGTTGTTCACAATGTTCAACAGCATGTTCTGAAACACTTCGTACAGTCCTCCGGGAGATGTGGCTTCCGACTGCCCGCTCAGCACCATCTCCACACGGAACAAGTCGCTCGACGCCACAGCAACCAGAGCAGCTACGCATGTGCCAAGCAGATAGAGCTTGATGACAGTCCGGAACCGTCCGCCGATGCCCTCGTTAGCTTTTGACAGAGCGCTTACAACCAGTACTGCCACCAAAATAGGGGCAATCGACTTGAGCGCACCCACAAAAACGACGCCTAAAAGCGAGACAGCACTGGCTGAAGGACAGAACAAGCCCAGCAACGCTCCGACAATCAGTCCGCACAAAATGCGGACAATCAGGCTCGTGTGCGACCATATTTTCAATATCTTCTTTACAAATCCAACTATTGCCATTTTTTTTGTTTTGATTTCTTTTGCAAATTTAGTCCTTTTTATTGATTTTTTGCCCTGTAGAGGACTGAAAATCGAAAAAAAATCCATAAATTTGCATAAAGGAATTGTATTTCATGTAAGTAAAGAAGATAACATGCTAATTTACACCTTACTGATTGTTGCTATTCTCGTGGGTGGCTATCTGATCATGAGCATCGACAAGATCAATCACATCAACCGTGGTGCCGTTGCTATGTTCACGGGAGTCATCGTATGGCTTGTCTATATGCTCGAGGGGACTGACTTCCTCCATCTCATGCATCCTGACGAGTTTGCCGAGGGAATGCCCATACATAAATTTGTGGCGGAGAACATCATCATGAAATATGTGTCGGAGGCGTGTCAGGTCATCTTGTTCCTTATCGCCACCAATACTATTGTGGAAGTGATGAACAATAATGGGGTGTTCGACCCCCTTACCAAGTGGCTGCGCATGCGAAGCGGCAAACGCTTCCTCTGGCTCTTGTCAGCCCTTACCTTCCTCGTCTCAGCTAATGTGGACAACCTGACTACCGTCGTGCTCATGATGACCATCATGTGCAAGATTGTGTCAAACCATACGCAGAAAATCATATATGCCTGCACTATTCTTGTGGCAGCCAACCTCGGCGGTGCCTTCACTGTCATCGGCGACATGACTTCACTTATGTTGTGGGTGCGCGAGGTGGTTACCCCGTCGGCATTTGCGGCGGGCATCATCCTACCGGCGCTGGCCACTCTCTGCGTCTTCAACTTCTCTCTTGCCACGATGCTGAAAGGAAAGGTGGAGACCACTTCCACGCTCAATTCTTTCAGGGGGGACGATTCATTGCTCTCTCCTTGGCAGACCATCACCATGCTTGTTGTCGGACTGGCCGGACTCTGGTCTATTCCGACCTTTCACAGCGTCACAGGGTTCCCTCCATTCATCGGAGCGCTTTGCGTGTTGGCCCTTATATGGATTCTGGAGTCTGTATTCACTTACCGCACCAATGGCAACCTCCTCTTTGTGAAACGTGACTACCTCAGGAACACGGAGTTCATCAGCATCCAGATCATACTTTACTATCTGGGCATCACCCTTGGTGTGGCAGCCCTGAAAGAGTGCGGCGCGCTGGAGTTTGCAATGAACTGGCTCGACAACTCATTTGACAATGTATATGTCTATGGCGCCATCACCGGGTTTGCATCGTCTGTCATCGACAATGTGCCGTTCGTTATGACCGGAATGAACCTCTTTGAGGTAGACCCTCAATCGGCCGACTTCATGGTGAATGGCAACTACTGGTTGCTGCTCTCTTATTGCAGTGCCATCGGAGGCAGCATGCTCTATGTCGGCACGCTTGCAGGACATGCAGTCATCGACATCGTCAACATCCGTCTCTCGTGGTATCTCAGGCATATCTTCTGGAGGATGCTGCTGGCGTGGGCGGTAGGAATGTTCGTGTTCTGGGCAGTCAACAGCTGATGCCGAATACCAAATTGCAAAATAATCCAATAACTAAATAAATCGTAAATCGTAAATTGTAAATAACAGTCATGTCAAGAATCAATTGTATCGGAATCTTAACGTCGGGCGGCGACTCGCCTGGAATGAACGCGGCCATCAGGGCCGTCACCCGCAGTGCTATATGCAAGGGCTTCAGGGTGAAAGGCATCTATAGGGGCTACGACGGCTTAATCAACGACGAGATTCAGGAATTCCATTCGGAAAGTGTGAGCAACATCATATCCCGTGGCGGCACCATACTGAAGAGCGCGCGGTCGAAGGAGTTCACCACTCCTGAGGGACGAAAGAAAGCCTATGAGGTGATGAAGAAAGAGGAAATCGACGCGTTGGTGGTGATTGGTGGCAACGGTTCACTCACTGGTGCTATGCTTTTCGCCAAGGAGTTTGACGTGCCTTGCATCGGTTTGCCTGGCACGATTGACAACGACCTCAACGGCACCGACCTCACCATCGGGTATGACACCACGATGAACACCATCGTGGAGTGCGTGGATAAAATCCGTGACACGGCCAACTCTCATGAGCGTATATTCTTCGTGGAGGTGATGGGGCGTGATGCCGGATTCCTTGCCCAGAACAGTGCCATTGCCAGCGGTGCTGAGGCTGCCATCATCCCTGAGGACAGCACCGATGCCGACCAGCTCGAGCATTTTATCGGACGTGGCATCCGCAAGAGCAAGAATTCCAGTATCGTCATCGTCAGTGAGAGTCCGAAGTGCGGTGCGCTATTCTATGCCGACAGGGTGAAGAAGGAATATCCTCAGTACGATGTCCGTGTGTCCATTCTTGGCCATTTGCAGCGTGGAGGTTCGCCCTCGGCTCGCGACCGCATCATAGCCTCGCGAATGGGAGCCGGAGCAATCGACGCGATACTCGACGGTCAGCGCAACGTGATGATCGGTATCAAAAACGACCAGATTGTGTATGTTCCTTTCACAGATGCCATACGTCCGGACAAACCACTCAATCTCAACCTCATCAAGGTGCTCGATGAGTTGTCCATCTGATTTTCTCATTAAATTATCTGATATTGACAGTATCCAGCGATAAAATAGGAATTGTGTTCAGCCTGAAGACCGGGCTGAACTCAAAGACACGTCTCAAGAAAATCCAGCAGTATCTTGAGACCAGCCATCAGGCGTATGATTTATTCCGTCCTGAGGGTAATGACTCCGTGGAGCAGTTGGCGAGAAAATTGTGTAACGATGCCTATCGCACTTTGGTTGTCGTCGGTGGCGACGGTTCGCTGAACGATGCTCTCAACGGCATCATGACGGCTGATTTTCTCCATAAAGACTTTGCTTTTGGCATTATCCCGTCAGGCTCGGTCAATGACTTCGCAAGATTCTGGGGCATCATGCCCAACGACTATAAGAAGTCGATTGACAGCATTATCAGGCGTAAAACACGCAGGATCGACCTTGGTGTCTTCCATTATCAGGGACAGGACCACGTTGCTCACAGACGGTTTTTCCTGAATTGCGTGAATATAGGCCTTGGGGCCCGCCTTATCGAGTTGTCGAACAGCACGAAGAAACTGACTGGGTCGAAGCGGGTGTCGAATGCCATGACGATGACAGGGCAGGTGTTCGAGCGCAAATCGTTCGACCTTACATTCCAGACCGATACGGAACGTTTCCACGAGAAAGTCATGTCGGTGTGTATCGGAAATACCACTGGGTATGGCCAGACGCCTAATGCTGTCCCCTACAACGGCATGCTTGACATGTCGGTTATCACGCGTCCGGAGTGGTGGCAGCTGTTCGAGGGATTTTGGCTGCTGGGAAAGGGAAAGTTCTTGAATTACAGGAATGTACATCCCTATAGGGTGAATGAGGTGGTTTTCACGGATGTAGGCAAGGCCAAGGTCAGTCTTGACGGACGGATTATCCAACAGAAAATCCTGACACCGTTCAAGGTGGAGGTTTTGCCAGAGAAGATTCCGCTCATCATACCCTATGAGTGAACATTTTTTTAAGGTGTAATTGCTTGATTTTTAGTAAGATGGGCGTAAACGGCCATTCTTCTGAATATGTATAAAAGACCACTTAGTTTGCTGTATGGTAAATTATTGAAAATCAGTGGATCAAGCAAAAAAACGACCAGATATCAAATCTGGTCGTTTTTTTCTATAATCGTGGAATAATTCTTATTTCACTTTGTCTACGATAGCCTTGAATGCCTCCTGGTTGCTCATGGCGAGATTTGCGAGAGTCTTACGGTTGATTTCGATTCCAGCCTTGTGGAGAGCTCCCATCAGCTGGCTGTATGACATACCCTCAAGTCTTGCTGCTGCGTTGATACGCTGAATCCAGAGTGCACGGAACTCGCGCTTTTTTCTGCGGCGGTCTGCGAAAGCATAGGTCAAGCCTTTCTCATAGGCATTTTTTGCTACGGTCCACACGTTCTTGCGGGCACCAAACTGACCCTTGACGCGCTTCAAAATCTTTTTTCTTCTTGCACGTGATGCTACGTGATTTACTGATCTTGGCATAATTTGATTTTTTTTTGAATGTCAGCGCCACGGCATTCTCTTCGTGAACTTAATGCTGAACATCCGGTTAAACTTAATGTTAATTTCTAAGACGATGGATTAACGGAGAACTAAAAGGTCGAGCACCTGCTTGCGGTTCGCTTTCACAACGATCGCGCTGTGGTCGAGGTTTCTCTTCTGTTTTTTCGTCTTCTTGGTCAGAATGTGACTGTGATAAGCGTGCTGACGCTTGATCTTTCCTGTCCCAGTAAGCTTAAAACGCTTCTTGGCAGCCGAATTGGTCTTTACTTTTGGCATTTTTTTTTCTTTTTAAATTAATACTTACGGTGGCAACGTATATACCAGGACGTTACGCACTCTTCTTTTCTATTATTCTTCTGTTACGTTGGATTCATTGTTTCCCTCAGCGGGAGCTTCAGATGGAGTAGGGGTGTTGGCAGTCTCTTTCTCGCTCTGTTGCTTTTTCTCTGCATCTGAGCGCTGCTGGCTCTTCTTGGGCTGTCCGGGCTTCTTGGGAGAGAGCATGATGCTCATGCGCTTGCCTTCCAACACTGGCATGTTCTCCACTTTTGCGATTTCCTCGAGGTCGTTGGCAAAACGCAGCAACAAGACTTCTCCTTGCTCTTTGAAGACGATGGAACGTCCCTTGAAGAAGACATAGGCTTTCACCTTGTTTCCGTCTTTCAGGAATTCCTGGGCATGTTTCAGTTTGAAATTGTAGTCAGCCTCGGCAGTCTGCGGTCCGAACCGGATTTCCTTCAGCTCCACCTTCACCTGCTTTGCCTTCATCTCCTTAGCTTTCTTTTTCTGCTGATACAGGAACTTGGAGTATTCAATCAGGCGGCATACAGGCGGGTTTGCATTCGGAGAAATCTCCACAAGGTCCACACCTTTCTCCTCGGCCAGGCGTAGGGCGTCACGTGTGCTCATCACTACGGAATCCACTTCTTCGCCTACGATTCTCACCTCTTTCACGTGGATTTGTTCGTTTACGCGATATTGAGGCTGCTTTTTTTTGTCAATTTTCATTAACTGATACTTGTCCTTTCGTTTTTGATGTATTTTTATTGTTGTTTGCTGGATGTGGGCCAATATTTATCCCGCATTTTCGCAAATCAAATGCAAAGTTACAAATTTTCTGTCATTTGACGAACTTCTTCGTTGATTTTCTTTGCAAAATCTTCAAATTTCATGCTTCCTTGGTCGCCTTGACCGCGTTTTCTGACAGATACGGTGCCATCTGCCATCTCTTTTTCTCCAACAACAAGCATGTAAGGAATTCTGCGCAGCTCGTTGTCGCGGATTTTTCGGCCGATTTTCTCGTTTCGGTCGTCCACGGTTGAGCGCACGTCGTTGGCGTTGAGATAGGCATTCACTTTCTCTGCATATTCATTGAATTTCTCGGAAATCGGAAGAACGATGACCTGGTCGGGAGTCAGCCAGAGCGGGAAATGTCCAGCAGTGTGCTCGATAAGCACAGCTACGAATCGTTCCATCGATCCGAATGGTGCTCGGTGTATCATCACAGGACGGTGTTTCTCATTGTCCGACCCTGTGTATTCCAGCTTGAATCGCTCAGGCAGGTTGTAGTCCACCTGTATGGTTCCCAGCTGCCAGCGTCGTCCGATGGCGTCCTTGATCATGAAGTCGAGTTTTGGTCCGTAGAATGCGGCCTCTCCTGTCTCCTTGCGTGCGTTCAGTCCTTTTTCCTCGCATGCTTCGATGATGGCTCTCTCAGCCTCTTCCCATACTTCGTCGCTACCGATGTATTTTTCCTTGTCGTTAGGGTCGCGCAGCGAAATTTGTGCTTCGAACTCTTTGAAGTCGAGGGCTTTGAAGATGATGCTGATGATGTCCATCACGCGCAGGAACTCGCCCTTCACCTGGTCGGGGCGGCAGAAGATATGTGCGTCGTCCTGCGTGAATGAACGTACTCGTGTGAGTCCGTGGAGCTCTCCGCTCTGCTCATAGCGGTATACCGTTCCGAATTCTGCAATGCGAAGCGGCAGTTCTTTGTATGAGCGTGGATGCAGTGCGTAGATTTCGCAGTGGTGAGGGCAGTTCATCGGCTTGAGCATGTACTCTTCGTCCTCCTCCGGTGTGTGGATGGGCTGGAAAGAGTCTTTCCCGTAGTGAGCATAGTGTCCGGATGTGACATAAAGGCTCTTTCCTCCGATATGCGGTGTGATCACCTCCTGATATCCGTATTTTTTCTGGATCTTGCGTAGGAAGTCCTGCAGGCGCAGACGTAATGACGTTCCCTTCGGAAGCCACATGGGAAGTCCTTTTCCCACTCGCTCAGAGAAGAAGAATAGATCCATCTCCTTTCCGATTTTCCTGTGGTCACGTTTCTTGGCCTCTTCCAGTTTCTGAAGATATTCGTCGAGCATCTTCTTTTTGGGGAATGAGATGCCGTACATACGGGTCATCATCGGACGCTTCTCGTCGCCTCTCCAGTATGCGGCAGCTACCGACAGCACCTTGACTGCCTTGATGGCGGCTGTGCTGACGAGGTGCGGTCCACGGCAGAGGTCAGTGAAGGCACCTTGTGTGTAGGTGGTGATATGTCCGTCCTCCAGTTCCTCAATCAGCTCATTCTTGTATGTCTGGCCGCGTTCGCCGAAGAATTTCAGTGCGTCAGCCTTTGATATGCTTTTCCTGACGAGCATCTCCTTGCGTTGCACCAGTTCCTGCATTTTCTTCTCGATAGCAGGGAAGTCAGCGTCGCTGATTTTCACACCTTCCGGTGGCATGATGTCATAGTAGAACCCGTTTTCTATAGCGGGTCCGATGCCGAACTGTGTTCCAGGATACAATTCCTGAAGGGCTTCAGCCATCAGGTGTGCGCTGGTATGCCAGAAAGCATGTTTGCCTTCTTCGTCTTCGAATTTGTAGAGAACCACCTCTGCATCCTCGCAGATGGGGCGGTTCAGTTCTGTGGTTTGTCCGTTCACACCACATGCAACAACTTCCTGTGCAAGACGGGAGCTGATACTTTCCGCGATTTGGAGGCCGGTAACGCCTTCTTCATATTCGCGGACAGACTTGTCGGGAAATGTAATTTTTATCATTTTTTTAATCTTTGTTTTTGTCGAAAGTGCAAATATCTTGCAAAGTTACGATTAACCATGCAAAAATCAAAATTATTAACTATTTATTTTTGTTTTAGCGGCTTTATGAATCGCCAATTACTATGTCAAAGCTGGCATATGAAGGTGTACCCAAGGAATGAACAGCGAAATTTCAAATACTAATTCATTTCCTGTATGATTTTGTAAGCCATCTCGATTCCCAGTTCTCCAGCCTTGCTTAAGTCTGATCTGGCTCCGTCGATGTCGTTGAGCCAGAGCTTCAGTATTGCTCGGTTGTAGTATGCTTCGGCATAAGCCGGCCTTTTGTCGATTGCCGTTCCAAGGTCTTTGATGGCCTTGTCGATGCTGTTGCTTTTGGCATATGCGAACGCCCTGTTGTAATAGGCTTCGGGAATGTTTGGATTTAGGCTGATGGATTCGCTCAGCAGTGAGACGGCAGCCAGGAAGTCGTGCTGATATAGCTGTCCGTATCCTGAAGTGAAAGATGTTGGCGGATTGTATGCTTCTTTCTGATAGTCCGACAGATATTGTGGCGGCAGCATATCGTATTTGTTGATGATGTATGCTGCGTCCGTATTCCGGGTAATGTAGAATATGTCGTCAGGATAAAGAAAGTCGTTGCCGGCCACAACCTCTTGCTCAATCTCCTTCATTTCTTCTTTCGATGTGGATGCTGCGCATCTCTTTGTCAATGCGTCATCAGGAGCGATGTCGCGAGCGAGGCTGAAGTCCGCCCTGGCTTCCTGTTCTGTGGCAAACATTATTTTGCAGAGCCCTCTGTGAATCAGTAGTCTTGAGTTTTTAGGGTGTATGTGCAGAGCCCTTGAGTACATGCTTGTTGCCTCTTCCCATTTTCTGTCGGCCATGAGAAAGTTGGCTTTCACGGTCAGTGACGGCAGGTGGAACGGGTCGTGGTTGAGCGCGCTGTCGGCCAGTGCCTCCGCTTCGGCCTTCATTCCCATTCCGTAGCGGGCCCGGCTCTTCAAGAGATATCCGTCGGCTTTCTTAGGCCATTTCCGTATCATCATTTCTGACAGGCTGTCAGCGGCGTTAAAGTCTTTTGTTTTCAGTTCACTGAGTATCAGGTTGTTCCAGATTTCAATCCGCCCGTTGTTGAACAACGTTGCCTGTTCGTAGTCTTCGGCCGCCGGTGCGTATTTCCCTTGAATAAACCTTACGGCTCCTCTCTGCTCGTAAGCTTCGTAGTAGAAAGGGTTGAGAGATAGTGTTTGTGTCAGGTCGTTTTCGCTGCCAGTGTAGTCGCCCAGGTTTTGCTTGGCAATGCCTCTGAAGTAGTATGCCTTGTGGCTGTTTGGCCTGGACGCCACTACGCGGTTGAATATGGCAATGGCCGTCTTGTAGTCATGAAAATCCAGTGCGTTTTGTCCTGCTTCCATGGAGTGGGGAATGTCCCATTGTGCTTTTGATGCATATGGGAATACCGATGTCATGGCAAACAATATGAATTTCGCGAGCCGAACAGTCATAAGCTGATAGATGGTTTCTGCTTTGTTGCAATCAGATTGTCAATGGTTTGGTTTAGCCTTGTAGTGACAGCTGAATTTTCCTTTCGTCATGCCTATCAGCTTTTTCTTCAAGAGTTGCTTACGTAGAGGCGACACCCTGTCGACAAACATTTTTCCTTCCAAATGGTCGAATTCATGCTGAATGACCCTGGCGACGAATCCTTCCACCCACTCATCGTGCGGTGTCAGGTTCTCATCAAGATATTTAATATGTACGCGCGAGGGACGTTTCACGTTCTCGTGGATTCCAGGAATGGAGAGGCATCCTTCCTCCATGCTTACGAGGTCGTCGCTGGTCTCGATGATGTGTCCGTTGATGAAGGTCTTCAGAAATCCTTTATATTGTGGTTCGTCTTCGCTGATGCAGTCGAGGTCCACGACCACAACCCTTATGGGTAGTCCCACCTGTGGTGCTGCCAGTCCCACGCCCTCGGCGTTTTTCAGCGTTTCAAACATGTTGGCAATCAGTTCCTGAAGATTAGGGTAGTCAGTTGGTATGTCTTCTGCTTGCTTGCGAAGCACCGACTGACCGAAAATGTACATTGGTAATATCATTTTTTTTATTTGTAATTTAAGTTTCAGAAGTAAAAAAGGAATTAAAATGGGAGTAAAAATGGAAGTAATGTGCTCTGCACAGGACGATAGTCTTGGCATTCATAGAGTGCCTTTCAGCCCAAATTGCTTATTATTCCTTTGGTAATCCTTTATTTCACTTCATTTTATAACATGCGGAACTTGAATCTGTAATCTTTTATTTCTATTCTAATTGGTTTTTTTACATAATTGTTCTTTCAACCTTCAACAAACAAGAGTAACTTCACTCTCAACTCTCAACTCTAAATTCTAAACTATTCATATAGTCCTGCAGGATGATGGTGGCGCTCACTTGGTCGACGAGTCCCTTGTTCTCTCGTCTTTCCTTTTTCTTTACGCCGCTTTCGATGATTACTCGCTGTGCCATCACGCTGGTGAATCGCTCGTCGTAGAATTCCACGGGTATGTCGGTCAGGATTTTCCTCAGTCTGTTGACGAAGGGCGTAATCCGTTTCATGTTTTCCGAGTCGTCGCCGTTGGGCTGTTTTGGCAGTCCCACCACAATCCGTTCCACCTCCTCTTTCGACGTGTATTCCATGATGAAGTCGAAGAGTGTCGGAGTGCTGACAGTTGTCAGTCCGTTTGCGATGAGCTGAAGCGGATCGGTCACAGCGATGCCGGTTCGCTTTTTCCCGTAGTCTATGGCCATTATTCTTCCCATCAGTCTGTCAGTTTATCTTAATCACCACATATTCCGAGCAGGTGCAGATTCGGAATTTACCGCCCCAAATGCCCATTCCGGAGCTTACGTAGTATTCAGTATTTCCTTTTTTATGGTATCCGTATGCACATTCATATACGGCATCGGTCACCCAGTTGAGAGGCCATACCTGTCCGTGGTGGGTATGTCCGCTCAGTTGCAGGTCGATCTTCTGCTGCTGCGACTCCTCGAGGTGATAGGGTTGATGATCGAGCAGTACAGTGAAGTATGGTATGCCTTGTTTCTCTGCAGTCAGTTCTTTCAGCGTTTTGCGTTTCTGGTTGGACCGGTCGTCCCTACCGATGATGCACATGTTGTCGGTCACTTGTGTGGTGTCGACGAGCAGATGAATTCCCGCTTTTTTGTAGAAGTCGATGGAACGTTCTTTTCCTGCGAGGTATTCATGGTTTCCGAGGCATGCATATACCGGTGCGTTGAGATAGGGAAATTCCTCCCATGTACTTTCCTCTTCCAGCGGGCGCAGGTTGCCGTCGATGATGTCACCTGCAATGAGGATCAAGTCAGCCTTCTCTTCGTTGATGAGCTCCACCCATCTGTGGAATTCCGATCTCGGGTTGTGGTAGCCGAGGTGGAGGTCGCTGAGAAAGATGATTTTCTTTGTTCCTTGTATTTTCTTGCTCTTGATGCTGATTTCCTTTCGTTGCTTGTGGTTGTACCTCACGTTTCCCGCAAACAGGACCCCAGTGATGAGAATCAGTATTGCAAGGCTGGCCGGCAGGCTGTTGTATAGCAGTTGTTTAGGTACGATATGGCAGAGTCTGCCGATGTCGAGCAGCAGGAAGATGATGAGCAGATAAAGCAGTATGATAAGCCATGATGTGCTGACTTCATAGATGCTTCTCGACAGTCCGAGCGGCAGTTTGTCCATAGCCGGACTGAGATATAGGAAAAGCATGAGGAACGAAATGATTCCCAGAGCAATGAGGATGGTTTTCCAGATGAAAGTCATGGGAAGGATGCACCATAAATGCCAGAAAACATAAGTGTGTACGCCTATGATAATCAGCAGAAACAGAAGTATAAATCCCATAATATTTATGATTTTCCCATGTTTTATTCCGCCCATGCGTCGCTATATCTTGCTTTCAGCTTGTCTCTGGTGCTTTCGTCGGCTCCTGCCACAACCACTCTGTACATTTTGTTGGATTCAATGAATCTGACGCTTGCGCTGTAGCCTTGTGATTTAAGCTCAGCCACGCGGTTGTTGGCGTTTTCCTCAGATCCGAAGCTTCCTACAATCACGTTGTATTTCTTTTTTTGCTCTGGCTGAGGCGTGTTGTTTGTCTTAGGCGTTTCGGCCTTTTGTGCTGTTTTAGCTTGCTCTTGCTGTGTCTGCTTGTCCTTGTTGGCCTGATGCGTGTTGTTCTCGTTGTTTGAGTTGTCATTTGCGGTGTGGCTCTGGTTTTCGGACGGCTGCACCAGTCTGGGCTCTTCCGGCTTGGACTCTTCTTTCTGCTTCTCAGACTCGTTTTCTTCTCTTTCCTTCTTTTCGGAGTCCTTGCTTTCTTTTTCCTTTCTGGCCTCTTCCTGTTTCTTGGCCTCTTCCTGTTTCTTGGCCTCTTCTTGTTTCTTCGTTTCCTCCTCTTTCTTCTTGGCCTCTTCCTCTTTCTTCTTGGCTTCCTCCTCAGCTGTTATCGTTGTCACATCGATTCCGCTGCGGGAGTCCACTTTGCTTTCCGTCTTCTTCTCCTCTTTCTTGATGGTCAGGCTTGTCTTTGCAGTCTGATTCTTGTCGTCGTCCTTTCCGAAGAGGGCTTTGAATGCGAAGTATCCGAGAATGCCCAGTATGGCGAGGAAGATGAAAATCTGCATGGCCTTCAGCGTTTTGTTGCTTAGCCCGTCGTCATCATCGTCGTCGTCATCATCATCGTCGTCGTCGTTTGATGTCTGTTTGATGCTTGACTTTGTCTTGTGCTTCTTGCTGCCAGCCACAGCCACTCCCATGCTCTTCTCGAAAGACTTGTCGGTGGTTGCAGAGCCGGTGATGCCAAACAGAAAGTCGTTGATTTCGTTGGAGTCCTGTGGTCTCCGGAAAATGTTTGGAGTCATGAGCCATAGCACGAATCTCTGCATCTTCTTGCTCACGTTCGTAGGGAAGTGGTAGAGGTTGGTGGTAGCTTCATTTACCTCAGCTGCTGCCGGCGGGCGTTTGCCCGTAAGCAGATTGTAGAGCGTAGCGCCGAGTGAGTAGTAGTCGGTCCATGGCCCGATGTTGTTCTCGTCGAGCGCCTGCAGCTCCATCGGGTCGTGGTTTGTGTCAGCCACAATGGTTGACTCGTTGTCAACGAGTTTGCAGTGTCCGTACTCCAGGAATTTGATGTGTCCGTTGTCGTCGACGACAATGCTGGACGGCGTGATGTCGAGATGCCAGAATCCCTGGCTGTGCATTGCGTTGAGTCCGTCGAGCATCTGTGTGAGGTAGCTGATGACCTCAGCTTCAGCGAACGGCTTGTTCTTTCGCATCATGCGCTGCGACAGCAGCTCACCTTCCACGTTTTCCATCACATAGTATGATGTGTTGTTCTCGCTGAAGAGATCTGTCACCTTGGCGATATGTCCGTTGCTGATTTGTCTGAGTGCTCTCGCCTCCTCGTTGAATCGGTCGAGGTATTCGTTGTATATCTCCTGACAACTCTCGTCAATCAGAATCTCCATGCTTCCCTCTTTCCGTTTGGATATGTTCTGCACGAACAATTCCTTGATGAGCACGTTCTCCCTGAATTTCGTGTCGTTGGCCAGGTAGAGGTTGCCCAGAGCCCTGCTTGAGAGTTGCTTTAGAATCTTGTATTTCCCGTTCAAGAGGCTCCCTGCCGGGAGCAGTTTCTGCATGTCGTTTATAACTGTCGTTTCCATAAAATTCCGAAATTTCCTTCAAATTTACGAATTTTTAGCCGTAGAACAAAATTTTTTGTCAATACAAAGAGTTTTATATGCATTTTCAGTCAAAAAGAGTCCTAAATGCTCTCGAAATTTGCTGATTTGAGAAATTTGTGCTAATTTTGAAAAAATTTTTAACACAAGCTCCTCTGGGGGTAAAAATCCACGTTTGTGCGCCGCATTAAAAACTTGAAAATACTCGTTATTTTTCTTGTCTCCTTGTTTCCCTTCTTCTCGGAAGCAAGGATTTGTTTGTCGGTGGATACGCTCAATTCTATGTCGACGCTCCCGGCGGATACTCTGACACAGACAAATGATGAGCTTTCGGGGCATGAGCCTGATTCAGTTGGTGGCGCTGACCTTCATGCAGGAGCTGTGAAAGCACGTTCAGTATCATCATACCAAGGCTTCTCCTCATCTGATGTCTTGGACTTGAACCACAGCCTCACGTTCGACCGCAGCATTCCTGTGGACCGTGTTCTTTCTGTCAGTCCAGGTGTTGGCATGAAGGTGGACTCCCTGCTCATCCATCCGAGTCCGAAGCGCCGTGTGTGGCGTGCAGTAGGCGAGGGTGTGTTTGTCAATACCTTTGTGTGGGCTGCCGACCGCTGGTTGCTGGGCAAGGACTATTATTCCAAGGGCTGGTCCACGTTGAAGGGCAACTTGGACAAAGGCTGGTCGTTCGACGGCGACGCTTTCAGCACCAATTTCATCGACCATCCCTATCACGGCAACCTTTATTACACCGCAGCTCGCACGAGTGGTTGCAATTACTGGCTTTCCACGTTGCTCACCGCCATCGGCAGCCTGGAGTGGGAAGAGATAGCCGAGACAGACTACCCGTCCTATAACGACTTCTTTGCCACCACCTTTGGTGGCTCAGCCCTCGGCGAACTCACACTTCGTGTGTCCGACCTGATACTCAATAACAAGCGTCGTGGCTTCAACCGCGTGATGCGTGAGGTGGTGGCGTTCGGTCTTGCTCCCATGCGTGGTGTCAACCGCATGATCGACGGCGATATGTGGCGCCATCAGGACACCCATTATCTCTATCACGACAAGTCGGAGATTCCTTACCGCTTCATGATCTCAGCCGGTGCCCGCTGGTCGGAGACCAGGGTGACGTCATCCCTGTGCAACACGTCGTTCAACATCTTCCTCGATTACGGAAAGTACGGCGACACCCGCCAGAACCGTCCGTTCGACTGCTTCCGTGCCGACATGGTGTTCAACAAGAACGGCAAGCATGTTCCGCTCGTAAGCACTTTCTGCATCAATGGCCGTATCCATGGCTGGCAACTCGGCAAGACGGCTCACAGCGGTACGGTGTTTTCCATTAATCAGGATTTTGTGTACTACAACAACGAGCAGCAGGAGCGTGTGAAGTACGACCGCCGTGCGCTTTTCTGCCTGGCAGAGCCTGCCGCCATCGGTCCGGCTGTCACGTTTGAGGCGCCTGCTTTCCGCCACACCACCACAGTCAACGCCGTTTTGATGAGCGGCTTCACCGCCGACCACTATTACCGTTGCTATAATATGGGCAGCGGCTTCAATGCCAAGGTGTACAATCTCATCCGTCTTTCCGACATACTCTATCTCAATCTTGATGCCTCGTTCCATTATCTCTTCACATGGGAAGGCTATGAGAAAGATCAGCTTGACAAGTTCAAGGCAGAAGGTAAGGAGCCTCCCTACAAGCTGAATACGATGATAGGCAGGAAAGGTGGTGACAAATGCTATGCCACGTTCTTCGTGCTCCATCCACGTCTTGACCTCAAACTTTTCAAAAATGTGTATGCCTCGGCCCAATTGCGGTATTTCACCCGTAATTCCGTCTACAAATATTTCGACAACGTGAAGTCACACTATTCAGACTTCAACGTGTCGCTCACCTACAAAATTGAGTGATAAGTGGCATAATCATCTCAATCCATTTACATGATTTTTTGAGACTCCGGCACACGTCCTATCTACGGGATGTGTCTGCCCGAATATTTATTTCAAATAGTTGTCGATAAACGCTTCGCGAGGGCGCAGATAGTTTTCTTCCCAGTGTTGATAGACTGCGCCAGATGGCCAGCTGTGGCTGCGGTAAGGCACGCATTTGACCGTCTTCTTCCCAGGCGCTCCATTGAGGGAAGACCACACGGCCGAAGCAGGACAGGTGGTGTCGATGAGCCCGATTTCGCAGAATATCTCAGCTTTGGAGTGATGGAGAAGCAATGAGCCGTCGAAGTATCGAAGCGTGGAGTCTATTCTGGATGATGGGATTTCCGGATGGTTCTCTATGGGATGTGGCCATCCGCTCCTTCGTCCAGCACGTGCTCCGCCAAGGTCCTGCATGGCAGGTACATTGAGAACCACGGCCGACACGCGAGGATCAAGCCCTGCTGCAGCAACGGCTTGTCCGCCTCCTTGGCTTTCGCCGATAATCAGTAGTCGTCGGCCGTCCCATTCAGGTAGACTGGTCATGTAGTCTATGGCACGAAGCAGACGAAGATACATTCCTTTGAAGTAATATGTGTCACGGTCCCACAAGCTGTACTCGAAATAATCGTGAAGAGGACCATCCTCGAGCGTCTTGTAATATGCGTCACTCTCACCGTTCAGCATGCCGTGGGCATTGAGGTCCAGGCTCAGCGCGCCACTTCCTTTGGCGGCATTCCTTACGCATTCTTCCACCTGACAACGGCACCAACTGCCGCTCACACCGGCTGCACGGCACAGGATGATGATGGGCAACGACTTTTTCTTTGCCCCCACCGGTTTCGATAGGTAAGCACGTACAGGAGATGGGCCAAGACAGTTGAGCTCTATGTCCTGGCAGGTGTACCGCCCTTGATAATCAGACGGGACATCCAGGTCCTTCAATTTCGTTTCCATGGGGAGTGACCGCAGCTGTCGCTTCTGGTTCTTCCAATATTCCATCAGGTCGGATGGCTCTTGATAGCCAGCTTTGAAGCCCTCTGGTGCCACGACGTAACCGATGGATGACGGCTGGCCGCCCCTCTCCTTCACCTCTACAATGACGGCACATGTGCTGTCGAGGGCCTGATCCAATACGTTGAAGGTTGTGGTCTTTGGCAAAATCCGGTGTTTAAGGGTCATGCGGTTGTTGTGGTATATGCAGACCTCTATGGAGTCCAAAGGTACAATGCCTGTGTGGCATGACACAACGGCACGTTCTCCTTTCTTGTAAATTCCACTTTCTTTATTGATTTTCAAACGACAATCCACTCCACGCCTCACTTCGTCGCGGAGATAACGATAGAGTTGGCGTACCGCACCATTTGCCTCCGGGTCAATCGGGGCAGGGGATATCTCGTTTTGTGCTGACAGGGGTAACTGTGTCAGCAAGAGCAGAGTCAGTATGAATTTTCTCATGATAAGCATAAATAGTAAATTCTCTTTATCCCAATTCTGAGTGATGAATATTGAAAAAAAGTACTGCCGTACCAGGCAGTACTTTCATGTTTTGCAACGACATAGGATTTTGTTGTTATTCGCTTTTACTCTCTATTCCACGAACATGGTGTTGGGTGGAAGCACATATCCTTTCTGTGCCGGCACGTAAGCAGCTCCGAGTCTGCGTTGTGCCTCCAGTTCGTAAGGCAGTTTTCCGGCATCCTCCGGCTTGATAATCACTTCCAGACCCACAACAGCGAACTTACGCAGTTTGTTCAGGTCGTCGTTTCTCAGTCGGATGCATCCCTCGCTGTCGCGTCCCGGCACCGACGGCACGTTTCCGCTGCTGCCGTGGATTCCGATGCTGTTGTTTCCGGCTACATAGGGATGCCGGTTGAGTTTCAGCCTCATAAACCAGTCTCCGTAAGCCAGGATATTGCCTCTTCCGTCCTTGAAGTCATGTTTCCATGTGCTGGCCGAAACGATTTGGCTGATGGTGAAGGGGATGTATTCTCCCGCTGAGTTCTTCGCGCAAACGGGGGTGGTTCCATCGCCCGACCTGTGCTTGTCGCCGGTGTTTCGTGCCGTGCAGACGGGGAAATGAGCTGCCAGTTCGATGCCCTGGTTTGTCCGTTCGTAGACATAGATGCGGTATTCACGCTTGGAGATGACGAAGAAGCAGTTTTTTGGGTTGGCGTTAGCTTTGTACACGACCCCCTTGTCGTTGCAGTCGTACACGTTGAACTGCTTGCGAGGGAATGCCTTGTCGCACACGCGTCGGAATCCGTATCGTGGCGGGTCCTGTGGAGGTGCAGCCTGTGTGTATGCCACGTCTGGCAATCCGGCAGGAAGTATAGCGGTGGCAGGCACAGACGTCTCCGGCTGTGCGCTGACGCTTGCTGATGCGAGCAAGAGAGATGCTAAGGTCAGAATCATGTTTCTTTTCATTTTTTCGTGAAGTTAAAGCCGGTCTTCATGCCGCTATAGGTTTTCGACAAGGTTGAAATCGCGGAGAGTGTGGCGTTGCCCGATGCGCTTGCCACGGTCTGTGCCATGTTCAGCAGAGATGTGGTCTCGTATGTCAGCTCCAGCGACTTTCCCGAGACTTTGGCATATGCTGAGGGCAGAGAGAGGAATCCGCTGCTCTTGATGGATATTTTGTTCGTGCTGGAGTCGAACTCGTATGTGCCCTGAGTCTCCTTTCCCTTGATAGTGTATGTGCAGGTCTTGTCGGAATTGAATGTGATGGTGAATGCGCCTTTGGTGATGCCCACCGTCTTGTAGTAAGACTCGAGTTTCGACTCAATTGTCTTGTTGGCGGCACCGCTGGCCACTGACGCCAACACGTTCTTGCTCTCCAGCTGCACAGCCGGCTCCTCGTACACCCATGTCCCCACGATGGTGTTCTCGTTTGTCTTGCTTGTCACGGCGCCTATGATTCCTCCGATGATGTCGGTTGCCGTCGTTCCGTTTGTGTTCCCGGATTGGTTTTGGATGGTGTTTGTCGTGCCTCCGCAGCTACAGATTACAGCTGCTACGAGTGCAACGGCTACAAATAGATACTTTTTCATGTTGTTACTTCGTGTTGATTATACTTTTCTCTGCAAAATTAGGTAAATTTAGTTGATTATCAAAATAAATTCTCTCTTTTCTGCAATTATGCAAACTTCTTCAGCCCTCTCCGCCACTATTATACAACGTAAGCCAACAGTAAACCCCGTATTGTGAGATTCAGAATTAGTTCCTGCCACTGGGTGAGGCGGTATGGAGGGGCATTGTCATCATCGAACCGCATGTCGGGCAGGCTGACGCATCCTTTCTCATGCTTCAGGTTGTATATCACCAGGCCGCCATACTCCGCATGCAGTATCTTCAAGCTCGTCAACGAGCGGTTTATGAATATGAACGCCTCGCCATCCCGCACGTCGCGTCTCATCTCATTGGCCACAATGCCGCTCAGGGAATAGAAGCTCTTGCGCATGTCGGTGGAATATGGATAAAGGTAGAACGTATCCGATTCACTCAGGCAGAACATAGGCGTTAGCGTAAGAGGGTTATCATCTGCCGGAGCTGGTCAAGAGTCATGTCGCTCGTCACACGCACCGTCACACCGTTGGGATAGACCACTTCACACAAAGTACCGCAGCAACCGTCTGATCCCGCATAGGCATTTCCGCATTTACCGGTCATCTTCACAGGAATGAAGCCGCCGCAGGATGCAGGCAGTGATTCAGCCTTCAGTTTGGCCTTCCAATAATAGAAACGACTCTCACGGATTCCAGCGTCCTCACAATACTGACGGATGCTGAGTCCGCTGTGCTGCCACTCCTCATGGATGTGGCGGAATTCTTCAATTGTCATGTTTGTCATATGCGCGATAAATTATAATAACGCGCAAAGGTAAGCACAAATAATCAGGAGGGCAATACGGGGTTTACTGTTGGCTTACAGTGGAATATGGTCTGAGACAACCTCAAAGTAGGACTCAATACCAATGGCAAGGTCTTAATCCTTGTTGTAGTGGAAAATTTGTGCAAGTCAGGTGAACAGAGCCAAGCTCGCTTGAGCTATGCCATGACGCAGCCAAAATTTTCGTAAGAAATATGGTATGAGACAGATTACAATGGAGTGACCATCGAAAAATCGTCTTAATCCTTGTTGTAGTGGAAAATTTGTGCAAGTCAGGTGAGCAGAGCCAAGCTCGCTTGAGTTATGCCATGACGCAGCCAAAATTCTCGTAAGAAATATGGTCTGAGACAATATTGTTTAACTGAACTAATTTAATTAATTAGTCTTAATCCTTGTTGTAGTGGAATATGGTCTGAGACCTAAAATATACATCATTATGGAAACTTACAGTCTTAATCCTTGTTGTAGTGGAATATGGTCTGAGACCCATAAAAACAAAAGCAATATGAAAACGAAAGTAGGTCTTAATCCTTGTTGTAGTGGAATATGGTCTGAGACAGTTTTTAACATCATCAACCGAGCATCAGAAGAGTTGTCTTAATCCTTGTTGTAGTGGAATATGGTCTGAGACGTGGCAAGAACGTCAAGCGTTCCCTCGGTGAGTCTTAATCCTTGTTGTAGTGGAATATGGTCTGAGACGACTATGCATGTGACGCAAGTAAGCTTAATGTCTTAATCCTTGTTGTAGTGGAATATGGTCTGAGACTCATTGAAAAACTTTGACCAAGAAAGTGCGAGGAAAGTCTTAATCCTTGTTGTAGTGGAATATGGTCTGAGACAATTTGTTGAAGCTGTTGGAACACTTGCAGTGAGGTCTTAATCCTTGTTGTAGTGGAATATGGTCTGAGACTTTCATTTGTAACAAATATTACACTCTCTAAAGAGGGGTCTTAATCCTTGTTGTAGTGGAATATGGTCTGAGACGAGGTAAAGAAATATATTATGTCTGCTTTTCTAAGTCTTAATCCTTGTTGTAGTGGAATATGGTCTGAGACATACATATACAGCAGTCGACGAGTAAACAAAGTCTTAATCCTTGTTGTAGTGGAATATGGTCTGAGACACATTTGGCGAATCTCGTGTAATGATAGAAACAGATGTGTCTTAATCCTTGTTGTAGTGGAATATGGTCTGAGACAAGTTATAACGAACACATTCGGAACAAGTCAGAAACAGTCTTAATCCTTGTTGTAGTGGAATATGGTCTGAGACACAAAGACACGTACGTAACAACCATCAAGTGTCTTAATCCTTGTTGTAGTGGAATATGGTCTGAGACGAAAGTTACTTTTCCCCAACTGAATCCATTAGTCTTAATCCTTGTTGTAGTGGAATATGGTCTGAGACCCGGTGTCCTTGTAATATGTTGTGCTATAGCATTTTAGATTGTTGTGTGCTTTAAGAATCCCTGTTTTTGGGAAAAAATTAACACTTTTTTAGGATTTGCAAAGTTATGAACTTTTTATGGATTATACAATAGGTGTTTTGTTAATAATTATTAAAAGTTGTATTGTTTTGGCTTTTAGTGTGATAGAGTTTTAAATTTGAGGTTTATTGTAGTCTGTTATGGTGAATTTGCTGATTTTCTTCCAAGTTTTTATATTTATTAACTAAAATTGCCGAATTGTTAATTTTAACTTAATTTCTGGGTGTTTTTAGAAGAAAATGATCTTTTTAAGTGAATAATGTAGTCACTCAGTTGAGGGGGGCGGGAACCAGGAACGTTTGTGCTTCATCGGTCGGAAACCGACGCTACTACGCGTGGGATACATGCAGGGGCGTTTTGGTGATGGGTTGAGGTGCAAGTATAGACAGGTGGAAAGTTACAAGACGCACCACGGCGCGTCTCTACATGCTTTGAGACGCCATATATGGACGTCTCTACTTGCTAATAGGGATGGGACGGGTGATGGCTGTGGTTTTGCCGTCTTTTTGGAATGCTTTGACACGGACGGTGTCTCTGTCGTTGAGTCCTGCAAGCAGGTTAGCTCCTACGTAGCATCTTCTGACGAAGGCAAACGGTTTTCCGGCAGCGTTACACTTGATACTGATGGGCCCTTCCACGACGACGATTTTTCCGAAGTGGCTGGCGGCTTCGTCGTCGGATGCGATGTCGATGCCCAGTAATGTGACTCGGTGCTGGTCGTCCTGCTTTATTCTTGCCTTGATGAAGTCACCAGGCTCGAGGGTCTTACGCCCTTTCAGCTTTTTCTTCGGTAAGACGATGGAAGAGCCGTCTGGATTTTTGAGTGTTGCCATCTCCTGTCCTTTCTTGCTGTTGAAGAATTTTTCGATGAGGAGTATGCTCATGGGCAGGTCGTCGAGCAGAAAATCCCGTGCCGGCATTGCCATCCGTTCGAGCCATTCTGCGGTTCGCTGCGCTGGCTGAGTTTCTTTGGGTATGGCTTCTGTGAGTCGGTAGTAGTCGGCAGGAATGTTCCATTGGTGGTTGGAATAGGTTGTGTAGAACTTGTTGAGGTCGAAGAGGGCTTGCTTGAAGTCTCTCTCTTGTATGAGTATTTCAGCAAGCCGCAGATGTATGGCACCGACGAAGTCGTCGTTACGTTGTACTGTGAGTGCCATGCACAGTGCTGCCTTACGAAGCTCATGCGTGTCGATGAGGTCAGACAGTTCACTCCAGAAATAGGCTTTCTGCTCGGTGAGCAGAGCCTGCCTGTAAGCGTTTACGGCTTCCTTCCGCAAGCCTTGGCGTGCTAGTATGATGCCGAGTTGGCGTTGGTGTTCCGCGGTCTTAGGATATCTTGCCGTTGCTTTAGTGAGCAGGGTATTCATCATCACAAGCATGTTTGGGTCGTTGATAATTTTCATCTCCGCCATTGCCAGGTATGTGGTTTTTTGTACGAGCGACATGATGGTTGTGTTTTCGGCCTTGAACGGCATCCAGTCGTCGTCTCGGAAGTTGTCAACTCCCCACATGCTGAAGAACTTGGTGAACTTGAATTCGGGATAGGTCTTCTTAATGCTGATGGCGAGATAAAGGAAGGATGAGTGGACGACCGACGGTCGTTCTGTGCAGAGTTGAAGATAGAGTGCGAGAGTTTGCCTGGATTCTTTTGAGCCTAATGACTGATAATGTGCCTTCAGCCTCCTATAGAGAATCCATGCGAATGTGAGATGGTAGTCGGTCGGGAGTTTTCCTTCTTTGAAGAGTGGCTGAGCCATGTTGTAGGCTTCTTCGGCCGTTTTCTTGTCTTTTGAGAGTTTGAAGGCCTGGCTCATGATGCTGAATACGTTGTCCATGGAGAAAGATTTTTGTTTTTGTTATTGTCGGTTGGATGAAGTCTCACTTGCCTCTGTTTCAAAAGAAGAGCGTGTTCTTGCTATTGGTGATGATGTCGACGTTGATGTTTTTTCCTATGACCTTCATATTGCTGATGATATCAGTTGAGACAGGGCATACGATGATGCTGTCGTCGTTTTCGTAAAGTGCTTGTATTTCTGTGAGGTCATCTCGGATTTTTTTGTAGGTGGTGTTGTTGAGGTCGGCTAAGAATATTGACTTTTGAATCCTGGTACACCCCTGTTTAATGAGGTATTTTGCAACATTGTATCTGACCTTGTTGCTCTCGATGTCGTACATGATGAAAAAAATCATATTTCCAGTTGGTCTATGTGGTTTATTGACGATGCCGATGAGTGCGTCCACGCGTTCCTGCAGCGATGGTAGCTCGTCGTCGTCGGATTCTTTGTTTTTCTCGTTGATGTATTGTGGATTCCCGAGACCTGCAGCTTTCAGTTTTCGCAGTGCCTCAAGATAGTCGTCGGCTCCTTTTTGTTTTCCCATAGATTGTAGAGTTGAGAGTTTAGACGGTGATGGTTAGAGTTGAGAGGGCCATGCGGATGTTTTTTAGTTTAGAGTTGAGCGTTTAGAAAATCATGCGGACGGAAGTAAGTTACAAGACACACCACGTCGCGTCTTTACCTGTTGAGGAACTGGATGATGATGTCGCGCAGAAGCGAGTTGAGAGCATCGTCGGTTCCGCATTTGGGACTGATGACGGCCGAGAATCCGTGCTTGCCATAAAAGAGGTTGACTTCTGCTTTCTTCAGTCCCAGCTGTGCGCTGATTTTTTTTCCGTACTGAATATTTCTCACTTCCTTGACGTAGAGTCCTGCCTGTTCGATGAAAGTCTTGAGGTCGTACATGATGTTCTGCAGCTCTTCCGGCACGTAGACTTGCTTGACAGCCGGCTCTCGCGGTTTGATTCCGAGCCGCTTTTTGATTTGGTCCATAATGTCGGTCTCAGGTTCGCGTGGTCCTTTTTTCTCCTTAGTCTCCGAGTTCGGATTGGGTAGACACCCGTCTTTTTCATTTTTCTTTGTTTGACTTACGTCGAAAGGCAGGTCTTCGTCCACAAAGCAAAACATGTCGATGGGCTCGCATTGTGGGTTGTAGTATGCTTCATGGTCGACGCTGATGAAACAGGCGCGCGACACGTCGCTTGTTACCTTGTCGACCACCTGCTCAAGGTTGTATTGGGCTGATAGTCTTGTGAGGAACTCCTTATAGAATGAAGAGTATAGCCCCGCGTCGTAGCATCGCTCTTTGAGCCGGAACATCACTTTCAGTCCGTCCTCACTTGGAGAGAGAAAGCACATCATCACTCGTGGGTCGGCTTGCAGCGTCTGTTTCACCTGCCGTATGTCCATCCCTTTAGCCGTGAGCTTGTCGATGTCGACGATGAAGCGGTCGATGTAGGCGAAATGAATTTTTTTCCGAGTGGCAGGCGAGAAAATTCCACAGACGATGTATGGCAGTTTCTTTTTTGCTTCTGCATACTGCTTGGAGTCGAGTTGATAGACAATGCGCAGCTGTCTGATGAGTGCCTCGTTGGCAGGCTTGGGGTGGAGAAGACTGTTGTAGAAATAATCCACGGGTACTTTCTGCAACGGATCGCCTGGTGCCGTTATGTTGGTTCCGAACATGATCATAGTATATTTAGTTTAGAGTCGAGTGTTTAGAGTTGAGAAGGCCACGGAGAGGGATGAGCGGACAGGGCAGAATGGGCGGGATGGTACTTGCTAAGATACGTGAAGTGGGTTGTTACGGTTATTGTTCTTTTTATTCTGGGGTGAGTCCGTCGGAGAAAGTTTTGAATTTTTGAGCGAGGTCTTGTATATAGAGGAATAGCTGTGTGCCTCGAGATCGTGTGACGCCTCGTTGTGTGATTTCTTCGTCGAGATAGTCGTTCATAGACTGGATGAGTACACGTCTGCCTAGTCCTTCGAGCCAGAATGATCCGTCGTCGCGAATGGAGTAATACTCGTCGGTGACGATGTTTTGTGCCATGATGCGGTAGACGACATAGTCCACCCACACTCTGTATAGCTCGATGACGTCGTAGACGAGTACAGGCCGGTTGTAGTCGTCTCGGTGAAGTACTCCGATGTATGGGTCGATTCCCGCCTTGATCATGCTTCCCTCGATTTTGCTATAGAGCAGCCCGTATCCGTAGTTGAGGAATGCGTTGGTGACGTCCATTGCCGGATGTTGTGAGCGCTGTGAGATTCTGAATTCTTGCGGTATGAAGAGGTTGAGTGTCTCGAAATAGATTTTGGACGCCTGTCCCTCCCATCCACGTAGAGTTGCCGCTATGTCGTTGACGATGAATCCGTCGAGGTGGCGTATTTTGGACTTGTAGTCCTCGAGCCGCCTTCGGCTGCGTTCTACTACTTCTGTTGCCTGCCTGTCTTCGGTTCGCATAAGTAGGAACATAGCTTGCTGGTTGTCGATTTTTTGGATAATCACCTCCTTAATCCATTCCACGGCTTCGTGGGTGTAGGTGAAGTTGAGTTGCCCTTTCCTGATGGTGGATATGGAACCATATTTGGGACTCCACACCCTCCCGACAGGTTTTCCAGACTTTCCAACGAAGATTATTTCGATTTCTTTCTCGACTGCGAGCATGACAGCATCGCTTGATATTTGTGCTCCTCGGCTTATTTGTATGCTGGTGATGCTCGCTGGCGGAATCTTGTGCTTGCCTTCGGCCGTGGTAATGACGAATCCTTCCGTGTCGCGGTTGAGGCATACACCGTATGTGTTGAGTATGAGTTCCATGATTGTAGTTTAGTGTTGAGAGTTTAGAGTGCCATGCGGCCGGATGATTCTCAAGTTTTCGAATCTTCGAGACTACGAGGAAGTGTCATTCGGGCTGTTTTTTGTTGTTGAGAATGGGGTGAATGGGCAGAATGGATTTAATCCTCAGATCTTCTTAATTTTAATCATTGGAGACTTTGTGGGATTTTCTTTCACCTTATTTTTTTTTCATTACTATTTGTCAAGTCTCTTTTTGATTGGGCCTTTGATGCTTTTTGTTATAATCTTCTAAAGGTTCTGCCTATGGAGTCGTTGACGAAGAGCATGTTTTTTGCTCTTGTCATCGCTGTGTACATCCATTGATATTCAGATGCAGCGTTTCCCGGAGGAAGAAACCTTGGCATGTCGATATATACGTTTGTCCATTCCCCTCCTTGTGACTTGTGGCAAGTTATGACGTATCCAAAATTTGCTCTGATTGAATTGAGAAAGGGATCCTCAAGCATGTTTTGCTTGAAGGCCTGTGATTTTTGCTTAATACCTTGTCTGTACATCCGTTCGTGAAAGTCAATAAGAAGGCGCTTTTGTTGCTCTTGAGAAATGTTGCTACTGGCAGAATAAAGCACATCGAGCAGTATCAGTTGCTTCACTCTCCGTTTGGAAGCCAGCTCTTCGACTTCTATCTGTTGGAATGTCATTCCTGCTTGTTGGTATATATTTCCAACTTCCTTCACTACTACTTGGTCTCCGTTTGTCAGACCAGATATGTAGTTGTTTTGTGTCACCATCAACAAGTCGTCGATGGTGACGTTACCTTGCTTTCCGAGCGCAGCCCTCACCATTGCCGACTGAATGCTGATTTCCTTATTCGACCGGCTGATAAGCGTGGCATATTCATATCCGTTCCGACTTATGTCGTCCACATAGTTGCGCATCATTCTTGACTTGTCGTTGAAAACGTCTATATGTTCGAATCCCAGAATGGGGAAACGTGCGAACCTGGGTTGTTCTGTAACATTCAATATTTTGCGTATCTCTCCAGCCGCGATTGTGATGTCATTGTCATCGTCTTGCCTAACGATTTCGGTCAACTCCGCCTCCATGCAGGTGAGGAGACAACGATTCTTTATGTACCAAGAAGACAAAGCGGGAGATTCTTTTTCTTTTACTGGTGGCAGTTGGCAGCTGTCGCCTACGAAAATGAATTTTCCTTTGCTGTCGAACTTCAGCAGGTCTGTAAGTGTCTGCCCACTTCCGAAAGTAGCTTGTGTGGGATTTTTCTCCTCTACATCGCCAATCATGGAAGACTCGTCCACGATGTAGAAACAACGTTTGTAAGTCGTGTTGTCTACTTCCACAGCTTCAAAATCAAGCAGCAGTTGTCCGACTTCGTCCATTTTTGGCTTTTTTTCGTTATTTTCGTATAATTCGTCGAGGTCGGTGTTAAGATCTTTGAATGTGTAGAGCTGTGAGTGAATAGTAGTTGCCGTGCGCCCTGTGATGTCGCGCATAATCTTAGCTGCTCTTCCTGTGGATGCCAATAACTTGAATGGCTCTTTCATCTTTTCCAGGTCGTTGATGAAAGTCTTGAGCAGTGTGGTCTTTCCCGTTCCGGCATATCCTTTGAGAATGAACACCTTGGTGTCGTCCTTCAGAAACTGGAGGAAACGGTCGTATGCCCGTTGCTGCGATGGTGTGAGCTTGATGGGCTGGTCTTCTGTGTTATTAGTTGCCATGATATTTGTTTTTCTGATTGTGTCTGAAGTGTTTTGCTCGTACCTGCCGGGCTATTCATATCTCCTGAGCCTAACGAACCTGAATGTGGAGACTTTGCTGCCGTCGGGCAGTGAGGAAACCTCACGTCGCGTAGTAGAGGCCACGCAGGTGATGTCCGCTTCTTTCAAGAGCCGGACTACAGCGTAGGTGAGTGTCATCTCTCCCATGACGTGGACGGCATGGGGCTCGCCAGAAGTGCTGGTTTTCTCCGCCTCCCGGATTATTCTGCAGATTTCTCTGAAGAATGCCACGGCTATCGCTTCTATGTCCTCTTCAGTGGCTTCTGGCTCCACGGTGGGGAAGGGCAGGTCGAATATTTCGCCGTAGTGTCTTGATGCCGCCAGTTGCTCCTCGCTCCATGCGCCCGACGGATGATTGGTGAAGTTTATGAACATGATAGTAAGTTTAAAGTTGAATGTTTAAGGATGAAAGTAAGCCATGCGGAGGGATGATTGGTGAGAAAGAAAATTATCTGGAATTGTCAGAAAATTTCTTTTGAAATATATTCTTGTCGGATTGTTGACAGTAGTGTGTCGGATTTTTGGACGAAAATCAGACGTTAATCATGACGTGAATATTTTTGATATTGATTTTTTTTACACGAATTGACATGAATTTTATTCGAACACTAATCTGAACGAATTTTTACGAATTGTTTTAGGAGTTTTTTTCAAACATGAATTGAACGGATATGGCCGAATCAATATTATGCTTATTTTTTGTTGCTTTGTTTCATCTCGTTGGTGAGCCATTCGAAAAAATTCCGACTTTTGACAGCATCGTTTTTCAGTTCTTGCAGAGAAAAGTATGGCATCTCAACATTCTGACATTTTTCTCTTGCCTCTTCCTTCATTTCTCCATCGGTGAAGAAAATCCTTTTTGCCGCCAGTCCTCCATAAGTCCTGACAGAATTGTTGAATTTGTCTATATCCGTAATCGTATGAATTTGTGTTTTGCATTCTATGAATAGCATCTTATCACCAGTGTTGATGATAATGTCAATTTCATTCTGAGTCTGTTCGTTGTTTGACTGCTTAACAACAAACTCGCAGTTCATCCATATTTCTTTTGTCATATTCCATTGAGAGAGAAAGTGCGTGACATCCAGTTCGAACCAGCCACTGCTGAGCATAAGTCGCTTTATGTTTGGGGAAGAGATGTCTTTGTATTCAATCTTGTGGTTGTAGCGTTCTATTTCACAATGAAAAGAGTTGGTCTGCTCATTCCAGGAGATATAAGAATTCCCTTGTGGGTCTTCATGATACTCATTGTGATATGGATTTGCCGTGAAGCACTGAGTTGTCCGCTTAAATGCACCGATGTTTTTTTGCCTTATGGCTCTTATCTGGCTTATAGCTTTAAAGTCTTCCTCAGTAAATATTGTATAGTTTGTATGTTTTTTTAGCTTAGTGCCATTCAATGAGAATATTTCAGCCATATCGGGAGAATAATCCAGTTTACGGCTGGAATAATTCTCCATATCCCAGACTAAATTATTCTGGTCGATAAAAATACACTTTGCATTCTTCCTTTGCTTGAAAAAGTTGTTGAAGAGGATTGACCAAGGCTTAGAACCACTCGAAAGGTTGATTGTTACGGTGTCTTCCTCATTTATATCAGCACTTAGCAGTTGAAGTTTTTTCCAAATAGAAACTAAGTCGAAAGCGTCGAATTCCACTTTACGGCAAGAAATATTCAGCTTTTCCTGCACAGCCTTTGCAATTGTGTCAGCTTGTCTTTCGGATTTCAGAGAGTACACAAGGATGACGGCTTCAGGTGAGTCGTCTATGATTCCAGTGTAACTCGGCATGGGCTGTCCGCCCACGAGTGATATGTGGAGCTTACTCATATTTATTGTTTAATAGCTTTTTACAAATTTCTTCAGTGTTATCCTTGATTTTTTTCTGAATGTCCTCAGGAGAGAATTGTTTATTCGAAAGCATAGCAGCATGGAGAAATTCATTTCTAATGTCAGAGAGAAGTGAAAACGTGTTTTTGATTTCTTCAACTTCAGGAAGTTTAATGATATTCCTTATAATATCATGGCTGTTCTCTATTGATGACGCAGCTTTTGACATGCTCCATTTCTCTTCTTCATTTTCTATCTTGTATTTCAAAATGTTCAAAGCGCTTGAAACCAAGTCTCTGTTACCTAAAATACTCCAGTCAATATCTATTTTCTCGCAAATTGAAGAAATTATGGTTTCCTGCAGGAAAGTTATGGCTTGTTGATATAAGCCATTGTCGGAGCACCACCTAGCTGCTGCGAATCCGTTCATTACATTTTTACTAGAAGAGAATTCATCGAAAGCGTGGCTTATCTTGTCAAGTAATGGTTTGAAAGGCTTTGGTTTCTCTGCAGATATCACGTTCTCAAGTTTGCTTTTAAGCGTATTAATTGATTTTGCTTCAATTAGTAATTTTCCCTGACACGTATTCAGTTCTTTCACGACTTTTTTCAAAGTGTCGATAAATGTCCGCATTATTTGAGCATCATGATCGTCACCTCCGCTTTCCCTTAGCTTTTGTATTAATTGTGGATAATATACATTGCTCAACTTCTCAACACTTCCAGTAGATAGGAATTGGTCAGAAGCTGAGGTCCAGTCTTGAAGACTTGATAAAGCTGTGACGTCTATAATAGGAGCAATATTGCCTATTCGTGTCTCAAAGTTACCATAAGTGATGCTTTTTATTTTAAATTGATTCAAGAATTTGGTATAATTACTGAAGACAAGCATAAGCATCGGTATATATCTGAAGCCATGGGTTATATCAATGTATAATTCATCCTCTAAATCATCTTTTATTAAATCATACATAGTTTCAAAAATCTTCCAGATTTCTTCTTCTGTTTTTCCGTCTTCAATAAGTATTCCTTTGATGTTAGCATCGCAAGGTAGAGCCATCTTCTTAAGCTCCTCCTTAAGACCAATGTACTTTTCTTTTTCGCCATTTAATTTTGCTCTCATTCCATCCTCTGATGTCAGCCAGTTGTCACTTTGGGCTTTTTCCGTTAGAAGAATATATATTGCATCATCCTTACTCCAATTTTTTGCTCCAATATATTCCAATGTCGCCGTTTGTATAAAGCGAGTCTCAGTAGATAAGAAGCTTGTCTCTTCTTTTGAATACTTACATTTTCCATAGTGGCTGGTACCCAGCACAGATAAAAATACTTTTCTTGCCATATTGTTTAGATGGTTATTGGTTAATGTTTATTTGAACTATCGCATATTATGCAATAGTTGTTTTTCATTAAATCAGCATATGCTTTATTATTACTTTTATCAGAAGGAATGGTGATTGCAAACTCTGCAATGACCAATGATCATTCTTTAGATTTCCAGTTTCTCAGTCAGTCTTGGTCCGTCGAAGATGCCTTTGATACCGAGGATTTCGGCTCGTTTTCTGATGTTGGCTCTTGTCTCTCTTTGCAGCCTGTTTATAGGCTGAATCATGAAGAGGTAGGAGAATACGTTTTGCCCAAGGTCTTTCGTGACGGCAGCCAGCTTGTAGAGGTATTTATCCATGTTGGCATGCATCGTGGGTCCTTGTGTTCCGACTTTACATTCTATCACATGGAGCTTGTTGTCTTTCATGAAGGCAACATCAATTTCATTGTCAGCGTCGACCGATCCTTTTCTGTAAATCTTTACGGACTTTGCGACGAACTTTAAGTTGAGGGACTTGTATTCCGACCGGATTCTCCTGAAGACATATTCCTCAAACCATTCTCCGAGCCAGAACCTCCTCTCTGCCGCATTCGGTTTTTGCTGCGCACAAAGAATGTCGTCCGTCAGACGGAACTCTCGGAGCATCAGCGCGTTGAATACACGCTCGGATGCCTTGGCATCGAGTAAGTAGTTGTTGTTGCATTCATAGAACAGTCCATGCAGTGTGAAGTACTCATCCAGACACACTCTGTACTTTATCTTTTTCCCTTTCTTCCGAGAGAAGTCGAAATACTCGTTTGTGTCAAAGGGGGTATAGACGAAGCGTGCATTGAAGTCCTGGAAGAACTGGAAGACCGCGATGGACATGGCTTTCGTTCCGCCAGTCTGATTGATGCAGTATTCGTCATCATGTGAGAACTGCGCCTGGCGCAGCTCCCTCATGATGGCGAAGTAATTCTCGTTGGAGACGACAACCCTCCTGACGCTTCTGGGCGTCAGTCCCAACGCTTTTTCCATGTTGACTCCGATTTCGCGGCTGAACACATACTCCGTGCTGATAAACACGAGTTCGTCGAACTGCCCCTCCGTCTCCTTGATGAAGAGATAGTTGGGGATGATGTGGTCGCTGAGTAGGGAAATGAGGATACGTGCCATGGGATTTACGTTGTTTAAAGACTGCTCAATCAGTTCAGATATGCCGCCTTTCGGATAGGATAGTGCTTCTTCTCGTATTCGATGACAATGTCTGACATGAGGCTCAACTTGATGGCAGAGGGTGCGTTGGCCGGAGTATCATCGTTGACGAGAGACAATAACTCTTCGATTCGCCTTAGTGCAAACTTGTATTTTTCTTCAGATAAATTTTCCACTGTACAAATCACAATGAGCTAAGGAGTGACGATGTGTCATAGAACTAACGCAGATAAGCTAAGTATATTATCGTTTGTATGAAGGGTGTGTCTAAATATTTATTAGTCGCCTATTGGCGAGAAATCCTTCAAATCTTCACAAATATAACAAATCGTAATGTTTTGACAAACAAGACGAAAAGTCTTGAAATATTTGAAAAGATTTGTTAGATTTCTGCGCGAAGCGCACTCCTAATCATTTTTACACACCCTCAGTTATCAATTCTTATAGAGGCTTACTGAAAATCTGAAAGTAAAGTGCTTTTGCATTTTCTTCTCCAAGAACATTCTTGAACGAATTCCACTTTCCTTTGCTTCCCCATTGTTTCTTAGTGTCTTTGCTCTCACTGACTAGCCTTGTTTTTATGTATTCAGCAATATCTGAAATCTCATTTTCTGGTTTTTTGTCATCTTTGTATCTCGGTCTAAGTCTGTTTGCAAAAGCCTGCGGGTTAAATGGTAGACTATAAAGGAAATCTACAATGTCACCTGATTTTTCCTTTATTTTGCTTTCACATGCTGCAATTTCGTTTTTGAATTCTTTTATACCGCATGTTCTTGCTTCCTCATACTTAGCTTTAGCCTCTTCCCACAGTTGTTTGCCAAATAAGCCATTCGCTTCTGTTTCTAATGCATCTGTTTTTGCTTCAGCAGCCCTAACCTCATTGCATAATTCTTCCTTGCGGTCTTTTTCTATCAAATTAGCGTCATCTTTGTTGTTTAAGATATTTTTGATTTCGCCAAATTTGCCTCCTTCCCGCAATTCATTGATTCTTGTTTCTAATTCCTCCTTCTTTATTCTTGTTGCTTCTTCTTCCTTCCTTTTCCGGGCTTCCTCTTTCTTTTTTCTTTCCCACATTTGGGGATCCATGCTCTTTACTGCAGAACTGTGAGGAACCTTTTTATCGATTATTTCTGAAAATTTGCCTAACTGTTCACCTGTGTTATATGCTTCCTTTCCTTTTTTGAATTCATTCTTATCAGAGTCTGTATCCATGTGCATATAGGTGAATTCCTGTTCTCTGTCTTCTGGAATACCCATGGCCATTCGTTTCAATTCCGTAATTTGTTCACAAGTGTCCCATCCATTAAAGGACTTGCGCATTTCCTCTTGGAATATTTCCTCAAAAGAGGACGTTCCGTTCTGTTCATTCGAGTTATATTGCAATTCAGTGATTACGGCCTTCATCAGTACCTTACCATACCCCAAAGGTTTACATTCTCCAAGGCTGTGGTAATAAATGTTACCGTCATTCCAGAAATTAATAGAATTCATCAATGCCCCTAATTCTATAGGAAGAAGATTGTGGAATCTGATAACTCCTTTGAATTCACTTCCGCTGCTAAGCGGCCTGATTGAGAACGTCATAGCATCAGTACCTTGATTTGTCATAGGAGTGTTACGTACAGGATAACGTTTCCGACCAGCAAGTTGTATGGGAGTTGGATTATTCCATGTTTGTCCATTTCCCAGATATAAAGGATAATAGGAAGGGTGGGGTGTGGACATGGCGGTCTCAGCCGGATCTTCAAATTGCGGATTTCCATCAAGGAAAGCATTTGAAAATTGAACTCTTCCTTTTAACGATTCTTTGTTGTCGCTTGTGAAACCAAAAATACATTCCTGTAAATCAAGTTTTTCTGTCGATTTAAGTTTTTCTGGTATACCAGCTTTGATAGAATAAAAGGCAGGGTATTTGAACATATATGCAAGTCCAAATCCTTCTATTTCATGATTCTCGTCATAACAGAAAAAGACAGGAATTTCCTCACCTCTATATAGTTTTTCCTTGAAATAGTCTTTGTAGTCAGGTGAGTTCTTGTGAATTGTCTCAAAGCGTTTGAACAAATCCCTATCTACTTTCTTTTCGTTTTCAATTTTCTCGGGGAAGACAAATTCGTAATATTTACCAATCCATTTTCCATTATCTCTTTTTTTTCTTGCACTAGACTGACCTGTCAAAACAAGTCTACCCCTAAAATCACTACCAAATTTGACAAACTTTCTATTATCTATAGATGGCTTGTTGTCATTGTGATTGTAATCCTCTGAAAAAGAAGCAACTAAATTGCATCCTTCCAGTAAATCATATTTAGCTTTAGCAGTTCGATTTGCATCATCTTTTAAAGGCCTGTTTCTTATTTTTCCCTCGATGAAATCTTTAAAGTTATGTCCAAATTTTTCATCAATATCATCTGCTGAGATTCTGTGGGGGATTCCACAATCTTTAACAATATATCCATTTCCTGATTTTTTGAGCCAGCCACAGTGAATATTGGCAGGCTGAATAATAGTTCTATAGAAGATTCCGTCACTACCATTTGACAAATCCCTTATTCCAAATGACTGGTCTTGATATTGTGTCAACTTACCGAACGTGATAATTTCAAGAACGTTTCGGATTGCTCCTTTCAGTGATGTTGCTGGAATAAAATATTTTCCATCGTTCGTGTGACTGAACTCGCGGATTCCACCAACATTTTCTTCATCTTGAGATTCTTCATTCTTAATAAATAATGGACTCATCGCTTTGATGGAAAGTTCTATGATTCCACTAACGCCATCACGAAATGGTATATCCTGTGATATTTTATCAGCCCATTCCGGAGAATATATCTCTTTGTTTAAAGGCACAAAGTTAAAAGGTGCATGTAGTGTTGCCATATATTATTCCTCCTCTTTATTATAAAAATCAAAACCAATGAAAACTAATGCAGTGGGAACTTTTGTCTTCATTCCCTCGCAGAGCGGGTCGCCCTCTTCCAGAACTTTCCAGAGTTGCTTAAACTTGAGGTTCTTGACTTTTCCCGATTTCGTATCCAATCTTGATTTCGGTACGAAATGAATTGGCTCAAGAAGATCCTTTTCTTCAAGCTTAAACTCCATTATATGGTATTCTCCATCGATGAATTTGACGGAGTAGGACGTAAGCGATTCTTTGTCGAAGAGCTGTGCCTCAATCACAAACGGATTCTCTATGGTTGAGAAGTCCACCTTAAGCAGCTCGTCTCTCAGCACATCTGGCTTCTCTTTGTCGCTCATCCAGACGTAGCCTTCGTATTTTTTTGTTTTATCTATATTCATGGCTTAATCCTCATTTTTAATGATTAATCTTTTTGCAATCTCCAGTGAACACACCATTACCGCGGTTGACACCACCGCCAAGAGGCAGCATGCCTTTGCAGATGTTGTCCAATGCACATTCCAATGCCTCATACACCTTGGCTCCGTCAAAATTCGCGTCGTTGTCTTTTTTTGCTTCGATAAGTTTGTCCACTTTGTCTTTGTCGACCAGAATTGAAAGCTCGAACATGCGTCCTCGTCCGTCGCTGACCTTCTCAGAGAACAAAGCTCCGTCGATAGCGCCGCCGGTAAATCGGTCGATGGCAACGTGGTTGAGAATCTTCTGCTCCGTTTTTTTCTCAATGACATCGGAAATGATGACGTTTCCTACAATACCCCGGCCAGAATCGCCTGCGTTTTCGTTTCCGAACAGCATGCAAACCGCATCGTTGGCCTTTCCAACATATTCTTTTGGATTGTCAATCTGTTCGGCGAAAATCCCCGTGAGTCGGTTATAATGATAAGCCACACGATGGGACAGAGCTCCTTTGACGGATGTGGCAGGAATCAACATGTAGTTATGCTTAAATTCACCTTTGATTCCTTTCCATTCCACAATAGACTCAGCCACAGGCGTCATGTCTGCATCGTTGTCTCCCCGTCCAGATCCAAAAAGGAAGAAACATTCGGGGGAAAGAGTCAGCTTGTATTCAACGAAGTTACCTGCAGGGTTGTTCTTAATGGTCCTTTCCGCAGCAGAATTCCAGAAGTCGGAATACTCCAAAGACGAGGTTTTCGATATGTATTTGCAGAGGCTTTCCTTGTCGTTGAGATTGAGCGATAAAGTCTTGCATGACACGATGCTGAGCAGCCCGAATCCTTTTCTTGTACCGCCTCCGATGCGTAGCGGCTTTTCTGTTATTTCGTCGATGATGTCAAAGAAATCGCCTATGTTGATTCCATCTTTGTTTTTCTCATCAGATTTGTCCACCATTTCCATCTCGAAGCAGAAACGCGTGCCTTTGAAGCATACTTCCTCATCGAATTTGCCTCTTTTTTCTGTGGCTCCTTTGTGTCCGATGCGTGCATGCTGTCGTACAGGCAGCCTTTTGTAATTCTTAAGGAACTCACTTTTAGCTGTCGGCATCAGCAGTCCGTCTATCACATTTCCGTTTCCGTCTACTATGTTAGCGTTTGTGAACATTACTTTTGAACCTTCTCCATTATCGCTGTCCTTTTCCTGGAATCCCCATGTAGGACTGTTCTTGTCGGTCTGGCCCATGGCATGCCGGATGACTCCGGCAATGGCCGTGGCCGGAATGAATGGCAGGTCGTTCACGTCTCGGATGATTTGCGCGTCAGTCTCAATGTCTTTCTCGCCAGAACCGATAGCTAATGGTGTGGCAACCTCGACAATTATGCGCGCAAGATGTCGTATGTTATATCTATTCTTATCCATATTATTTGTTCTTTAAGACTTTCTGCATCTCAGATGCAAGGTTGATTATCAGTCGTTTCACGCCAAGACTTCGCTTCTCTTTGATGAAGTTCATCAGCTCTATCTTACCGCCACATTCGTCCCATCTGACTTGTGCCACACCGTGGTCAAGATATTTGTCGATTTCTTTCTCAATGTTCTCGTCGCTGTTCTGCTCGGCAATCGTGCGGATCTGCCCCCATTGAGATGCAAATGTGTCGCCACTTTCGATGAACAGGCTTTTCTTGCTTTTCACAAACGAGTTGACGGCATCCATGATGCTGCTGTCTGCGGTTTCCTGGCTCTTCTTTGCCATAAGGAATGACAATAACGGGTTATCTGACAGGATAGAATCCGACGACACATTCTCCTTGGCCTGTGGAGCCTCATTTGTCTTAACCACCTTCCATACGGCAGTTCCGTTGTCGTCTGCATTGAATTCCAGAAATGTCGGGTTGAATATTACTTTTCCAAACCCTTCGTTCTTGAAGAGTCCGACCTTTTTCTTAGACGGAGCAGGTTCGTCGCTTCTTACAACAAACACACTTCCTTTTTCGATACCACAGCGGTCGGCATCACGGGTCTTCCGATGGCTGTTCCAAGGAGAATACTGGAACGTGCGCACCTGACTCTTTTCCCATACAATTTTGCCATCGTCAAAGCCCAAATCAGATGCTTCCGGTTGGAATGTAGGTGTGAGTGAATCAGCGTCCAGAAACACGAGTTTGCTCTCAGCATATACCGTATGCAGGAATTTTCCGTCTTTGTCTTTCAACGGTCTTCCACTGTAGTCTGTAAATTCCGACGTCTTAGCCTCGGAGATCTCCACCAATCCATACTGGGCCGTTTTCGACCTTCCAACATGCTTCTCTCCAATTAATGTTTCTTTCACAATATCGGCAAACTGCTCAGCCTTGTCGCTAAAGTCTACCTGGAAGAGAAACTCAAGTCCTTCCTCAAGCGACTCGTAGCCATACATTTGCTTGTCCTGAGAGCGCCGTTTCCCATAATCGTAGGCAGACTTGATGGCATATGCCGTAGTAATCTCTTTTTTCATCACCTTTCCATCCTTGAATGCGTAGAACCCTGTCCGGCATTGTTTCAGCTGTTGAGGCCCGCCATTATATAGCGTGTCTTTGTTTCGGTCGTAGCCGTGATGGATATAGCACACTTCTTCCATGTCTTTGAGCTTTGGATAGAAGAATGAAGCAGGGATGCGCAGCGTGCGTATGCCCTCGCCTTTTATGTGTGCGTCGCCAAACTGAACGTCACCAGTATGGAACAGAGTCAGCATTTTTTCGTCATATTTGCCGTTTTCTTCCTTGTAAAGTTTGGAAGCGCAGATGCCCAGGAAATTGTTCCCTGGAATGAAATCCAATGTCTGTTGGTGTCCTTCTGTAGCCGCAGATTCAGAAATGATCACGTCAGACAGCAGTTTGCAGTTGAAATACAGGGTCTTCATTGTTCACCTCCTTTCTTTTCAGTCACAGTAATGTCACATCGTCCGAGACCGCGATTGCGGTTCTGGCCTAATCGCTTGATATACTGAAGAGCCTCCTCTATCAGCGGTAGGTTTTCCTTGGGAACTGACTTAATTTCGCCATAAAGTTCGCATGGAACTGTCACCTGCATCCGTCTCAGTGATTTGTCCTTTGCGATGCCGTCGGTGTCAATAGCCGTGGAGGAAATGGAGCGGTAGAGCTGTTCTGACAGGTTATTTTCTATAATGACAGAAGCAATCTTCTTGTCCAATGTGGCGTTAGAGAAGAAAAGGCAGCCGTTCTGAAGTTCATCGCTTTCTGTGCTGCTTCTTTTGCCGAAAAGTTTGTCTATCTGTTTCTCATCTTCTTCTCTGAAGTGTGTGATGTCTGTTGCAGCCTCTCGTAAAAGTCCTTTTATCGTCCTGCCAGGCACAAAAGGCAAATTGTTTTTGTCCTTAATCACCAGAAGGTCGACGTCGGCACCAGCTGCCAGTCCTGACCCGCAATGCCAGTCATTAAAGAATTTTATTTGATATGTAATGTCCATGGTTATTTAGTTGTTTGATTGATGACAGAATAAATGCTCAGTGTGTCGTAAGCGGGATAGTACATTGTTTTCTCTTTTTGATTCTCATCTTCGATTGTGTAAGCCGGACTGGTGATGCACTTGAAGAGGTCTTTGGAATCATCAGACAGAACATCCATGGCTCTCCGTGCCAACTGTTCTGCATAATAAGGACTCTCATGCATGGCCGACATCCATTGACGGATTTTTGATTTCACCACATTCTTGTCGTCTTTAGCAAGCTGTTCCATATAATTTGTTAAGACGTCAGTTGTCATCAGCCCTGTCAAATCCTTGTCGGCTTCTTCTCTTTCTTTATTAATGTAATAAGGTCCGCATTTCCAAGAGTGTCCCTTGTAAGGAGTCAGCTCGCGTTTTTCAATCAATTTATAATCAACCACGAAGCTGTCTTGCACTTTGTGGAACATCAAAGAGGATGGTGTATAGTCTAACCCTCGAATCTCGGCCTCCTTTTTTGATGCTTTTTTCGCAGCAGAACAGAGCTCCTCAGCCAGATTATATCCATAATAGAACGGGAACGAGGATTTGATGAAAGCGATACCGGCACAGCATGTAAGTTTCTCTCCTGTTTGTTTCAGTGCCTGTGCCTCGAATTCCCTGATGAAAGCTTCCGCATACTCCAAAGCGAAGCTTGCCCGGCAAATCACGGTGAAATCGTCACCGCCAAGAACTACAGGGCGGATGGGAATTATTTGGTCTTTGTTGATTTTTTTGTCTTTTTCGATTCTTGAATGAATAATGCTGAATGCAGTCTGTGCGGCAATTTCCGTTGCTTTGTCAAGGGCTGGCGAAAATTTCTGCAGTTTTTTCTGGTTGTGTCCAATCGTTTCTATGATTTTTCCCAGTCCGTTCCCGTCGGCATGAATGACAGCAATCCAGTCGTTGTTTCCTGTTATGTTTTTTATGTCGAATGCATATTTTTCCGCCTTTACCTGCTCTCCGAAACATTTCTCTGACAAGTCTTTGCGTTTTTTCTTTTTTGCTTTGGTTGGCATGTCAAGATAGTCGTTGCCATCTCTTTCAACGGCTGGCAGTCCTGTTTTTCTGTTGCGCTCCATTGACATAAAACCAAATGTGAGTGATGGCATAGGCATGTTGCGTTGCATTCGAAGTCTTCTCTCAAGCTCTTCAACATATTCTCCGAACTTGCTTTCTTCTTCGTACTTCACCACAGCCTGGCTGATGGTGATGCCAGGGGCTGCCTCCATGACTTTCTTCGGGAATTCCATGACGGCTTTCTCACAGTCTTCCCGTTTGCTGAATAGAAACTTGATGTTTCCTGCCGCGCGCACAATGCTTTCCCCCTGAACTCCATTTTTTCCATAGTCGTCGAACATCTTCGTGCAGATTTCCTCGACGAGATTGCTCGCCCCTGCGATGTCCTGTAGTTCGTTGGTCTGGAAGATGAAGCTTTGGATGCCTTGTACGGCGGCTCCGTAAAGATAATTTTCCATGTTGGTATTATTTAAATGTTTTTAATAGATTACGTGTTTTTTTGTTTTGTAGCTCCATAAGTGTCGGTTGCCACTGTTGGTAGCTTCCTCAATGGCTAAATGCTGGCAGGATATGCTTGACTTGATGCGTCAGGCCTTGATTTCCTTCACGGCCCCGAATCCTACGCTGACTCCTTTCCCGAGTCCGATGAGTTGGGGGAGTCGTAGGTTGACAGAGAATTCGGCGTTGAAAGCAAGCATTTTCTGGCGTTTGAAGATGACGGTGTGCGGCTGTTTCACGTCGTGGATGCTTACCTGTAGCTCGCTTTCGAGATGCAGTCCGATACCTTTTGCGAAGGACAGTATGTTGCCAGTGAGCATGTGCTTGAGCAGTGTCAGGCGTTCGGTGATGTCATTGGTTCGTGTGTATGCTTCGTAGTTCTCTTTATTGAGTGGTATCCAGTTTGTGATGCTGTAGCGAACAGGCTGCGCAGTGTAGTCCACGTTGGTGGAACAAGCCATTGACTCGCAGATTGTTGTGGTGACTTCCTTTTCTCCGAGTTTGATGGTTCGGACAAATGGGTAGGTCATCTGCTCGAGTGTGGCAGTTCCTTCGCCAATGGCGATGATGGCTGCTTTTCCGTTGACCACCTTATATTGGATGAGCGGGTAGGCATAGCGCAGGTCCTCTCCGTCGTGGCTGTGGAAGAGAATGTCGTCGCGGTTGTCACCGATGGCCACGACCGCTCCGCGGAACTTTGTTATTTCGCTTTGTCTCAATGGTATGTCGAACTTCAGGATTAGTGATTTTACGTAATTCATAGCCTGTGTTCTTGGTGTTATTGGTTATGTGTTTAGATATAAGGGTATCTCCCGAGCGCAAAGTTAATAATAATTTTGTGAGGACAAAAATTTTTTTTGTGATTTTTTTCGTGTGGATGTGAAAAAAGGCGTCGTGGGAGTGGATGGGAGTGGATGGGAGTAGATGGGAGTGGATGGGAGTAGATGGGAGTGGATGGGAGTTATGGGAGTGGATGGGAGTAATGGGAATGGATGGGAGTGGATGGGAGTTATGGAAGTGGATGGACGGAAAGGACGAAATGAGCGGTGGTGGGGCGGGGTGGTGGAGAAAGTTTTGAGGGGTGGGTGCGAAATTAAATTCTTTTTATTAGGTTTTTACGTAAAAATCATGTAACTTTGCAAAACATTTGTACTTCAATCAGTACTTACTTTAGTTAAGTCAAACCTCCACACATATACAATAAAAAACAGAAATGCTGAAATTCTTAAGCTTCGGTAGTGGCAGCTCAGGCAATTGCTATTATCTCTCGAATGGGCAGGACGCCATTATTATAGATGCCGGCGTAGGCATCCGGGCTATAAAAAAGAATTTTCTGAAATATGGTATCAATCCGGCAAAGATAAAGGCCATCCTCGTGACTCACGACCATATGGATCACAGCCGGACCGTGGGGGCTCTGAGCCGTCTGCTGAACGTGAAGGTGTTTTCTTCGGCAGAGGTGCTGAAGAAACTGAACTGGGCACGTTTGTCGAGGGTGGAGCCCGACGCTTGCGTGGCTGTGGAGGAGAATGAGACGTTCTGCGTTGGAAGCATGGAGATCACTCCGTTCCGTCTTCCCCATGACGCCGTGGACAACTATGGGTATTCCGTCAGCGACCAGGGTCAGGTGTTCACTGTGATGACCGATGTGGGTAAGCCGACAGACAACGTGAGCAAATACATCGGCTGTTCGGACTACCTCGTGTTGGAGGCCGACTATGACGATGATATGCTGGCAGCCAATCCTCGCTATGAGAAAAAGTTGAAAGAACGAATAAAGGGGGGCAATGGCCATCTGTCGAACCGCCAGGCCGCACAAGTGCTGCTGGAGAACTACCATGAGGGCCTCCAGTCCGTGTGGCTGTGTCATCTGAGCGAAGAGAACAACACTCCAGAGCTGGCACGCACGACCGTGGCAAGATATCTTGGCGACAACGGCATCTCGACCGAGACGGATCTCCGTCTGGAGGTGCTCAGCCGCAGGACGGTGTCCGGCCCATGGCTGATGTCGGACAAAGGCATCAGTGCCGACCATCAGCTGAAAGTGGACTTTGACTTCTGACGCCGTTTTTCCGGTGTCTGCCGATAGCAATTATCGCCGCCGAGCATGGTGCGGAAGTCATGGGTGTTGACATCAGTGAAGACATGGAAAATCTTGATTTCTGCAGCATCTTTAGGAAATTAAAGGAAGCGAAAATGGGAATAAAGGAGGATGCAAAAAAGGATTGTATGCGAGCCCGCTTTTCTGAAGCCTACTTGGCACCCCGATTCAAATTTTATCAAATCATATCATACAAAAAAACAGAGCAGGCATGAAAACTTATGGATTAATCGGCCACCCTCTGGGGCATTCTTTCTCCAAGGGATTTTTCTCGGACAAGTTTGAAAACGAGGAAATAGACGCGGAATATCTGAACTTCGACATCTCCACCATCGACGAGGTGCTTGACGTGATAGCCTCAAATCCTACACTCTCGGGATTCAACGTGACGATTCCCTACAAGGAGAAAATCATGCCTTATCTCGACGAGGTGAGCAAGGAGGCCAGGGAAGTCGGCGCAGTGAATGTGGTGAAGGTGGAGCGCGACGGTACGCGTATCGTCCTGAAAGGCTTCAACTCCGACATCATAGGATTCCGAGAGTCCATCTCCCCTCTGCTTCATTCCCACCACAAGAAGGCTCTCATCCTGGGCACAGGCGGCGCTTCGAAGGCTGTGCGCTACGTTCTTCAGCAGAAAGGGCTGGATTGTGTGTTCGTGTCCCGCTACACGCGACCTGGCACCGTATCGTATAAAGACCTGGATGCGGATGCTGTGCGCGAATATGAGGTGATCGTGAACTGCACGCCTGTGGGGATGTACCCAAATGAGAATGAATGTCCAATGTTGCCATATGAGCACCTCAATAACAATAATCTGCTATATGATCTCGTTTATAATCCAGAGACCACTCTGTTTCTGAAACGAGGCAAAGAAAATGGGGCGGCAGTGAAGAACGGACTGGAGATGCTTCTGCTACAGGCGCAGGCATCGTGGGACATTTGGAATTTTTAAGATTTGAGGTTTATTGCCATCCGGACGGGAGACGCCATATATGGACGTCTTTACTCCATGCGGACGGAAATTTGAGGTTTGAGATTTGAAGGCTTATCTTGCTGAATTACATAAACTATACAATCTGAATAACGGAAATAAAGATATATATATGAAAAGAATCTGCACATATCTGGCATTCTTCATGGCGTTTGTATATGCCTTTGCGGGGACTTATTCCCCACAGACCATCCCGCTGGAACGCGTGAAGACGAACTACACCCGCGTGGTGAATCCCGACGGCATCTTGTCGCAGGAGATATGCGACTCGATCGACACCTTGCTTATGAGCCTGGACTCCATTCAGGCCTATGGCGTGGTGGCGGTTTGCGAGCATTTCGAGGGTGACGACCCCTATGAGTTTGCCATCGGTCTTGGACGCGAGCTTGAGATTGGAGGACAAAAAAGCCAGGGATTCGTGATTGCCTTAGCCACAGAGGACCGCAGCTACTGGATCAGCACGGGCGAAGGCATGGAGAAATTCCTGACCGACGCCACCTGTGGCCAGATTGAGCGTAAATACATGGTGCCCTATCTGAAACAGAGTGACTGGGACAATGCCATGCTGAACACCGTGAAGGCCTTCCAGGGCTACCTCACAGGCAATCAGGAGTACGTGGCGGAGCTGTCGCAGAGCGCTGACAGCGCTGAGGATGACGGCGACGGTCTGGGATGGCTGTTTATGGGCGGAGCTGCCTCGCTTGTCGGTTTTGGACTATATTCAAAGCGTAAGGAGCGTACGTGCCCCCACTGCAAGAAAGTGGCTCTGGAGCTGGTGTCGAGGGAGCGCAAACGGATGAGTGCCCACAAATACCGCATCAAGTCCACCTACAAGTGCAAGAACTGCAGTGAGATCGTGTATAAGGACCGTGTGATAGACGAATCTCCGAGCAGCGGAAGCAGCATTGGCGGTGCTATCGGCGGCTCCATCTTTGGCGGCGGCGGAAGCGGCAGCAGCGGCGGCGGATTCGGTGGTCTGGGCGGCGGCTCGTTCGGCGGCGGCGGTGCCGGCGGACGGTTCTGATTGAATCAAGAAAGACAATGAGTAAACAAACTATAATTTCTAACAATTAAATCCTTTTGAATTATGAAGAAATCGACTATTATCTTATTGGTAGTTTTGGGCGGACTTGCTCTTTGGGCAATCTCCAGCTACAACGGCATGGTGAAGGAAGACGAGAACGTGGGCAAGGCCTGGGGTGACGTGCAGTCGGCTTATCAGCGTCGTGCCGACCTGATACCAAACCTTGTGAACGTGGTGAAAGGCTATGCCGAGCATGAGAAGGGAACCCTCGAGGGCGTGATTGAGGCAAGGGCTAAAGCCACTCAGATCAACCTCAACGTTGAGGACCTGACCGAAGAGAACATGGCAAAGCTGAATGCAGCCCAGGGTGAGCTGTCGAGCGCGTTGAACAAGTTGATGGCAGTGGCCGAGGCTTATCCCGACTTGAAGGCCAACGAGAACTTCATGTCGCTGCAGAACCAGCTGGAAGGCACAGAAAACCGTATCAACGAGGTGCGCAAGGCCTACAACACCACTGTTCAGAGCTATAACGTGAAGGTGCGCAAGTTCCCGGGCAACATCCTGGCTAATATCTTCGGCTTCTCCACAAAGCCTATGTTCCAAGCCGATGAAGCTGCTCAGAAAGCTCCTGAAGTGAAATTCTAAGACAGACCGTCACTGATAATATTGAAGAAGCGCGTCCGCCGATGAGGTGGACGCGCTTTTGTTCGATAATCTTTTTTAGAATGAGTGAATAAATAAAGATAAAAAAACGTTTTGTCTTCGGGCATCGCCCTGCGTCGTTGTTGCCATGACGGCTGTCCGCAAACGAGTTTGCTTCCATCCGGCATGGCATCAACGACGGCACTTCGTGCTGCCAAAATTCAATAAAAAGTCCTCCACTGCGTTACGGAGGAAAAACGCACTTCGTGCTCAATAAAAAGCCATCCGGACGATTCACACTCAGCACAGGGGATGTTAGTGGGGCCGGGGAAGGTGGATGTCATCTTGGAGCCCCGTGGGGTTAGGGCAGACGGAATCGCAATGAGCACCCGACAGCGAGGAACGATGTGGTCATTGCTGGGTGATGAAATTACCGTATTTATCGAAGAAGGACGTGTAGAGTGACTGGAAAGTCTTGTTCTCCTGCCTTCCGAATTTCATGTAGAATCCGTCTTCCGTCGTGCCTACGTCGTAGCATTTGTTGCCGTCCTTGTCCATGGACTCGTAGTCGGCCAGCGTGCTGTCATACATATTATATTTATATGCCAGTCCGAACTCATGCTTCTCATCGCGGCAGAGGATGATGAGGTTGCGACGGTCGGGCGTGACGTATGAGTCAACCAGTTGAGCCTGGATGTCGTCGATGATGGTGAACGTCTCTTTCTTTACCCCGTCGAATCCGCAGAGCTTGAAAATGGGGCTGGACAGGTCGGTGTAATAATAAATATAGTTTTGTCCGTCCAGCTGCCTTGCCAGTATCTTGTTGGAAGGACATACATCCGTGATGACACGCGTCATGAACGTGTCGACACGTATGGAGTCGAGTCGTCTGAACTCATTCTGCCGAACCTTGTCGAGGCTGTCGGACTCATGCTGCGCTGAAATCTGCTGATTGAGCAGAGAGTCTTCCGCAGCACGCTCAGCCTTGATTCTCTGCTGCTTCGCCTTTTCAAGGTTGAACAGGGAGTCCTGTACGGCACGCTCCTGGGCCTCCTTTTTCCTGCTGACGAGGTTGTCGTAGTACATGAATGCGCCCACGCCAGCTGCGATGATGGTGAGGAAGAACAGGAACAGAAACCAGTGCAGCCATTTGGAGAAACGCCTCTCTTTCTTCTCTTCCTCCTCGTCGAAGTCCTGTTCGTCCGTCTCGTTTGCCAGGTTGAGCACTTTCGACTTTGTCTTTGTCTTTGTCTCCTCTTTCTTGCCAATCTTGTCGGCCACATGGCGGCGGGAATATTCTTTCTTCTGCGCAGGCAGGGGCACGGCCGGAGCCGTCGTCTGCCCAACGCCTTTATCGCCGTCAGCTTTGTCTGCATCGTCCACGACGACAACCGCATTCTCGTCGTCCTCTTCGATGATCAGTACAGGCTCTTCCTCGGTCTGAGCCTCCTTTGTGGCTGTTGTTTCTTGGCTGTCAGCTTGATTGCCAGTGGTTTCTATCTGAGTTTCTGACGTGTCTTCCAGGCTTTCGCGCTCTTCTGCCGGCATGTTTCCGGATGCAGGATCCGTTGAAAGCCCTGCAGGCTCCGTTGACAGCTTTGCTGTTTCAGACGGCTCTTCCGATAATTCAGACGGTTCTTCTTGCTCAGCTATGGGCTCATCCTGCTGCTGTGACGACTCATCCGTCACCGCGACCTCTTCCTCAGCTTCTGTGGTTGCTTCCGCAGACTCCTCAATAGCCTCCTCGGGTTTCACTGTCGCCTCCTCGGGTTCCACTGTCACTTCCTTGGGGTTTTCGATTGGCTCTTCAGGTTCTTCAATAGGCTCCTCAAGTACTTCAATCGTATCCGCAGGCACCTCAGCTGTGTCCATAGCGGCATCAGATGGTTTGTCGGGCATATCCGTCAATGTCGGAAAGTCAGGCGAAGCAGCCTCTTTGTTGTCGGGCAGCACCTCTTCAGCACCAGGCTGTCGCGTCTCGTCATGAATTTGGTTGTCGTAAAGAGGATGTCCGCAATACGAGCACATATAGGAAAACCCAATATAATACTTTCCGCAATTCGGACATTGGTTGTATTCGGAAAAGTCTTGCCCGCAATGAGGGCATATCAGTGCGTCGTCGTCAACAAAAGCATGGCAGTTTAAACAAGTCTTCATAATCTGTATATAATTTCAATAGCCTTTCTTGATAATTCGTTCGTTTTCGTTTATATCGATTTTTGCAAAAGAGCCGGATAAGCGTCTTGGTTCACTTGAAAGATGAAATCAACTCCAGTTTGTCGGATTTCTGGATGTCGGATATCAGGATGCAAGCCGGCACGAAAGTCCCCGGCATGTCGACGTCGTGCAGTTGTCCGTCGGTGAGCTCCACACCCGCCTTCTTGTATGCCCTGTCTACCAGTTCGGTGCAATAGAGTGCTGTCGAGTCGTTGGAGTCAAAATTGAAGTCGAACGGTAGTTTCTGCTCATATTGGTCGATAGCAGCCATGGCCGCAGTTTTGGCCACCTCGCGGTTGGCATAGCGATAGATGGCTCCTTGGAGGCAGTTACGGTTGCTGAAAAACACGTCGGGACGGTCCATCTTGACCACGTTGGCCTCGTCGATTGCAAAGTTCTCCGACGGGCACGCATGTACAATCTTGATTTTTCCAGCATACGACACCACGATGCCTACATGAGAATAAGCCGCTTCAGGGTCGGCCACCATGATGGCGTTGCTCTCAGCGCTGTCGCCAAGGCGGAATACCACATCTCCAGGCTGCAGATTGTCACCGTCTTTCAGCGTGTCTTCCTTCGACTTCTTGCATGCCGAACAGACGAGTGAGAGAAAAAAGATGAGCGCAATGGCGAATATGAAATAATGAAAATTACGCATGTGTTAAAATGGAAGTTGAAATTGGAGTAGAAGAGGGGAGTGAAAGTGGGGGTCAGAACAAGTTGTTGAGAATGCTTCCGATGTCGTCCTGCAGCGAGCCTCCCGAACCGAAACCGAATTTCTTGCCCAGCTCGAACAGAGAGTCCAGACCGAAATCCAAGTCGCCCAACGGCTCGATTTTCCACTGGTCGTTAATTTTTACGAGATGTAGGTCCATCTGCTCAGTCTTGTTATCGTCGAAGATGATGTTCACCGTAACCACCGCTTTCATGTCCTCCGTCTGTTCATTCACAATCTCAATGTCCTTGAAATTTCCTCCAAGGAACGACATCATCTTTTTTGCCATGTCGCGCACGTAAGGCTGTGTGGTGCTCGACAGATTGAATTCAGCGCAGAACGCCTCGCTGTCGTTTTTCTTCAGCGCCTCGAATGCCCTCTCCACAGTGGCCGCAGGCGAACTTCGGTGGAACATAATAAATAACGTGACACCTATACCGATGACGAGCAGGGCAGCCAGAGATATCCAGAGTCCTTTCTTCGGAATCTTGATATATGAAGACTTGGATGCTGGGGAAGCAGCGGGAGAATCGGTCTCGGCCGGCACAGGAGAGTTGGCAGCATCCGCTGGTGTGGACGTCTGCTCCGGGCTCTCCTCAGGGCTTGATGATGCGGGGTGCGACTCGGAGTCGCTGCCTTCCTGGGAATATATGGTGGTGTCTGCACTTTGTTCTGCAGGCGTGTCGTCTGCAGCAGTATCGGCCTGTGTCTCCAGATCGGCAGTTCCGGTGTTGTTCTGTATTTCCGTCACCTCCTCATTCTCATTGGCGGGAGCAGTGGCGGAGTCATGATTGTCCGTCTCTTGGTCCAGCATGTCGAGTTTCACCTTGTTCTCAGGGAACGGCTCTCCACAGAATCGGCAAATCTTCTCACCCGGATTTCTTGGATTGCCACATCTCTGGCAGAAATTGAGTGGAATATTCATAATATTTCAATAAAAATGATACAAACTGAATGAATTATAATGCGAATTTACATATTTTTTCTCAAATAATCTTTCGATATGTGATTTTTTTTGATTTTACGAATAAATTTATTAATTTTGAAAAAAATTTTGTTCAACAACCGTAAAAAATAAGTTGCCTCGCTTTTTTTGAAGACAAGAAGACGAGAAGACAAGGAGACAAGACGATAGACTGCTATGACCAGCATTCCAATGGAGCAGAATCTGAGGCAAGTTATTTTTTTTATCTTACCCAACATTTTAACTCAAAAAAAATATGATAGTAAGCACAACACCTACAATTGAAGGCCACCCGATCAGGGAATACCGTGGTGTGGTGGCAGGCGAGACCATCATCGGCGCAAACGCATGGAAAGACCTCAAAGCAAGCATCCGCGATATTTTCGGCGGACGCAGCAGCAGTTATGAGCAAGTGTTGAGGGAAGCCCGCGACACATCGTTACAAGAAATGGTGAACGAGGCCGGCCAGCGAGGATGCAATGCCATCGTTGGCGTGGACTTCGACTATGAGACCATCGGTCAGAGCAGCTCCATGCTGATGGTGGCATGCAGCGGAACCGCGGTCATCATTTAGTGACCGTTAAAAAATAGGTTGCCTCGTTTTTTATGAAGAGAAGAAGACGAGAAGAGACGAAGACAAGAAGACAAGACGATAGTCTGATATGACCAGCATTCTAATGAAACAGGAGATGAGGCATGTTTTTTAAATTATCACTTAATGCTAACCCTGGTGCGGAGAATTAAGAACTAACAACTACAATAAGAAAACTACAATGCAAAGCAAACTACAATCATTTCTGACTATCATGCTGTTTGCCGTGTCTCTGCCAGCCCTGTCGCAGAGAAGCAGCGAACTGCTTAATTTCGGATGGAAATTCCATGCAGGAGATATCAAAGGCGGCGAAGCCACCAATCTGGACGACAGCGGCTGGAGGGAGGTGAATCTTCCTCACGACTACCAGATTGAGCAGCCCTGGATTCCCCCAGCCGCAGACGAGAAAGGCAGTAATGCCGACGAGGGCGCCAACATCAAAAGCCGTCTCAGCAGCCGAGGCTTCAAAGAGATGGGAATCGGATGGTATCGCAAGCACTTCACGCCAGCTGACTCACTCAAAGGGCGCCGAATCCTGGTGGACGTGGAAGGCATCATGCTCGTGGGCGACCTCTATCTCAACGGCGAACGTATAGGGGGCACAGACTACGGCTATCTTGGATTTGACGTGGACATCAGCAAGAAGGTGAAATTCGGGCAGGACAACGTCCTGGCTGTGAAAGCCGACACAAGAGAGCCAGAGAACAGCCGATGGTACACCGGAGGAGGACTCTACCGCGACGTACACTTCGTCTACACCAATCCGCGTATGTACTTCATCCGCCACCCGCTTCAGATCACTTCCGACGTGAAACGTATCGACGGCAGCCAAGGCGATGCTGAGGTCAGAATCCAGGCCGAGGTGAATACGCTGCTCGACTCCAAGACGAAAACATTGAAATTCCAATACCGCATTACTGACCCGTCGGGCAACGTCGTCGCAGATAAGACTGTGGACAAACGCTTCTACCCAAAGCAGAAAACCAACGAGTACGTGCTCGACACCGTCAGGCTGAACAATGCCTCGCTGTGGAGCTGCGAGATCCCATCCCTTTACACGGTGGAAGTCAGTCTTTTCGACACCAGCGGAAATCTGGCCGACAACGTGAAGGAGACATTCGGCATCCGCAAACTGGAATTCTCACCTGCTTTCGGCATGAAACTCAACGGCAAGAAAGTGCTGCTCAAAGGCATAGCCAACCACCACACGCTGGGCGCACTTGGCGCCTCAGCCTATGAGCGCGCCATCGAGAAACGCCTGAAACTGTTGAAAGACTTCGGATTCAACCATATACGCACTTCCCACAACCCTTACAGCGAGAGTCTTCTGCGACTGTGCGACCAGTATGGCATCCTTGTCGTAGACGAGCTCTACGACAAATGGCTGGACAAATATTGCGGAGGAAGGAAGCCCTGGACTGAGCTCTGGCAGGAGAACATACCGGAATTTATCAAGCGAGACCGCAATCATCCCAGCGTCGTCGTGTGGAGCCTCGGCAACGAGCTGCAGACCTACTGGGATCTGCCTTACGGAGACTGGGGTGTGACGCCCTACCGGATGCAGAAACAGCTGCTGAAACGCTACGACCAGGAACGGCCTGTCACAGTGGCTATGCATCCGCGTGGCCGCGACATCAACACCGACTCGCTGCCGGCACCGCTCGTGCATGAGACGGACATTTCCGCCTACAACTACCGATACATGTATTTCCCGGGTGACGGCAAGCGTTTCCCGCATATGATTTTCTATCAGAGCGAGGCCAACACGTCTATGATGGGTCCTAACTATTTCGAAATGAACCTCGACAAGGTGTTAGGACTGGCATACTGGGGCATGATTGACTACCTTGGCGAAAGCAACGGATGGCCTGAGAAAGGATGGTCGCAGGGCGTGTTCGACATATCGCTCGAGCCGAAGCCCAACGCCTATTTCATCAAGAGCTACTTCTCCGACGAGCCTCTGGTGCACATCGGTGTGCTGCTGAAATCCGGCACATTCGACTGGAACGGCATCAAGGTGGGCGGCGACAAACTGACAGAAAACTGGAACCTTGGGACCGAAAAAGACAAGGCACCGAAAGCCAGGATCATCACCTACACGAATGCAGAGGAAGTGGAACTCCTGCTGAATGGAAAGTCGTTGGGCGTCAGGAAGAACGATGTGAATAATCCGAAGACGCGCAATAAGATTGTGTGGAACGACATATCTTGGGCGAAAGGCACACTGGAGGCCGTAGGCCGCACCGGCGGCAAGGAAGTGGCCCGCCATAAGATCGAGAGCAGTGGTGAGGCTGCAAAACTGCAACTCACTCCCGACAATGACGCATGGAAAGCCGACGGCATGGACCTACAGCACGTACGTGTTCATGCAGTCGACAAGAAAGGCCGCCGTGTTTTCAACAGCAACGAGAAACTGAAGTTTGAAGTGGAAGGCGACGCCGAGATTGTGGCCGTGAGCAGCGGTGACCACCGCAGCGATGAACTGAACGCCACCGACACACGCTCGCTCTACGACGGAAGCGCCCTCGTGATTCTCCGTTCGGGCAGGAAACCGGGTAATGTGATGTTGAAGGTGACCTCAGACAACTTTAAGCTGGCGACACTGCAGCTGCAGACCAAGTAAGGCTTACTATCCGGCTAAATTTGGGAAAATAGGAAGTAAAAGAAGGAAGTAATAGGAGGAAGTAACAGGAGTACGTTTTTTTTCACTGAAAAATAAAAATTATTAACCTGTATTCATCGGCCCGGGCGAATCTGTCCGGGCCGATTCCATTGCAAAATTTCGGAAAAGAGGGCAAAAACTAAGTCGTATATAAGAAAAGCCACGAAAAGTGGGTGAAAAGTGGATAATTTTTGCTAACTTTGCATGAAATATAGATACACGAAGAAAGTAAAAAACTAAAAATACAAATGAATATCAGTTATAAGTGGCTCAAGGACTATGTCGATTTCGACATGAGTGCTGACGAAGTAGCCGCAGCCCTTACCAGCGTTGGTCTGGAAGTGGGCAGCGTGGAAGAAGTTCAGTCCATCAAAGGCGGTTTGGAAGGAATCGTAATTGGAAAAGTGCTCACTTGCGAGCCTCATCCCAACAGCGACCATATGCACGTATGCACAGTGGAGCTGGGAGAGGGAAGAGTAGAGCAGATAGTGTGTGGCGCACCGAACGTGGCAGCCGGCCAGACCGTGGTTGTGGCCACGTTGGGCACAAAATTGTATGACGGCGACAAGGAGTTCGTCATCAAGAAATCAAAATTGCGTGGAATTGAAAGCAACGGCATGATCTGCGCAGAGGACGAGATCGGAGTCGGCAACAGCCACGACGGCATCATGGTGCTGCCCGACGACACACCAGCAGGAATGCCCGCATCCAAGTATTTCGGACTTGAGAGTGACTGGCTCATCGAAGTTGACATCACTCCCAACCACTCCGATGCCTGCTCGCACTGGGGAGTGGCACGCGACTTCTATGCCTACCTCCGCCAGAATGGATACCAGACCAGCCTCCATCGTCCGGACTGCAGCGCTTTTGCCGTCGATAACAACGACCTGGACTACGACGTGGTGATAGAGGAGCCAGAGGCTTGCTCCCGCTACTGCGCCGTCACCATCAAAAACTGCGAAGTGAAAGAGTCGCCCAAATGGCTGAAGGACCGACTCACCACCATAGGACTCCGCCCCATCAACAACATCGTGGACATTACAAACTACATCATGATGGCTTACGGACAGCCACTTCACTGCTTTGATGCCGACATGGTGAAAGGCAAGAAAATTGTGGTGAAAACCATGCCAGAAGGCACATCTTTCGTCACTCTCGACGGAGAGGAGCACAAACTGAGCAACCGCGACCTGGCCATCTGCAATGCAGAAGAGCCGATGTGTATAGCCGGTGTATTCGGCGGCAAAGGATCCGGAACCTATGAGACCACCAAGAACGTGCTGTTCGAATCAGCCTATTTCCACCCCACATGGATACGCAAGTCGGCCCGCCGTCACGGACTTCAGACCGACGCATCGTTCCGTTTTGAGCGTGGGATAGACCCTGCAGGACAGCTCTATGCCGTGAAGCAGGCTGCCATCATGGCCAAGGAACTTGCAGGAGGCGAGATTGCCATGGAAATCAAGGACGTGAAGACAGACTACCTGCCGAAGAACGCCACAGTGGACTTCGACTATCAGTACTGCCACGACCTCATCGGAAAGGAAATACCTCACGACACCATCAAGTCCATCTGCACCGACCTGGGAATGACTGTCTTAGAGGAAAAGCCCACAGGGCTCGTGCTCGACGTGCCAGCCTTCCGCGTGGACGTCACCGCTCCCTGCGACATCGTGGAGGAAGTGATGCGTATCTATGGTTACGACAACGTGGAAATCCCCAGCCAGGTGCGCTCATCGCTCACAGTCAAAGGAGACGAGGACAAGGGCAACAAACTTCAGAATCTCATCTCTGAGCAGCTTGTCGGAGGCGGATTCAACGAGATACTCAATAACTCACTCACCAAGACATCTTACTACGACAACTGCGAGACCTACAAATCGGAGAACCTCGTGAGACTCATCAACCCGCTGAGCCAGGATTTGGGCGTGATGCGCAAGACACTGCTCTTTGGTGGTCTCGAATGTATCAGTCATAATACAAACCGTCAGTTGCCCGACCTGAAATTTTTCGAGTTTGGCAAATGTTACGATTTCAATCCCGACAAGAAGACGGACACCAGCGGCATTATCCCGTCGGGCGAGACATCCGGTCAGATTCTCAGTCCATACAGCGAGGACTATCATCTTGGACTCTGGATTACCGGCAAGCGCGTGAAAGGCAGCTGGATGCATCCCGACGAGGACACCACGGTGTACGAGCTGAAGTCATATTTGATGAACATCTTCAGCCGACTCGGCGTGCCCTTCGGCGCACTCGTCTTCAAAGAGCTGAAGAACGATATATGGGCCAACGGGCAGCAGATTTGCAACCGTGGCGGCAAAGTCATTGCAGAATATGGCACAGTCAGCAAGAAGCAGACATCGAAGCTGGAGATTGAGGCACCCGTCTTCTTCGCTGACATCTGCTGGACTCAGCTGATGAAACTCATCAAGAAAAACGTGGTGAGCTACAAGGAAATCGCCAAGCATCCAGCCGTGAGCCGCGACCTTGCGTTGCTTGTTGACAAAGGCTGCAAGTTTGCCGACATCGAGGCCATCGCATATGCCAGCGAGAAGAAACTGTTGAAGGAGGTGACACTCTTCGACGTGTATGAAGGCAAAAACCTTGAGGAAGGCAAGAAGAGCTACGCCGTCAACTTCCTTCTGCAAGACGAGAGCAAGACGCTGAACGACAAGCAGATTGAAGCTATCATGAATAAAATAGAGCAAAACATCTGCAAGCAGCTGAACGCCAAAGTGCGTGGAAAATAACCAGCCCAAAGTCATCATTGAATGTAAGGGTCTCCTTTATGTGAGTTCGCAAACACAACATAAGGTTGATTCCTGAAAAAACGATACAATGACAGACTGGCAATATGTAAAATGAATTAAAAACAAACAACAATTATAATTAAAAATGGGAAGAGCATTTGAATTCCGTAAAGCCCGCAAACTGAAACGTTGGGGCAACATGGCCAAGACATTCACACGTCTTGGCAAACAGATACAGATCGCAGTGGCAGAAGGCGGTCCAGAGCCAGAGAACAACTCACGCCTGCGTGCCATTATCGCCACTTGCAAGCATGAAAACATGCCGAAGGACAATATTGAGCGCGCCATCAAGAACGCGATGGGTAAAGACAAGTCGTCCTTCAAGACAATGACATACGAAGGATACGGACCTTTTGGTATTGCCGTCTTCGTAGACACGCTGACTGACAACACCACACGTACCGTAGCTGACGTGCGCTCGGTGTTCAACAAATTCAGCGGAACGCTGGGAACAATGGGTTCGTTGGCTTATCTTTTCGATCACTTCGCACAGTTCACTTTCAAGAAGAAAGAGGACATCGACATGGACGAGCTCGTGCTCGACCTCATCGACTACGGTGTGAGTGACGAGTTCGACGAGGAATACGACGAGGACAAGGAAGAAACTACCATCACAATCTATGGCGACCCTAAGTCGTTTGCACTCATTCAGAAATACCTGGAGGAAAAGGGCCTTGAGATTGTGTCGGCCGAGTTCACCTATATTCCCAACGACCTGAAGGAGGTGACCGACGAACAGCGTGAGACCATCGACAAGATGGTGGAGAAGCTGGAAGAGTTTGACGACGTTCAGAACGTCTACACAAACATGAAATAATCTATCCACTCCTTTACAACGTTGGCTTAAACATGAAATACGTTTACACCACGACGGGCACTTGCTCCAAGCAGATAGAGATCAGCGTGAACGACGAGACACATATCGTCGAGGACGTTTTCTTCGTAGGCGGATGCCCCGGCAACACGGTTGGTGTGGCCACGCTCGTGAAAGGTCGGCCGGTGGACGAGGTCATCTCGCTTCTTGAAGGCATTCCGTGCGGCATGAAGCGGACATCCTGTCCCGACCAGCTGGCTCAGGCACTGAAGGAAATCCGTTCGAATTTCTGAGGAAGCGCACAAACAGCCTGCTCTCATCTGGCCTATACTGAGCGTGAAAGCAGATGACAGAAAACAAAAACGCATTGACCATCCTTGGTCAATGCGTTTTTGTTTATGGTTTCTTTGCCGTTCCGGTTTTCCAGCCCGATGCAATTCGTACTGCGGCATGAAAACTGGCAAATGATATAATTACAAAATTAATTGAGAATCGAGAATCGTCAATTTCGTTGATTGCTATTTCTTGAAACTGCTGTAGATAATCTCAAGTCCCACTTTGTCGTTCTCTCCGCCCACGAGCTTGGCGCTCGACATGGAGAAGTCGTGAGCCAGTTTCACGAGTGATCCGCTGCTTGAGTCGTATGTGGCGTCAACGGGAATGAGCAACACCTTGTTGTAGTTCTCAGTGGCAGTGCCGTTCTGCTTCTCCGTCTTCATGATGTTGATCAG
>OCTX012291249.1_pt1 | contig 60791 bp, 31 predicted proteins | sample 1539691 | NCBI WGS metagenome assembly OCTX01 (sample SAMN02144231, study PRJEB22623) | gut metagenome | biome: sheep rumen | host: Ovis aries | place: New Zealand
CGTAAGCACCTCCCACTGTGCGCGTCTGCGATCCGCCGGAGGCTACAACTCAGTCGGGGATTGTCACCCGCTACTGAGTCATACTTGATAATCCCACCGCCTATAGAGGCGGGGGACACCCCGAGTGAGTTGTAATCGGAACTTCATATATAACCCTGCGTGCACAGGGCTCTTTGTAAAATACAGTACGGGTATCCTTATAAAAAATAGATATCCTTATAAAATGCACGTATCCTTATAAAACCCGTGACAGTTGCAGTAAACCGGAAAATGAGATATACTGATTTGGCATGCATTCATTCAAACAACTTACATCGACAGGCACAAGACATTCCATTGTCTAAATACAGGAGGGCTTTGCTGCATTCTGTTGCCTTGCCAGCCCCACCCTGTTTTTTGACAACCGCGTCTTGCGTTATACATCAGGCAGATTCATCTTTGAGCAACACAAGCAGTACCAATTCAGGACCAGGAGGCAGAGCATGACAATTATAGATTATTTGGAGGCATCCGCAGCGCGGAGACCTGAAAAGGCCGCTTTTGTGGATGCAGATCATTCCGTCAGCTATCGGGAATTGAAGGAGACCGCCGGGCGGATCGCCACAGCGCTGATTCAGAGGAAAATCGGCCCGAATGCGCCGATAGCTGTGATTATCGACCGCAGCATCGAAAGCATCTGCGCATTCATGGGCATCGCCATGAGCCGGAACTTCTATGTTCCCATTGACATTACCCAACCGGTTCAGCGGATCAGTACCATTCTGGGAAAGATGCAGCCGGAGCTTCTAATCTATACAGGAAGTCTCTCAGATGACCTGAAGCAGGCGGTAACGATCCCGGTGGCAGAATATATGGAACTGACTGCAGCAGAGGCAGATCCGGAACTGATTTCACAGATCCGGAAGGGCTGTATGGATACGGATCCCCTCTATGCCATCTGTACTTCCGGGTCCACAGGAACGCCCAAGGGGGTTTTGATCTCACATCGGTCCGTTATGGATTTCATTCCTGTTTTCGTGCGGACCTTCCACCTGAGTGAAGAGGATATCTTCGGCAATCAAGCCCCGTTTGATTTTGATGTATCTGTAAAGGATATCTATTCCTCCCTCTATCTGGGGGCTACAGTACAGATCATTCCGAGGGTCTGTTTCTCCATGCCTAAAAAGCTGGTGGAGCTGCTGGATGAGAAGCAGGTCACTGTCATCATATGGGCGGTATCTGCTCTTTGCATTGCCGCAGGCCTCAATGCCTTCAAGCATCGTGTACCCGGTGCGCTGAAAAAGATCATGTTCTCGGGCGAGGTCATGCCCATCAAGATGCTGAATATTTGGCGCAGGTACTTCCCTGATGCCATGTTTGTCAATCTTTACGGCCCTACGGAGATTACCTGCAACTGCATGTACTACGTGATCGACCGGGAATTTGGGAATACAGACAAGCTGCCCCTTGGCGTGCCCTTTGAAAACGAGGGGGTATATGTACTCAATGAAAATGATCAGCCAGTCAGCGTCGGAGAGACTGGCGAGATCTGCGTGACCGGGACCAGTGTGGGGCTGGGCTATTACCGGGATCCGGAAAAAACAGCCGCAGCCTTTGTACAGAATCCCCTGAACAGCGCTTACCCGGAGATCATGTACCGAACCGGAGATCTGGCTGAACTGGCAGAGGATGGAAATTATTATTTTGCCGCCCGCAAGGATTTCCAGATCAAGCACATGGGCCATCGGATCGAGCTGGAGGAGATCGAGACCTATATGAATGCCACGGAGGGGGTCCTCAGGGCAAGTTGCCTCTTCGATACCAACCGCAACAAGATCGTTGCCTGCTACATGGGAGAGGCAGACAAAAACTCGATTGTGCTCAGCTTGAAGAAGGATCTGCCTAAATATATGATCCCCAATATCTTTATTCGTATGGAGGCGCTTCCCATCAGCAAAAACGGGAAGATCGACCGGCAGAAGCTGAAACGCATGTATGAGGAGATGGGATGATATCATGGAACCAGTCACAGATCTGGGACAGTATAAAGCGCTGATAAAGGAAAAGAAGGGTCAGTTTCTCCGGATTCTTACCAACAATATGCAGCTGGCCGGGGCGATGACTCCCTATATTGCAGAGGGAAGGCTCTTTTACGAGGATTTCCCCCAGGGGCTTGCCTTTTATCTGGATGAAGGGCAGTGGTATGAACTGACTTATTACTGGGATCCGGAAGGAATGCCTGGCTCCTTCCGGCAGGAAAAACCAGTCATTGCAGGAGAGATGATTCGGAATGGTTCAGAGGAAAGCGCAGAAAGCTTTCTCGGACAGAACGGCTTCCGGAGATACCGGACAAATCTGCAGGTGGAGCGTGTCCTTAACGATACAGATGTAAATGCAGTTTATGCAGAAAGAAAAGCAGCAGACCAGGGGTTTACCTGGCGCTTCTGTGAGGACGATGCCCTTTTTGAGGATGTACTGAATCTTTGGGACGGATATCTGGAACTGGGAGATGTGCCTCTGGATCATCGGCTAAGACATCCGGAGGACCGCATCCTCTGCATATTTGAAGGGGAGCGGCTTGCCGCAGTGAACTGGTGGAGAAACACCAGGAGCGGAAGCGAGGGGCGGCATACAGTAACGCATCGGAATTATCAGCACAGAGGCCTTGCCTATGCTATGCTGGGACTGTGGTGCCGGTATGCAGCAGAGGCAGGAGCCAGAAAGGCTTTTACCTGGATCAATGAAACCAACCTTCCATCCCTCGGACTTTACTCGAAGGCTGGCTTTAAGGAAAACGGCAGAAAAAGCATACAGTACATACTGGATTGATCGTTCAGGAAAAGATCAGAGGTATCAAACCAGAAGGAGAATAGACAACATGGAAAAATCCTGGAGATCCTTCAGAAAATACGAAGCGATGTTGATTTCACAGAGCAGAAGCAGCTGATCAGCAGCAGAGTTCTTGACTCCTATGACATATATCTCCTGGTCTGCGCATTGGATGAGGCATTCGGTATCGAAATCGACATTAACGACATGGAACCGGAGAATTTCGATTCTGTCTCCGCGATAGCGAGGCTTGTTGACAGACACGTCCATGCCGGTGCTGACGAAGCTGGGCCCGGCTGCAGGTGATGAGTACCTGAAAAAAGATTGGAGAAAGCCGATAAGAAACAGGAGCAAAGCAGGAAATCATCAGAAAAAGCCAAGACGATTATGGCGGCAAAAATAAAAAGAGGAGCAGTTCTGAAAAATTTCGGGAACTGTTCCTCTTTTTTTATCTTCTCACAAGAAAAGCAGAAGGATTAGTATTTTCTGATCCTTTGTCCGTAAGAAGAATTACTGCACTACGGTGTAGATATAGCCGTAGGCGTAATTGGTGACCGGGCTGTTGGTTCCGCTGCGTACTGCGCGGACTTTGAAGTAGTAATTCTTATACTTCACCAGAGACTTGCCCAGAACCTTGGAGACGATATAGTTAGATTTGCTGGAGCTGACCGTTGCGATCTTTCTGTAGCCGCTTCCGCTGCTGGTGGAACCATAAATAATGTAGCTGGTTGCTCCGGAAACTTTTCTCCATTTCACATTTATCCGGTTGTTGCTGGCAAGGGCCAGATTGTACAGCTTGGGCTGGGGAACAATCAGTTTCTTGTTGGACCAAACGCCATAGCGGCGGGCACCGTTAATGGTGATGTAGCCGCGAACATAGAGATTATAGCAGCGGTTCGTAGATACATTAGCCTTGAAACCGGTCGTGGTTGTAGTGCCGGTCTTGATTGTTGTACCACTGAGATTGGTGAGCTTCCACTGGACGCCTTCAACGCCGGCGTAGGTTGTACTGGTACTGTAGGGAACGATGCTGCTCCGGAAGGTAAGACCGGTGCCGTCGTTGTCACAATCCACAAGCTTATAGCTGTTGATCTTGCCTGGAATTGTATGCATCGCACGGAATTTCGGGTCTTCATTGATCAGAGTGCCATATCTGTCATAAGCCTCAACATTTACATAGTAGGTCTTTGCCAGAGTCAGGCCGGTGATCTGATAGGAAGTGCCATAGATGTAATTGATGCCCTGTGCATCTGACTGTGTCTTCCCTTTCATATAGTAGAGCAGACGGTAATGGTCGGCTCCGGATACATAATTCCAGGATACATTAATGGTTGTCTGGTTTGCTTTTGTCTGTGTTGCTGTCATGGTTTGCGAAGCTGCATTTACAGCCAATGCAGACCCAAACATCAGGACAAACATAGTTGCAAGCAAGACAAGGTATTTCTTTGCGCGTGACATAAGAATCTCCTTTCGTATGAATAAATTGGTTTATTTTTATTCAATATATCATCTGAAAGGATCCCTACACAAGTGAGTAGGCAAGAAATTTAAACAAATGTAATAAAACCCTTGAAAAATAAGGAGTTAATCTCAATTTTGACTCTGCTGAAAAAGTGTATGTCAGAGCGCCAGAAATTAATTTGATAGTAATAGTGCATATAAAGCTGAATAAATATGCACATCGGTCAAAAAACGAGCCTTCCATTCGCACCGTGGTAAAATGCGCAGGGAAGGCTCTTTGAACATGAGTCGGACAGCTGGAATGGTCCTGCCGGACTGCTGCCTTACAGGTCCGAATAGATCAATTGTAAGTCAGATAGATACGGCCATATCTTATGTTTGTCACAGGGCTGTTTGCACTTCCTCTTACAGCCCGGACTTTATAGTAATAGTTTTTGTTCAGGACAAGCTTTTTCCCGAGAACTTTAGATACCGTGTAACTGGATTTGCTCGAAGATACTGAGGCGATCTTCTTATAGCCGCTTGACTGGCTCGTAGAGCCGTAGATGATATAGCTGGTCGCTCCGCTGACCTTTCGCCATTTGACATTGATCCGGTTGCCGCTTGCAAGGGTCAGATCGTACATTTTCGGCTGGGGCACGATCAGCTTCCTGTTGGACCATACGCCATAGCGGCGGCTGCCATTAATGTTCAGATATCCCCGGACATAGAGATAATAGCAGCGGTTTGAGGCTGCGTTGGCTTTAAAGCTGGTAGTGGTTGAGCCTATCGTACCGGTCTTGATAGTGGTGCCACTGAGATTCGTAAGCTTCCACTGGATTCCTGTCAACACGCCATAGTAGGTCGAACTCGTCGCGTAAGGTACATTTTTACTCTGGAAGGTGAGACCAGTGCCGTCCATATCACAAGTCACAAGATTGTAGCTGTTGATCTTTCCGGGAATCGTGTACATGACACGGTCATAATAATCATAGGCGATATGGTTATTGTTGTAATCATATGCCCGTACATTAACATAGTAGGTCTTGGCAAGAGTCAGACCGGAAATCGTAGCTGTCGTTCCATAGATCGGACTTGTTTCCTTGCCGTAGGTGTAACTTTCATCTGCGCGGTAGTAGAACAGACGATAATAACTGGCACCGGAAACGGAACCCCATGATACGGTAATCGTTGTCTGGTTCGCCTTTGTCTGAGTTGCGACCATGTTTGAAGAAGCCGCGTTTACCGCAATCGAAGATCCAAACAGCAGAACGAACATGGCCGCCAGAAGGACCAGATATTTTCTGCGTGTGACATGAAGAATCTCCTTTCCTATAAGTATAAATATATCTGCTGAAATTATATTGTATAAATGACATAAGAATAGAATATTACGAATAAATTAAATGATTGATCAATAGCAATAGAAGTATGTCAAGATGATATCCTCAGCAGCCGATACCATGAAAAAGAATTAAACATCTGCACCGGGGAAGAAACTATCTGCTTTTGTCTATCAGAAATATCCGGAAGAATTTCTTTTTGGAAAAAATATAGTCGAAATGTACTTTTTGTATGTTTTTCATCTTGAAAGGTATCATTTTGAGAAATATACTGATAAAGCATGTAATGGCGCCTGGATATAACTGCAAGGCGAGAAAGGATCTGAATTAAGATGAGTGTATCCGGGCAAAGACAGACAACAGAAAGGAGATGCAGCAACATGCGAAAAAGGAAACAGATGCTGGCAGTTCTGCTGAGTGCGGTCATGCTGACCAGTATGCTTCCATCTGCGGCATTTGCAGGCGAGGTGGAAACGGCAGCGGAGGAGCCGGTTGCAGAAATGTCCTTAGAAGCGCAGTCGGAGGAACCGGTTGCGGAAACGTCCTTAGAAACGAAAGCGGAAGAACCGATTGCAGAAACGATCATAGAAACAGCAGCAGAGGAAACTCCGGAGAACAACTCAGTCGGACTCGTGACGGGTATCTCTGCTGAGAATGCTGCGGTGGATATTTCTTCAGGGGATGCTCCGGCGGATAATTCTGTAGAAGGTGTTTCTGATGAACCCGAGAAAGTTCGGCAGACGATAGCTGAAACAGAGACAGTCACACAGGCACCGCAGGAAGAGGCGGCTTCTCGGGCAGATTCTGTGGAGAAAGAGGTCAGTTCTATTTCCTATACCAGGGCAGAGCCGTATATTGCATGGTTGGGGAGCGACTTTTACGAAGAGGAGGGAGAGTTCTACTGTGAGACTTACGAGGATGACATCCTTCAGGGGGATGTTCTGACTGTCACCTATTCGGACGGGTCTTCCCAGACCTATACTGCTGACATGTATGAATGGGCGTTTGTGGGAGCAAAAGATTCAATCTATCTTGATGATGTTTACATCAACATGGAAGACTTCTATGAAAACTGGAAGCCAGGCGGCACGGAAAATTACTATGAAGTAACCTATGAAGGAGTCAGCTGCAGAGTCGAGATCGAAATAAAAGACGGTTTCGTCGAGTCAATCCAGTATGATCCGGTTTCCCGTTTCCATATTGAAGAGCGGCCAGGGGACAACTGTTTCTATTTCAAAGAAGGCGATAAACTGACGGTTTCCTATAAAGAAGGGACCAGTGAATATGACCTGCATCCGACAGAAGGTTTTTATTATACAGCAGGAGATAACTCAGAAGATTATTTTGTGTCAGAGACAGGCGAAAATGTTATTCGGGCTGAGGAGTGGGGAAACAGCTATGGCTGTATAACTGTATCCAGGGAATATGATTACGAGATTGAAAAATATACCGGAGTATATACCATCTCTTATCAGGGCTGCACAGATACGGTTAACAATATTGACTTCTTTGCCAAAAGCATTTCTTTCAGGCAAAGCGAACCGTTTGGGGCGGTCAGCGAAGATCTTAATACGGATGAACAGGGCAGCATGTACTTGGATTCCAGTCTCTTTGAGGAGGAAGCGTTTCTTCAGCCTGGGGATGTTCTTACTGTAAATTTTGAAAATGCGGAAGGTGTCCAGGAAGCGATCGATTATTCGTATTTTAAAGACAGCGAGGATTCCTTTGAAAACAGATTTGATCCGGACCAGGCACACAGTAATTCCGCACCGGTCAGTGCACAGTATTTTCAGGTCGTAGAACCCGACATTGATTTTGAACTCCCGGTCGAGAAAGGTACAGTATTTCATCTTGATGTCTGCCTGAAATATGAAAACGATGATGAGCCTCTCCAGTTTACTACGGAGGATAAGCCCTTTACGCTGGCAATCCTTACCGATGATTTTACAGAGGCCGATGAGATCGGAGCCATAACAGGGACTGAACTGGATATTACACACGATTATGGTATTGAGCTGAGTTTCAATGATTATCCTTCTGGGAATGGATCTTCGGTAAAGAGATTTCTTATAAGGGGAGTTCAGGATGGAGAGACTGTAGATATTGTACAGGTCAGTCCAAGTAACAAGGATGATAATGGCACATATGATATCTGGATAGACAAAAGGGATTTCCTGATTCTTGTTCCCGGCAGTTACACTGTGAACTGGACGGTAGAAGCAGTCAATTCCAGGAATGAGATCATTGGCAGATCTCAGCCTGTTCTCTATAACTACACGATTAAAGAAGTGATTCCTCCGGAGGATGCCTTTACATTCAGTGACACTGTTCTAATCAATGGGGTAATTCCCTTCTGGACTGAATTAGAAAATTCTCAGGAGATCCATTATAGTGACGATTATCAGGATAACCGAACGATCCAGAATTTAGTAGAAACCGGAAAGATAACAAAGGTAACGAGCAGCGATTCATCAGTAATAAAGGTCAGCCCTTATGAATACGGGTGGCGCGGAGATGCCCTGAAAAAAGGAACAGCTGACATTACTGTTTCCTACACTTTTAACGGGAAGTCCAGAACCCTTAAAAAGACTGTTTCTGTTACTGATACAGACATCTATGTTGGAAGCTTCTGGGATGACTGGTATGGAAAGAATACCTTTGCTGCAGGAACGACCCATTCAATTGCACTGAAGGTGTTTCTGCGAAAGTACAGCGTTGCAGACCAGATGATGAAATTCAATAAAGATATTACGGGTTCGGCTGTTTTTTCAGTTGTGCAGTATGATGCAAAACTGGAAAACAGCGAGATGCCATGTAAGGATAAAGTACATCTTTCCTTTGACAAGAATCGGTTTGTCTTTACATCGGATCCGGATATAGAAGAAAACTGCTACGTTACGGTCAGAATAAAAGCAGAAGCGCAGGGATGTGTTGTTTATGAGAATCTGTCTGCTTCTATTGTTCCCGAGATCTGCAGCCTGGTTCCTTCAGAGGGTTTTCTGTTCCCGATGTCCGGAATGACCAGTAGCCTTGATCTGACAATGGTCAGGATAAAGACAGGTCAGGAAACGGAAATACCTGTCGGTAAACTTGAAGTGTCTTATTTAGATGAAGGAGAGAAAGAAGCTTCCAGTGATCTTTCTGTTACAGACAGGACAGGAAAAACAATTATAAGCGGAGAAGAGATCACAGCAGACCAGCTGCCATTGACACTTAAAGCAGACGGTGATGATTCTGCATTGCATATTAAAGCCTATGATGAGGAAGGCATCCTTCGGGCAGAGCAGACGCTGAGCGCATCTGATTTCTTTCAGAAGTCAAAGATCAGTCTTGCAAAGACTTCGATGATCTATTCCGGCAAAGAGCTGAAGCCTAAGGTAATTATCAAATACGGAAACAAAACGATCACCAAAGACTACATCGATATTTCCTACGGAAATAATAAAAATGCAGGTACGGCATGGGTATTGGTAAATTGCTTTGGTACATGTAAGACTCTTACTTTCAAGATTCTTCCTGCTGCGCCCACGGTAAAAGCCACCACCCAGACTGCAGGAAAGGGGCTGACCGTATCCTGGAACAAAGGAACCGGAGCAGCCGGATATTATGTCTATCGCAAGATCGGAAACGGCTCTTACAAGAAGGTCAAGACCATCACCAGCGGATCTACCGTCAGCTGGAACGATACCGCGGCAAAGACCAACGGATACAAGTATACCTACTATGTCGTCGGCTATAAGAAGGTCGGTTCCACAGTCTACAAGAGCGCGAATTCCAAAGCCAGGACCTATTACTTTGTCACAAAGCCGTCCATCACCAGCGCGCAAAATACTGCCAGCAAGAAGGTGACGGTAAAGTGGAAGAAGAATGCCAAGGCCAGCGGATATCAGGTCAAATATGTGACCGGTTCCAAGACCAAGACGATCACTATCAACGAAAACAAGAATATCAGCAAGGTGATCAGCAGTCTGACCAAAGGCAAGACCTACAAGGTCTATGTCCGGAGCTTCAAGAAGGTCGGAACACTGAAGTATTACAGCGCCTGGAGCGCAGCAAAATCAGTGAAGATCACGAAGTAAGATCCGTCCGGGCAAAAAAAGAGATACATTAGTCGCCTGGCAGTATTAAGGGGCCGCCGCTAGGTAAGCGACGGCCCTTTCCAAAGCATCCGCAAGAACGCGGGTGCTTTTCTTTTGGCGCAAAGGCTCATATTGAGAAAACTCTTTTGGATGACCGCAAGAAACAGAAAATTCTGCACATAAAGAAGGCTAAATCCCTTGCCGGCACTTGCAGAAAGACGGGCGACAGTCGTATACTTTAAATATCATTATATGCGGTACAATACATTGGGAAACTATGGTTTGATCTGGAGTTTCTGGCTATTTTCAGATGCTTCGGATAAGCAGTAATTCAGGAAAAGGAGAAGTAAAGGTATGCGCAGGCGGACAGACAGAAAGATAATGGCAATCCTGCTCAGTGCGGTAATGCTGACAGGCATGGTCCCGTCCATGGTTTTCGCGGAAGAGCAGATCGCTGAGCCGGAAGTGGTACAGGAAGCGGTCGATGAAGCGGCAGCAGAACAGCCTGAAGAGGCAGAAGATGCCGTCCAGCCGGTGATCATGGAGGAGGAGACTCCCACAGAAGCCGGGAATGAGACCACAGAGACAGCAGCAGGAACAGCTTCAGAGATCGATGAAGACAGGATTTCCCCGGCGGAAGTGGAGAAAGCATCTGGCAGAGAAGCTGCAGCTGATGAGCAGGCAGTTTCCGGGGAGTATGCAGCGACTGTATCTGAGGAGGATACCGTACTTCCGGATGAGACTGTCTCTGTTGATAGTGCTGCAGATACGGAGAAGACAGTTGCGTCTATCAGCTATGAACCGGCAAAGACTTATGTAGCCTGGCTCGAGCTGGATTTTCAAAAGGATGAAGAAACCGGTGAATATCATTGTTATTCCTATAATGAATCCAAATACAACGGAGACCGGCTGACCGTCACCTATGATGATGGCAGCGTCGTTAGCTACACATTTTCTGGTGCCGAATGGGCATTTATTGAGGATGGAGGCACGGGCACTCTGGATTACAGCGATGTCACCATCGATATGTCCTCTTATTACAGTCAGTGGAAACTGGGCGGATCTGAGAACTATTACGAGGTCTTCTATGGGGATGTTTCCTGCATGGTGGACATGGAGGTGAAGAGCACCCCGGCAGAATCCATTGAATATTATCCGGTAGCCCGCTATCATCTGGACAATGATTATGGGTATTATAACGGTCTTCCAGGGGATTATCTTGTTATCAATTACAAGGAAGGCACAGAAGAGTATGCTTCCCACCCCTCAGAGCGGTTCTTCTATGAGGAGAACGAAGATGACTGGACACTGAACGGCTATGTCTCCGAGGTGGACGGAACGCTTATTCCGTCCTATAATCCGGATGATGTATTCTATAGGGTCGGAATTGATTATTCAGAAAACAGTGACGGACGTACATATACGATATCCTGCATGGCCTGTACCTGTACTGTGTCAAATATCGACTATGTTGCTAAGAGTATCTTTTTTGATCAGAACAAGATCCTCCGGGTCGACCCCGAGGATGGACAGACGGTGACAGATGAGGATGGAACCGAGTATATCGAATATAACTTGTATCCCTATTTTGCGGAGGGAGACACTCTTTCTGTGACCTACGCAAACGATGCAGGTGACACAGATACGGTCGATTTCCAGTACCAGTTCGATGAATATGGATACGATTATGAATTCTGCCCGGATGCAGAGCATCCGCAGGTGAATTTGATCTGGACCGGTTATGTAAAAACCGGCATTGACCAGGCTGAGCAGCATCTTGTTCCGGGAACGACTTATCAGACGAAAGTCCTTCTGTGTGTGGACGGCAGTGAGGAGAGCACCTATCTTTCCACCGATGATGAGCCATTTGCTGTCCGGGTCCTGACTGGTGTCCCCACAGAGGCAGAGACCATCGGTACCGTCAGCGGATTTGAGATGACCGCCGAATATAGTTATTCTGTTGATTTCTCTTTTGATCAGTTTACATCTGAAGATGGCACTCCGGCAGTAGAATATTATCTTAAAGGTGTATCCGGCGGACAGACCGTTTATTACAAGAAGTTTTCCGCTTATGATGAAAATGTAAGCAATCGTCTCACTTGTGATGCACCTGTCAGGGAGTTTTTCCAAAATACTGCCGGTGAGTACAGCGTTGTCTGGACTGTAGAAGCAGTCAGTGCGAATGAGGAAATCATTGGACGCTCTGAACCGCTGACCTATACCTACAAGATCAAAAATGTCCGCACAAGCGGAGAAGAACCCATCATTACAGAGACATTGTACATCAACAACGGAATGCAGTATATGAACTGGATCGGTGGACAGACAGTATACAGCTTTTCCGATGATTTCTCTGCAAACAAGACATACAGCACATATTATGAGGCAGGAAAGGTAACAGCGGTAAACAGCAGCAACGAGGCTGTTCTGAAAGTCACTGACGAGGGCCACTGGTGGATGGTTACGGGAGTCAGTACTGGAACTGCCAAACTGACGGTAAAGTGGACGGATAATGAAGGAAACAACAAGTCTCTTACAAAGACTGTTACAGTTGTCGATAAGAGACTGCAGGTCAACATTTCCGGAGAGAGCTGGATCAATTATGATGACACAGCTCCCGGCTCCACATTCACTCGCGACCTGACTGTCTATCTGGAGAAATATAACGCATCCAGCGGTAAGTTTGTTTTCTCTAAGAATGTCACGGCCTCTGCAGTCTATACGATTACAAAAGCAAGCCTGGAGCTTGCGAGCGGAACAGATGCCTCCGGGAAGATCCATGCTTCCATGAGCGGGAACCGGATGACCTGCGTGATCGACAAGGATATCCAGGAATCCGGTCAGCTGAATGTTACGGTACACATTGAAGCAGACGGGGCAGTTACGGATGTTGTACTTGGCAAAAACATTTTGGCAGCGACCCATCATCTGATCCCGAATGAGGATTTCCTGTATCCGATCTCCGGTCAGACATCCAAACTGGATCTGACCATGAAGAAGTATACGGCAGATGGGGAGACGGTCGTACCGATTGGAAAGCTGCGGGTCAATTATACCGAGACGGATTATAGTAATGATGGGAAGTCCATGGAGATCTTCGACAGTTCCGGCAATCCGGTTTCCAGTGAAGATTATGTCACAGAAGCTCAGCTTCCCCTTACTATCAAAGCATACACAGAAAATACGTCTCTGTATATACAGGCTTATGATACAGAAGGCAATTACCTGTCGTATCTGGACCTCAACGGCTATGATTATTTCTATCGTGTAAAGTGCAGCCTGTCCAGTACTTCTCTGGTCTATACCGGGAAGAATCTTACCCCGAAGGTGACCGTAAAATACGGAAGCAAAACGATCCCGGCGAGTGAGTACACAGTTACCTACGCAAATAACAAGAGCGTTGGTACCGCATCTGTCAAGATCGAGCACAACAATATCACCAAGCTCCTAAGCTTCAAGATCGTTCCCAAGGCTCCGGTGCTCTCCAAGGTGGCTCCTCAGTCCTCTGGCAAAGGCCTGACCGTGACCTGGGGCAAGGTGACCGGTGCTTCCGGCTACTATGTCTACCAAAGGATCGGTTCCGGCTCTTACAAGAGAGCAAAGACCATCACCAGCGGTTCGACGGTTTCCTGGAATGATACGGCGGCAAAGACCAATGGTACAAAATACAGCTATTATGTCATCGCCTACCGGACAGTCAGCGGCGTAAAATATAACAGCGCCAAGTCTGCGGCAAAAACGTATTACTTTGTCACCAGGCCGGCCATCTCCAGCGCGGCGAACACCGCCAGCAAAAAGATGACCGTCAAGTGGGGCAAAAATACAAAAGCCACTGGTTATCAGGTCAAGTATGTCACCGGATCGACTTCAAAGACTGTGACCATCAGCAGCTACAAGACCGTCAGCAGGGTGATCAGCAGCCTGGTTAAGGGCAAGACCTATAAGGTCTATGTCCGGAGCATCAAGAAGGTCGGCAGTGTGAAGTATTACAGCGCCTGGAGCGCAGCAAAATCCGTGAAGATCACGAAATAAGCAGCAGGTTGGTTATACTGGTCCTGCAGAAAACAACGCAAAGTGTTCTGCAGGACTGATCACAGGAATGCAGACAGTCTGACAGCAATATGAGATGAATGCTTCCAGGAAAGAGTACTGCCGCCGGGGAAACCCGGCGGCAGCTGCGTTTACAGATAATCGGCGGCAGCTGTGTGGAGCCGTATGTCTTTCAACAAGATCTATAGGATCTATAGGAGCACTGGAAAATAAAGGAAGATTCCGGTACGCTGCAAGGCTGGTGCGGAATCAAAGGGAGCCAGGAGGAAATTCATCATGCCGCGAAAATATTCCTGTGGAAGTTGGCCGATTTACTGTTATAATAAAGCGGTAAAATGGGGAAAAGGCGGTCTGTCCGTCATCTGCGGATAGGCCGGTCAGTGTATAGAATGAGTAAGCTTAAACGTTTTGCATCAAAAAACAGAATATGGATCTTTGGCATTCTTTATCTGGCCCAGCTTTGTACCGGCATCTGGCTTGTGCTGAAGGTGCGGCGGCTGGATCTTCTGCCGGCCACCTACCTGTCCGGCCTGACGGCAGGATTGCTGATTCTGGCATTCCTTTCCGGGATTTTCCTGTTTGCGGACCTGCAGATCCGGAGCCGCAAGGCAAAGCATGGCCTTCTGCTGGCGGGCGTGATCGGAAGTCTGTGTGTGACGGCTTTATCGGGTGCCGGCGCGGTGATCGTCGGTCAGGTGCAGGATGTTTTCGACGACATCGTCATGGAAGAGGAGCCGGAATATGCTGCAGTGGCCGGGGTTTATGTAAGGGCTGAGGACCCTGCACAGGAGCTTAAGGATGCGGCCGGGTACCGGATCGGCATCATGGAGCAGCTGGATGCGGCTGTTACAGATTGTGCACTGCGGCAGGCGGAGGAGACGCTGGGAAGCATAGAGACGATCGCTTATCCCTCCACACCGGAGCTCTTTGCTGCCCTTTATGGCGGCGATATCGATGCGGTACTGGTTAATGATGCATATCTCTCAATCATGGATGATGATGACGAGCTGAAGGATTATGATTCCAGGACAAGGTGCATCGCAGAGATCACTATAAGGGATGCAGACCTGGCTGCGGCAGGAAACCAGGAGCCTGTGACGGCAGAAGTAACTGCCGCAGAGGAGCAGCCTGAGGAGGAGATCAGCCTTCCGCGTCCGTTTGTGGTCTATATCAGCGGATCCGACTCCCGCAAAAAGGAGATCATCACCGCCAGCAGAAATGATGTCAATATTCTTATGGTCATCAATCCGGAATCTCACCAGATCCTGCTGGTCAATACGCCGAGGGACTATTATGTAGAGAATCCGCTGGGCAACGGCGCACTGGACAAGCTGACCCACTGCGGGCTTGGCGGCGTTCAGAATTCGATGGGAGCTCTGGAACGGCTTTATCAGCAGAAGGTGGATTACTTTATCCGCATAAACTTTACGGGATTTGAAACGCTGGTGGATGCGATCGGCGGCATTACTGTTGAATCTTCCATGGAATTTGACGCCTGGACAAATAAAAATGTACATATCTTGGAAGGCGAAAACAAGCTGAATGGAAAACAGGCGCTGGCCTTTGCCAGGGAGCGCTATGCCTTTGCCAGAGGTGATAACGAACGGGGCCAGAACCAGATGAAGGTGATCACCGCTATCGTGGACAAGGTCACCCACAGCGGTGTTTCGCTGCTGGCTAATTACAGCGGGATACTGGACAGCCTGCGGGGCATGTTTACGACAAGTATTCCGGCTTCCGCCATCTCAGCCCTGATGAAATATCAGCTGGAGGAGATGCCCTCATGGAGCATGCGGTCCTTTGCGGTGATCGGCACCGGCGCTACAAATACGACCTATTCTGCGCCGGGAAGCTACGTATACGTCATGAACAGGAATGAGATCTATACGACCTACGCATCCGAGCTGATCAGCCGGGTACTGGAGGGAGACAGACTGACAGAGGCAGATCTGGAGATCGATGAGGAAGTGACGGCGAGGATACAGGCGGAGCTGGATGCAAAGAAAGCAGAGGCAGGAGAAACAGCCGGAGTTTCCGGCGGGCAGACGTACCCCACCTATGCGTCCAAAGCAAGACCGGCCAGCAGGAAAACGGGAAGAGGAGTGCGTCCGTCCAAAGGGATGGCGGCTCAGTAAGAGTTATCAGAGGGCTACGCGTTTGCAGCCTGCATGGTTCGTTCATGTCGAAAACGGCGAATGACCGGCAGACAGCCGGGAGAGGAAAAACCGGATGAAATACAGATCGTCAAAGAAGTGGATCAGTCTTCTGCTATGTGCACTGGTGGCAGGTGGAAGCATTTGGCCTGCGGCCCAGACAGCAGCCGCCAGTGAGATCGTGGGACAGACAGATGAAACTGCCGCAGCGGACGGTCTGGATCACGACAACCTGGAAGACGACCTGACAGCAGAGAGTCAAGCGGATGTTTATGTGGAGCTGGAGCCGGAGAGTTTTATACCGGAGACAGCTCAAACGGAAGATCCGGATGAACTGCTGTCTGCCTACCTGGATCAGGAGTTATATGGGCCGGCGCCGTCCATGAACCTTTTGATGGCAGCACCGAAGACAGCCGGTGCCTATCTTTCCGGAAATGACCGGACGGTCTACCAGATCCTGCGGGAGCATATCGAGAAAATTGCTGCAGGGGAGGAGACGGTCAGTCAGATCGAGATCTCCATGGCGGAGATGGGGTTTGAAAACGAATGCTGGACCGCAGAAGATCTTGGAGGGATCCCTGTATTTAACGGAAACGAGGTCAATCCGGATGCCAAAGCAAAGATGGCTGAACTGGTTGGCTTCAGTCTGGATCGTGTGATCAATGCGCTGCTGGCGGATTGTCCCTATGAGCTTTACTGGTATGACAAGACGGCCAGCTCTGGAAAGTCAGGCCTTGGCATGCGCTTTGCCGGAGATTCTGTATTGGGCGAGCGCATCTATGTCACTACGCCGTACATCATTACCCTTCCGGTGGCAGCAGAGTATGCAGCCGACACCTACCAGGCAGATCCGGCAAAAACGGGAGCCGTGCAGACGGCAGTCACCAACATACATGATATCGTTGCCCGCTACGAAGGGGCAGCGGACCGACAGAAACTGGATGCCTACCGTGCAGAGATCTGCAGCCGCACGTCCTACAATTCCGATGCGGCAGCCTCAAGCGATATAGCATATGGAAATCCCTGGCAGCTGATATGGATCTTCGATGATGATCCGAATACCACCGTAGTATGTGAGGGGTATGCCAAGGCCTTTATGCATCTCTGCGATCTTTCCGTTTTTGCGTCGGATCAGATCCGCTGTATAACCGTAACCGGTACGATGAACGGAGGAACAGGAGCAGGAGCCCACATGTGGAATATGGTCCGCATGGAGGATGGGAAGAATTATCTGGTTGACGTGACCAACTGCGATGCAGGCACGATCGGTGCAGATGACAAGCTGTTTCTGGTCGGAACAGATGCACAGAATCAGTATGGGTATCTGATCCAGGCAGGCACAAGAAGTATTGCGTATAATTACGATTCTGATACACTGTCGGCTTACACTGCAGATGACCTGATGATCGCAGAAGCAAACTACGGCACGATCATTGAGCCGGAGGTGACACCGACTCCGGAACCGACGCCGGAGGTAACACCGACTCCGGAACCGACGCCAGAGATAACACCGACCCCGGAACCAACTCCGGAGGTGACACCGACCCCGGAACCGACTCCAGAGGTAACACCAACCCCGGAACCGACTCCAGAGGTAACACCGACCCCGGAACCGACGCCGGAGGTAACACCAACCCCGGAACCGACTCCAGAGGTAACACCAACCCCGGAACCGACGCCGGAGGTGACACCAACCCCGGAACCGACGCCGGAGGTGACACCGACCCCGGAACCGACGCCGGAGGTGACACCGACCCCGGAACCGACGCCGGAGGTGACACCGACCCCGGAACCAACACCGGAGGTGACACCGACACCAGAGCCAACCCCGGAACCTGCAAGGATTACCTCTATGACGATTACCTCTTCTGGTATCAAGACCGTCTGGTCTGCTTCAGAAGGTGCGGTGTCGTATGTTCTGTACCGCAAGGCAGGCAGCGGAGCATGGAAAGCGCTGATCAAGACAGAAAAGCGTACCTATACAGATACCAGCGTAAAGACTGGTACGACCTACCGGTATGCGGTCAGCAGTGTTGGAGAGGGTGGCAGTGAAAGCCCATACGCCATATCGTCCATGAGCAGACGTTTTCTGGCACCGGTAAAGCCCAAACTCGCAAATACGACATCGGGCATAAAATTGTCATGGACAAAGGCGGCCGGAGCCACGAGCTACCAGATCTTCAGGCGGACTGAAAAAGGAAGCTATTCATCCACACCGCTGAAGAAGACCACAGCCCTTTCATGGACCGATACTGCGGTAAAGGCAAAGGATGGAAGCTCTTACATCTATGCGGTAGTGGCCTGCTACGGATCCGGAAATGCAGCAAGTAAAAGTGTCAAGTCCGACAGGCGGATCGTGCGTCTGGTGACGCCGGCATTGTCCAGCGCAAAAAGCACCGCTGCCGGCAAGATAACTGTCAGTTGGACAAGGAGTTCTAAGGCCACTGGTTATCAGATCCAGTATTCCACCGACAGCAGTTTTGCATCCGGTAACAAGACGGTGACTGTTACAAAGAACACAATCACATCCAAAGTCCTCAGCAGCCTGAAGAAAGGCAGGACTTACTATGTGCGCATCCGGAAATACAAGACGGTCAGCGGAGTAAATTATTATTCGGCCTGGAGCGCAAAGAGGAAGACGGTCGTGAAGAAATAGCAAAGGTTATCATAGAAAAAAAGACAGCCATTCTGCGGGAGATCATAACAGGTTGTTACAGATCTCTGCAGGATGGCTGTTTTGCGTATGAGGTGCCTACGCACCGTGCGCGTCGCGGCAAGAACGCCGAGGCGTTCTTGAATGTCTAACTGTCAGGAACTTCGCCGGGGAAGCTGTATTTATACATCGGGGTTGGCAAGCCGCTGCTCTGCATCCATGGTTTTTGGGTGTTTCGGCCCATAGACTTCCTGGAAAACAGGGACAACCTCGGTAAGCAGAGCCTTCTCCATTTCGAAATTGCCGATATGCCGGTAATATTTCGACAGATTGTTCCTGGGTTCCGCGATGGAGATCGCCGAGTTGAATTTGATGGCCTTTTCCAGGGCTGATTCCAGCAGGGGCAGGCTCTTGTCCCATTTTCCCCAGTGCTGGTACAGGACGCCAAGGTTGTTCTCATACTGCTGCAGGTCCAGGATCCGCTGAGGATATTTCTGAAGCAGGGCAATACTCTCCAGATAAATGGCCTCTGACTGCTCAAACTGTTCTTCTTTTTCGTACCCCATGGCCAGGTGCTTGTTCAAAAACAGAGCAGCAAAATCACTTTTCTCTACTGCCATGGCCAGATTTCGGGACTCCTCCAGCAGCTTCACTCCTTCCCTGACTTCCGCCGGATCATGGATCAGGAGACTTCCCTGGTAGTACATGGCCATCCATTCCGCATTTTTGCTGCCGAGGCTCTTACCAAGGCCTTGCAGTTCTCGGGCTGCTTCAAGCAAAGCATTGGCCTGCATGGTTGCCTGCAGGAAATTGCAATTGCCTTCCAGCCAGGCAAGGTGGAGATGTGTGCCCTCCAGACCATTCTCCCGGATACATTCTTCTGCCCGCATCAGCCAGGTCTGCATCCTCTCCGCATCCATAGCAAACAGAGCACAGGCCGACAGAACGATGCAGCACATGGCACGGATCGAAGGTTCGGAAGTCCGCGCGGCCAGGGGCTCAAGAAGAAGGGGCGTCCGGCTGTCATTGCTGTAGCCCAGATACTTCCCGTACAGACAGAGAAACAGCTCCTCCTCCGGATCCCAGGACTGTGGACCAGACATCAGCCTTGTACGCATTCCCTCGGCGAAGCCGCTGAGAGCATCCGGCAGTATACGGAGGGACAGGTAGATGCACAGCAGCCGCAGCCGCTGTTTTTCGGAGAGATCCTGCTGTTGGCTCATCCGCTCCAGAAGAAGATCATCGCCTGTGCTCTGGTACATCATCACCCGCAGAAGGAGGGCCTCCGTCAGCACATCCGCCAGAACAGAGGGAAGTGGATCCTTCATGTGCACTGCTATGGCATACAGGAAATCCGCCAGATCTATTTGAGAGGGCCTTGATAAAGAGGGCAGCATTATGTTAGCGGCGGCAGGATAACCCCCGGTCCGCTGCCAGCCATCAAGAAGGGCAGGCAGGATCGGGCTGTTCTCCAGCCAGCCCAAACTTCCGCCGGAAAAGGTGGACCGGATCAGCGGATGGACGCTGATGCCTCTGGCATCCTCACGGATCCAGCCCTGAGCGATCAGAACCTCCAGTGTGCTCTGGATTTTCTGTGCTTCCGTGGTATTCTCCGGACAAATCCAGGAGAGGAACACATCCTTTGCTACAGGATGTACCGGAAGGTGGGCTGCCAGTATCATAAGATGCCGGGTCTCTTCTGTGGGTGAGCCGCTCTGGAACAGCCTCCGATAGATACTTCGCATGCTGCTGCCGGGAGCTGTTTCCAAAAGGGAGAGGTCCTGCTGGGCAAAGACGGCAGGAAGGTGTTCGGGAGTCCAGCGATGCTGATTTGCCGCGCTGGCCAGCAGACGCACGGTGAGCGTATGCATCAGATCCTTTTCGATGAACAGGCTCTGCAGAGTATGGATCTCATCCCTGCTTAAGGGACTGGCATAAATATCACGGAAGAGCAGAAAGCAGCTGTCGGCCCGCAGGGACTGCAGCGGAAAAGAGGTAAAGCCCTCTATGGCAGCAGCTCTTGATGTGGCGTAGATCCTGCAGCCCAGAGAACGGAGAATGGATAGCTCTTCTGTGTCTGCTTTGTTTTTCTGGAGATTGTCAATACAGAGCAGAAGATCCCTCTGGGATTCCTTCTGCAGATACTGGTGGATCAGAAGCAGCCGGGAAGCCTTGTCTGTGCTCCGGATCTGGGGAAAGCTGCGCAGGAGACTGTCTTCCAGATCATTTGTGTAATAGATAAAAGCGACAGAGAACGGCAGATCTTCTGACTGACAGACATTGATCAGCTGATAGAGCAGCTCTGTCTTGCCAACACCGGCAGGACCACTGATCAGATAATTGTTTTTCTCCAGACGAAGAGTCTCTCTGAGCTCAAACAGCTCGTTTTCCCTGCCAAAAAAGTGGGCTTTCGGTATGCCAAATCCGACGGGCACATTCTTCTGATCGGTGAGGATCCGAAATCGATCGTTTCCCAGTGTACTTTCTCTGCTGCCGGTATGCAGCAAAAAGACCCGTTCCGGCTTGTATTCAGGAAGAGTGAAGACCGACTGAAAATCCGGCCGGGAGCTTTCCGGCCCGGCCAGGCAAAGCAAGGTCAGAAGGCTCAGGTAAAGCGAATGGCAGAACAGCATTTCCTGACTTCCCGGGGAGGCATGATCCTCTGCAAGAGACAGGCAGGCATCCAGCCAGCGTTCTGCATCGACAGAGAATGCCCGGCCTTCCCTGCAGAGCAGCCGGTGAAAAGCAGCCAGCTTCTCCTGGAGGACGAGAGCATCCGTCCGGCGTGATTGAAAAAAAAGAAGAAAACTCTCTGCCTGCCGCTGGAAAAGTGCCGGCTTCATCTCTTCCATGATTTCCGCCAGGTAACGTTTATACACGCCGGCAGAACAGGAGGAATTACAGATACTGGAGAGGTTTCGGTTACGGGAACCGGTCTGACGCCACAGCATGGAGCCGGTCCGCCCGGAGCGCAGATCTTCGATAAGCACAGAATCCCAGAACCTGTAAAGGGTAAGCCCCTTCAATTCTGCGGGCGCAAAAATGGCAGGCCCGAAGACAGGATAATCCTGAACGGTGAGAAGTCGGTAGATATTTTTCAGCGTGAGCGGAGATTGCATGAAAGGCATCCTTATTTCCATTATTGTAATACTTAATTTCACATAAAAGTATAAAAAAACCGAAGGGAAAAGTAAATCTTCTGACGTTCCATTTCTGTTCGCAAAAAAAGTGATTTTGCTCACAAAAAATGATAATGACGGGTGTATTCTTTCCGTCTTGTTCCCACCTTGATAAAATACTATTCAGCATACCAGCTGATGTTTTGCGGCAGATGAGCCATTAGCGAACAGATCAGAAGGGTATCGGAAGGGAGACGAAAGTTATGAAAAAAAGCACGGGAAAGCAGATGCTGAAGAGGGCGGCAGCCATCGCCTGCTCCATCGTTCTGTTGATGCCGCAGGCAGCATGGAATATCGCTGCGGCAGAGCTTGCGGAGGATATGGCAGCAGGCACAAAGAATGCACCAGTGATTGCCGAGAATGTCACTGAGGATGTGCAGCCTGCAGCATTGGAAGCAGGCCAGGAAGAAATAACAGCGGGTGAATCCGCAGAGATAACAGATGCCGGGACTGATTTCGTTCCGGAGGAAGCTGAGAATAGCAGCGAGAATGCAGCTGCGGAGGCATCCGAAGCAGAGGATGCAGGGGCAACTGTTCCAGAGGAAACAGCAAAGGAGCAGAATGAGGCAGAGGCAGCTGCAGACGAAGCAGATCTGCCGGAAGCAGAGAATGCATCCGCGGCTTCTGACGAAGCGTCGGATCTGATCGATGAGGAGGTTACCCTTGATGGGGAGGAGACCGACAACGAAGCGAAGAATGCGGAAGCAAATGCATATAAGACCTTCAGTCTGAATGGTGAGGAAACCGTTCAGTTCGAATTGAATCCTGGGGAGACTGGCGTGTATGAGTTTGCTTTTCCTGGTACAGAAAAAACTTACAGTTCTGCCTCCTATTCCCTTTACTCCGGTGAGGGCGAGCTGGTCCCCGGTGCAAAGGTTTACTATGACTACAACGACAATATCCGCTATTATGCTTCCTTTATGATGGAGGCAGGCAAAAGCTATACCCTGACCATCAGGACAGAGGGCTTTGTTGGGGACCTGCTGCTGAACCGGCTGGAGGAGGATCCTTTCACCGTTGAGGGAACGACTTTGACCGATATTGCTCTCAACAACGTGGATTACCTGGTCCTTCCGGAGGGGATCACGGATATTTCCTCTTCCGGGTATACGGATATCATGCAGGGCTGTCGGATCAACGGCAGCATCATGTTCCCCTCAACGATCAGCAGGATCAATGCGTACAGCCTCTCTACATCCATGGGGGCTGAAAGCATGCTTTTCAATTTCTATGTAGCCGGAGGAAACGAGATCTACTCCTCTAAGGATGGTGTATTATTCACCGATACCGGTGAGACTCTGTTCAAGGTGCCGTGTCAGAAGGCTGCCTACAGCACCTATCTGGTGCCGGGAAATCCGACAACGATCGGAGAACGTGCTTTCCTTTACAGTGATGTCAGTGAGGTGATTCTTCCGGACAGTGTGGAAATCATCGAGGCCAGTGCCTTTTCTTATGCCCAGGAGCTTACCAGCATTACCCTTGGCAGCAAGGTAAAGAGCATCGGGTCCTATGCTTTTGACGGCACCCGGATCAAACAGATCAACTTCCCAGATTCTCTGGAAGAGATCGGGGCCAGTCCTTTTACGCCAAGTCACTGGCAATCCAGTAATTATAATGACTGCCAGCTGACGTCAGTTGTTCTTCCCCCCGCATTGAAGAAAATCGGATCCGGCGCATTCCGGGGTCTGAAGCAGACCAGCATCGAGCTGCCGGAGACCCTGATGGAGATCGAATACGAGGCCTTTATGAACAGCAGCCTGACAGAGATCGATCTGCCCGAATCCCTGGAATATGTGGGTTCAAATGCATTTGCCGGCTGCGAGGATCTGAAGAAAATCACGATTTTCACCAACGCGGATATCTGTAATGTGTTTGATGGCACGGACAGCCTGGAGCAAATCGTGGTCGCGGCCACAGCTACTGCCTATAGAACTACAGAGGAAGGCTGGCTCTGCCGGACTGGTGAATACGGCACCAGCCTGGAATACGTGCCGAAGGACTATGAGGCAGAAACCTTCTCCACCAGAGGGTTCTCCTCTGTCGATGAGCGGGTATACGACCATCTGAAGGGTGTAAAGCATCTGGTGCTCGGACCGGAGATCAAGGAGATCCCTGATGATTTCATCTTCCCTGAGCTGGAGACCATAACCGTCGATGAGGGTAATCCAAAGTATTATGCAGTCGACAATATGCTTTTCGCCAGGGGCTCCGGGGGCTACTCCGATACTGTCTATCTGATATGCTATCCCAGCTGTGCCGAGGCAGAAAGCATTACGATTCCGGATGAGGTCACCAGAATCGAGGACAAGGCGTTCCGCAATTACAGCAGCACTCCCAGAAAGCTGCAGTCAGTAACTATACCGGGCAATACCAACATGGGCAGCGATATCTTCTCTACTGAGGATGAGACAGTAACAGAACCGGTGCTGACGATCTGCGGATATCCCGGGTTTATGGGAAATACTAATACTGATTACTATACCCCGGATGACGCTTATGAATATTTTGAAGAATATAAGGATTCAGAGAACCTGGCCTGGACCTATGCGCCAGATGCCTATACATCAGATTACATGACTGCCTTTGCCTGGCCGGATTCTGCTGCCTATACCGGTGAGGCGATTCTGCCTGAGCTGTATGTATTCTTTGGAGACCAGCGCCTGACTGAAGGAGTGGATTACACAAAAACTGTCCGAAACAATGTGAATCCTGGATACGCGTATTATAATATTACCGGAATCGGAGCCTTCAGTGGAACATTATGGACGTCTTTCCAGATCAATTATGAAGGCAGTCAGACCGTGACATCAGTCAGCCAGCTGCAGTCACCCCATGACTATCCGAATAATTCCGACTACACATTCATCTTTACGCCCTCCGGCACAGCGGCAAAGAGTCTGGATGTGACCTTCGATTCAGCCTGTGAGCTGGAATCCGGATATGACTTTGTGTATGTGCTGGATAAAAATGACAATGAAGTCGGAAAATACACAGGTACAGAGCTGTCGGGAATCACAGTCAACGTGCCAGGCAAGACGGTAAAGGTAAGGATCACCTCTGATTCTTCACAGGCTAGATGGGGCTTCCGTGTCATTAAAGTGGTGAAGCGGATCGATACGGCAGCGATCCTCAAGACCGCAGCCAACGTGGACGGCGGAGTCAAGCTGACCTGGAATGCCGCGTCCGGCGCGTCAAAATACGTTGTCTACAGGAAGAAGGGCAGCGGAGCCTGGACGAAGCTGGCCACCACTACCGCAAAGACATATACAGACACAAAGGCAGCGGCAGGCACGACCTACAGGTACCAGATCCGATGGATCGATGCCAGCGGCCTGGAGTGCATCAGCACAGAAGAGGCAGAAGGCAAAGCGATCCGCTATCTCGCAAAAGTCGTACCCACCTGCTCAAATCTGGCCGGAGGAATCAAGCTGAAATGGACCGCGGCCACGGGAGCCACAGGCTACAAGATCTACCGGAAGCCTGCCTCCGGCTCCTACAAGCTGCTGACAACGACCAAGAACCTGACCTATACAGATACCTCAGTAAAGACCAAAGACGGCACATCCTACGTGTACGCCGTCCGGGCATATTACAGCAGCAATCTGAGCGTGACAAGCGGAGTCACCTTCGTGCGCCTGTCCTCCATGACAATCTCCAGCGCAGCCAACACTGCCGCAGGCACGATGACCGTCAAATGGACAAAGAACACCAAGGCCACCGGATACCAGATCCAGTACTCCACCAGCAGCAGCTTCGCCTCCGGCAACAAGACCGTGACCGTCACAAAGAACAGCACCGTATCCAAGGTCATCGGCAGCCTGAAGAAGGGCAAGACCTACTACGTGCGGATCCGGAAGTACAAGACCGTCAGCGGAAAGAAGTACTACTCCGCATGGAGCGCAAAGAAGAGCGTGAAGATCACGAAATAGGCCTGAAAAAGTCCGGAAAACAGGCAATAAAATCCATAGAAAGATCAGATAAATGAATCTGCCGGAACGGCTGCATGGATATCCCATGCACAGCCGTTCCGGCTTCTTTGCATTTAGGAGAATTTATTAAGCGTTGACGTACATTAAAGAAAAAACTATGATTAACACAAAATGCGCTGCAGGCTGCAATCGCTGATCGGATCGAGAACTACAGACAGTATAAAAAGGTGAGATCAGAGAGAGAAGGAGTACACCTGATGAAACGGGAACTGGAACACTTTCACATCGGGGATTCTTATGGTGGGAACCAGGACTGGTTTCCTACCTTTATGATGCGGATCGGCGGCTGCGGAGCGGAGACGGCCTGTGACAGCAGCATATATCTCGCAGCCTTCCGGGGACTTGCCGGGCTCGGTCCGGAACCGGGGGAGAAGCTGACAAAGGAAGAATATATCCGTTTTGCCTATGAGATGCGGCCTTATCTGTCTCCGCGCATGTCGGGGATCGACCGGCTGGATATTTTTACTGAAGGCTATGGCAGCTTCCTGCGGGACCGGGGAGAGACCAGACTGAAGATGAGGGAACTGCCGGGTACGGAGCCCTGGGAAAAGGCAAGAGATGCGGTAAGGGAACAGATCGACAAAGGCTATCCGATTCCCATGCTGGTCCTCCGGCACCGGAAACGAAAATTCCGGGCCTATGTCTGGCACTGGTTTCTGATAAACGGATACAATGAGAGCGGGGGAGCCTTTCTGGTAAAGGCAGTCACCTACGGAGAGCATGAGTGGCTGGACCTGGAGGAACTCTGGAATACCGGTTACGAAAAGCGGGGAGGAATGATCCTGTTCGAGGTGGAGGAGCCGGAAGGATCAGGATCACATCAGGAAGAGGTTTGATGAACCCGGATCGGAGCAGGAAAAGCCCGATCTGGCGGATAAATATATAATAAGCATACGTTCAAATACAGAAGGAGATGATTCCCGGGAGAAAAAGAGGGAATCATCTTTTTTTGATTCTTAATTATCACACGGCTATGCAGTCGTATGGCGGCAGCGCAGGCTTGCCGCAATCTATGGGGATAAAACTGATCAGCAAAGGAATGGATATACCGCTTGCAAAGAAGAAATGTCGCCTTAAAAGTGACCTTTGTCAAAAGTACGCAAGATATACTTTTTATACATATATACATCATTAAGAACGGAGGTTAGTTATGAGAAGGTGGATCGCAGTACTTTTAGTCTGTGTAATAGGCAGCAGCACAGCAGCTCCCGATATATACGGAGCAGAGATCACGGAACCGGCTCTGGTCAGTGCAGCTGCTGATTCTGTTACAGAGGAGCAGCATGGGGCTGTATCGGAAACCATGCTTTCCGAAAACATCCCGGAAATCAATGAACCGGAGATTATCCCATACACTATCGGAACAGACGAGGGAGCCGTTGACAATACAGTGGATACAGAAGTGCAGGAATTTGAGCCTGAAGTGGAAGCACAAGCCCCTGCACAAAATGAAACAGAGGACGGGCAGGAATTGTCTGAAGATGCTTCAGCCGAGAGTGATGTGGGAAAAGAGATCCATCAGCAGGAAGAGACCGTTTCTGACCCGCAGAGCAGCACGGAGGAACCGGGTTCAGAGCCGGATGAAGAAGCAATACAGGAGGAGATATCGGGTTCCTGCGGAGAACAGGCTGTATGGGTCTATGATCCAGATTCATCAGTGCTGACGATTAGCGGAGAGGGAGCTGTCTATGACTATTCCTCGGTTCTTTCCGGTGAAGAGCGTCCCTGGGATATCTATCCTGTAACAGCTGTGGTCGTTGAAGAAGGTATTACATCCATTGGAGCATATGCTTTCTACGGTATGCAGCTGACTGAGGCAACAATTGCCGGAACGGTAGATTCCATCGGGGAGAATGCGGTTACGGGCACAGTAGTAATCCGCGGTTATGAGAATTCTTTTGCCGAGGAATATGCCTCTGTAAACGATATGCCATTTTCTTCCCTTGGAAAACTTCAGGTCGACCTGAGCGCCTGCATTGTCGAACTTGAGGATGAAGAGTATTCCTATGCAGGGACGGATATCAAACCGGCAGTCACGATCTCCTATGCGGGACAGGTGCTTACAGCCGGCAGCGACTATACCTTCCGCTATATCAATAATCGCATGCCAGGGGAGGCATCCGTCATTCTTACGGGGAAAGGGGAAATATATACCGGAACCGTTACAAAAACATTCCGGATCCTGCAGTTGGAAAATAAACTGGTACTCGAAACAAGCGAGTTTTCTCTCAATGCCTCACCTTCTTCCGCCTCAACCGTTCAGTTAAAGGCCTAGACCGATGGCGGCGTTATTGCCTACACAGCAGACAGTACGAAAGTCACTGTATCAGATGAGGGCGAGGTGACCATCCCTGCAGGTTTCTGCGGCACGGTGACAGTAAAGGCTGCAGCTGAAGATCCGGAGGGTATCTATGCACCTGCAGAGGCAGAGGCTGTGATAACCGTAAACCGGATCACCAACAAAATCACAACGTCTGCAGCTTCCTACACGAAGACTGCAAGCACATCCGCTCAGTCCTTTACGTTAGGCACAAAAGTCAAGGGCACCGGAAAGGTTACCTATAAAAGCTCTTCTTCATCGGTAAAGGTATCTTCCAGCGGGAAGGTCACCATTGCGAAAAATTATGTAGGAAAAGCAACGATTACGATCAGCGTCGCCCAGAAGGGGATCTACAATGCTGCGTCCAAAAAGGTAACGGTAACAGTAAAACCTGCAAAGACAGTAATTTCCCAGGTGACAAACTCTGCAGCCAACAAGGTCACAGTAAAGTGGAAGAAACCTGCCGGCGTAGGAGGATACCAGATCCAGTACTCGGTAAAAAGCGATTTTTCAACCGCAGGAAAGCTAACGATCACATCGGGAAGTACGCTGAGCCGCGTCATCTCCAGCCTGGTGAAAAACAAAAAGTACTATATCCGGATCAGAGCGTACAAGAAGGTATCAGGAACCAACTATTATGGCGCGTGGTCTGCAGTCAAGAGCGTGACGATAAAGAAGGGGAAAACCATTTACTTCGAAGGCACGCCCAAGATTTCCCGCCTGGATGTTGTTGATGGAGATGTCGATGCATTCCGGGTAAACTATAAGGCAGTTACCGGAGCAGACGGATACCAGATCTATTACCAGGTAGAACAGAATTCTAAACTGTCTGCCTGGAAGCTGGCTGGGAAAACCACAGGAAATTCACTCGAAGTAAAAGTGAAACACGGCAAGAATATATTCTACTATTTCCGCATGCGGGCTTACAAAAAGCGGGCAGACGGTACTGTGATCTATTCCAGGTATTCCGCTGAAACAGATGGGACAGCACTGTACTATAATCCGGACTTCGCTACCTTTATGCTGTCTGATGCAAAGAGCTCAACAAACTTTGTCCTGATAAGGATAACCAACAATGGAAAATTCAACCTGAGGGTATATTCATCAAGAGCAAAACTCCTCGACCATGACTATGACTCTTACGACAGAGACCTCCAGTTGATTGACTCCGATCTGAATGCCATCTCCTATGTAGATATACCAGCGGGAGAGGCTGTATTAGTATCCTTTATGGTGAAATCAGGCGGTCCCACCTGGTACGATAAGAAGACAGATATCCGATATAGGTTTCGATACGATGGAGGCATGTACTACGCATATTCCAGTGCATATTACGGCACAAATTATTACGCAGAATAGAGCGGGGACGGTCCTTGGCGTCTCCTTTTGGGAAAGTCATTAGGGGAGACACTATTATTACTTGTATTGAGTCAAAGAATAACAGGAAAAACAGACGGCAGGCGTTTTGCAGCGCCTGCCGTTGGTCTCAGGTTAGAGAGCATGTAGTATCAACCATTTTACCAGACTTTGTAATTCCAGGATGGATCACAGACGTGCAGTCCCTCCAGGGCATCGGTCAATGGCTTCTTGTCTGTGCCGTCTCCGGCATCAATGATCTGTGTCCTCTTATCTGCCGGCTGTTTCTGGGCGATCAGAAGCAGGTAGAGGGCGACACAGTTGGGGATCCGTTCAGAGAAATCCACGCAATAGACCGCATCCTTGATCACGGCATAGTTTCCCATAAGGAAGATCAGAGAGCAGATCATCATATTGGTGATGCCGGGTTTCGGATTGTTTACCAGTTCCGCAAGGTCCTGGCTGCTCCATTTGGTCGCTTCGGCAAACAGCTGCTGCTGACGGAACATTTCGTCCCTTGCGGTATTTACTGCGTTAAAATATGCATTGAATTTGTCACTGCCGGGAACAGAATAGAAATCCTTATTTGGAGCAAAATATTCCGCAAAGATCTGCAGGAGCATTTGCTCGGAAACCTTTTCTGCCGGGCCTTTCCCGGCTGCAAGAGCAGCAAAGCTCTGCTACTGACTGGCCAGGATCTTCCCTGCCGCATCTGCCTCGGTCTTGCCGGCAGCAGCTGCTTTGCCAGCTGCTGAGGTATTGCCCTTGTCTGTCTTATTCTCTTTCTTTCCAAATAATTTGTCGAAAAATTCTATGTGAAACACCTCCCTCAAATTGTATTTTTATTATTATCGTCTGTCGGGATATCAACTGGTTACGCTTGCTTTTTTTACCACGCTCCATGCGGAGTAGCTGGTGGTCTTGGAATCCACCTTCCGGTAAGCCCGGATTCTTACGTAATAGGTCTTCTTTGCCAGGCCGGAGAGGACCCGCTTCACGGTAGAGGCCTTGGTGATGGTTACCTTTTTTGTGGTCTTTGCCGTGAACTTGCTGCTGGTGGAGTACTGGATCTGGTAGCCGGTGGCTTTAGCGTTCTTTTTCCAGCTCACGGTAAGCTTCCTGCCGGAGGAGGCCTTCACCGAGGAGAGGGTCACGGTCGACAGTCTGGCAAACTTGACCACCGGGCTCCATGCGGAATAGTAGGTGGTGCTGCCCACCTTCTTTACCGTGCGGGTACGGACATAGTAGACCGTGCCGTTCTTCATGGCTCCGACATTCCACTTCAGGCTGGCATATCCGCTGAAGTTCTTTCCGGTCCGGTAAGCCTTGGCAAAGCTGCTCTTTGTGGCGTACTGGACCTGGTAGCCGGTTGCCCGGGTATTCCTGGTCCACTGGATCCGCGCGGTCTTTGAGGATACATTGGTCACGGAGGCGATCTTGCCACGGTTCAGGCGGTAGATGGTGGATACCTTGGAGGGATCTCCGGTAAGTCCGCCGGCCACCGTCCGGATCCGGTACTGGTACCTTGTACCGTTGGCTGTCGCTGCCTTGTCTGACCAGGATTCCTTCTCGGTGGTTCCCAGCTCTGCCCATTCGCCGGAGCCGGTCCTTTTTTCAACGACGTAGGATTCGGCACCTTCCACAGCCGTCCACTTCACCATGATGCCTGCAGAGGCATTGGACAGGGTGGGCGCTGCAGGTGCTTCAGGCAGGACCGGTGCGGGCGGGGTCAGCTCTTCGACAGTTTCTTCATAGGAGCCGTCTCCGTCGGTATCGGTCTTTACCACGTTTGTATTCTCTTCTGTGGTGATCAGGACGGAGTTATCGGTAAGGTCCAGGGTGACCTCCGCTTCATCCGCCAGGGTGACGGATACATTCTGGAGACCATCCTCGGACCGGACGATGACGCCCTCCTCCGTGTTCTCTACGGTGACTGCAGACTGTCCCTCGCCAGAGACGGTCACACTGTCGCCGATCTGTTCGCCGAGACTGTTGTCATTGACATAGGTCAGGCTGTAGGAGCCCTCATTGCCCGTCATGGAAATGCCGTCCTCCGCCTGGAAGGTAATCTCACTTCCAGAGGAGGCCTGGGCGACCACGGCCGATTCGTCATACCGGGCGGCGAAATCTAACGGCTCACTATCCTCAGTGCTGATGGTGTAAGTATTTTCCGTGTCATAGATGTAGACATTGAGGAGCGGCTCGGAATAATAGTCCTCAGCTTCCATTGCATTGTAGAAAGGCCAGAGATTCAGATCTCCGCTAGCGGACAGGCCGTCTACGATGCTCTGCTGGTTCTGAGCATTTTTGATCGTCAGGGTACGGTTTTCCGCGATAACACGAATTTGGTTCGTCTTGAGCGTATCCGCGGTGTAACCAGCCCGCTCAGGACTATATTTAGCATAAGCTTCCGGATGATCGATCAGGCTGTTGATACGGCTTTGGTTGTTGTCATAGTCTACATAATATCTGCTTCCGCCATAATCGTGGGACATGTACTGCGGTACGAAGAAGGCAGAGTAGTCACTTTTATAGTAGAGGTAGGATACTTGTTTGTTGGAAGATCCGAGGAGATTGATATCATAGGTCGGGATTGCCCGATCGAAAGTGATCTCCTTGCTGGTGACGGCGTCAACGCTTGGCGCATAGGTCAGAGTATACTTGTAGGTTCCCTCGATCGGAGCACCCACGGCGATGATCTCATGTCCCGCAGTGTACATGTCACCTCTATTATATTGTTTGCCGTTCCGTGTGATGGTCTGGTTATACCAGCCGCCGTAATTGAAGCCGAAGACGGCAAATCCCTCCTTCGCGATCTGTGCCTCCAGCGCCCGTATATAAGCTGCAGAATTATAATGTGCCCGGTTGATATCATCAGCTTTGGAACCTTGGAGTACATAACAGTAATTGATCAGATCAATTCCATTATTTTGGCTGATCTGATTGGTCGAGGCAGCTCCTGACTGCCAATAGCCAGGGGTCAAATCTCCACGTTTCAAAAGTCCTGCAGCAAGGGACATGCCATAGCAGGAACCACCCCAGGCTTTGGGCTTGCTGTAGTCGAAATTTCCAGAGGCATCCTTTTCATAACGATGACTCAGATAGTATTCTTTCAAAACCTCACTTTCGGAGGATCCCGCCGCCTGGTACAAGTAAGACAGCCACTTGTCTGAAATGCGGTAGGTGCCAAAGCTGTGATGGAAGGACCAGTGGTCGGCCTCACCCAGAGATGCCTTGGAGAGATCCGCAGGGACCGTGACGGTGTGGAAGGCTTCCGTGGCGACCGCGTTTTCCGCCCCGGCAACGATGCCGAACTGATAGTCACGGTCCACCAGAATGGACGGTGCCTCTACCGTCCAGGTGCCAAAGAGCACACCGTCTGCAGGGATATCTCCCATGACAAGCTCTTCCTGGGTATTCAGCTTCAGGCCGATGGTAAAGTTATGCACTTCAGTGCTGTCCAGATCGATCTTTGCCTTCACGCCGGAGGCAGCGATGGTATTGTTGTTGCTTACTTTTGCTGTTACCCGAAAGCCAGGCGCCTCACTGCCGTCCGATTTCCGGATAGTAGTCGCGGTAGTTTGGATCTGGATATCCAATGGCATCAGCAGGGTCTGGGTCATCTCGCCGAAGATCTCCAGAAGGCTGTCGATGGAGGATACCTCATAATATCCTGCGTTCTGCAGAAGCTGCAGAAGACGGGAGGCATAGTCTTTTTCCGATCCGCTCAGGGTGTGGAAGAAGCCCATGGAGAAGACCCGGTAATTGGAGGACAGTTCTTTGAAACGGGCGACACAGGCATTGCCGTAGGCATAATACGTGGAATCTGAAGAGGTAAAGGGGCCGGTGGAGGAGGTCTGTCCGCTTTCGGGCATACCGTCCGTCATCAGGATCATGTCCTTTTCCTTCGCCGTGATGGACTGGAGCAGCCGGTCAGCCCGGTCAATGGCACTGTAGAGATTGGTTCCTCCGTTGGCTGACAGAGTAAGAGCCTTTGTCAGCAGCAGATTGTTGTTTGAGGTGTAGCCGTAGACCCTGGCATCGCTGCTATAGTAGACCAGGACGATTTGGGTCGGGATATCTCCGGTCAGTACAGTGCTGCAGAACTGGCTGACTGCTTCCCGCAGCGCACTTATGGGATCTCCCTGCATAGAGCCGGAGCAGTCCACCACGAGGGCGATGGCCCGTTCGGTCTCCTTGTTTTCTCTTGCGTTGATCGTCGAGTTGGTCAGGTTGTCCAGAAATTCTCCCCACCGGTCAAAACCAAATTCATACAGCAGATCACCGGTGACCCCGGTGAAGGTACTGAGGGTGATCAGCGGCGCATCCTTCAGGAAGTTCAGCATGGACAGGGCAGAGCAGCCAAAGAACGCGTTTGCTCCGATGCTGGAAGGATATTCGGCAGCATCGTCTGCATCAGTGTTTGCTGTACCGTCGGAGAGCATTGCCCCGGCCGCAGGCACGGAGTAGGTATCCGGATCAACAGAAGGATCCTCAGAGGGTTCCTCGGGCGTGGCTTCTGTTCCGATATAGGTGAGCTCCGTCAGACCGGTACATTTGTAGAAGGCATATTCGCCGATATAGGCGCCCCCTACAAAGGTCAGGCTGCTGATCAGGCCGGAGCAGTTGTAAAAGGCGTAGGCGTCCACAAAGGTCAGGCCGGCAGGCGTTCCGGTGATGGATGCCCCGGAACGGTTGTAGAAGGCCTGGCACCCCACGGAGGTCAGCGCCTCCGGGAGGACGATCTCTTTTAGAGAAGAACCCAGGAGGAAGGCGTAGGGGCCGATGACCGTGACCGTTTCCGGAATGGTGTAGCTGGTCACAGAGGAATCCCCGGTGTAGCGGATCAGCTGGGTCCCATCCGCCGTGTAAAGAACACCGTCGGTTAGGACAAAGAAGCTGTTGCCCTCTGCAGGAACGATGGAGAGGTATCTGTTGGACAGCAGTGTCTCATGCACGGCGTCAGCCCCGTCACCCAGCCAGATTGTCCTTGATTTGTCGGTGGGGACGGCACCATTCTCTATGATCTCCGGAGAGGACTGGAGGGTGATCTCCGTCAGCTTGCTCATTCCGGAGAAGGCTGCATTGCGGATGATCTCCAGACTGTGGGGAAGGACCAGGGAGGTGATCGCCGAAGCTCCGTAGAGCGCGCTCGCTTCCAGTTCCGTAATGCCCTCCGGAAGAATCAGCTCCGTAAGCTGCCTGTCGCCATAAAAGGCCCGCTCTGCGATGACCGCGGTTCCCTCCGGGATGGCATAGGAAGTCCCCTCCTTCCCCATCGGATAGCGGATCAGCCGGCTTCCGTCAGCGGAAAAAAGGACACCGTCTATGCTTCGGAAGGCAGAATTTCCCTCATCGACACTGATCTGGACCAGCGTGGCGATCTCCAGGAGCGAAGCCGTGGCGGAGGTGACCTGTGAGCCGAGGGACAGAGTGGTCAGGGCGGAACAGCCGCTCACGAAGCTGCCGCCGCAGGAGGCGATATCTCCCTCCACATGGAGCTCGGTGAGGGCAGAGCAGTTGTAGAACAGGTAGTTGGGAATCACGGTAATTCCGCTTCCCAGGGAGGCATAAGTCAGAGCCTTGCAGCCGGAAAAGGCATAGCTGCCGATGGAGGTTACGGAATCCGGTATCGTCACCGAGGTGAGATAGGGATCATTCTGGAAGGCATAGTTGTTGATCGTGGTGACCGTATCCGGGATCACGAGTTCTGTCGTATCAGCGGAGGCAATGCTGCGCAGCAGGGTGGTGCCGGCTGCATTCAGCATCAGATGACCGTTCAGCTGGTACCCGGTGTTGGCCGGATCCATGGTGACCGAGTTGATCGTTATGTTATTCAGCAGCCGGGTCACATCAGCAGCATCCGGTCCGATCGTCAGATCAAGAGCAGGAACGCCGCTAAAAGCGCTGCCTCCGATGGAGGTCAGGGTGCTGTTTATCGTCAGATGGGTGAGCGCACTGCAGCCGGTAAAGGCATTGGAGCCTATGGAGGTGAGAGAGGACCCCAGGGTCACGGAAGCCAGGGAGGTACATCCCCGGAACGCACTGCCGCCGATGGTGGTGACCGTATCCGGAATCACCACGGAGGTCAGGGCTGTACAGTTATAGAATGCATAATCGTCGATCTGTACAGCGGTTTCCGGAAGAGTATGAGACGCTGATGTATTTCCCACAGGGCAGCGGATCACATCTGTTCCGTCAAAGCTGCAGAGGACGCCGTCCCAGATCTTCAGATAGGGATTTTCCTCGTCGACTGTGATCACAGTCAGGCTTCCAAGATTTGTCAGATCCCTTACCAGGGAGGTGACATCCGGTCCGATATGGAGAGAGGCGGGCGAAGCGCCGTAAAAAGCTGTGCTGTTTACAGAGCTGATCCTGCCGTTTACGGTAAGAGACTGCAGGGAACTGCAGTTGTTGAAAATCCTGCTGTTCAGAGCGGTGATGCCGCTTCCAAGGGTCGCTTCCGCCAGAGCCGTACAGCCGCTGAAGGCATAAGAGCCCAGACCGGTGACAGTGTCCGGGATCGTCACGGATGTAAGAGAGACACAGTTCTGGAAGGCATAGTTGTTAATCGTTATAACTGTCTCCGGAATAGTAACCGTCTGGAGCTCTGCAGCCGCAGGGCAGCGGACCAGGACAGTACACTCATTCTGGTAGAGGACCTCATCGATGACCTGATAGGATGGATTGGCCTCATCTACAGTGAACGCAGCAATCGAGGACAGGTCCGTGAGAGTTGAGGACAGGGCCGTGGCTGCCGGTCCCAGGTGCAGATGCGAGATCGCGGTTCCGGACAGGGCATTGGAGGTCACAGAGGACAAGGCCCCTGCGACAGACAGACTGGTCAGGCTGCTGCAGTTATTGAAGACGTAGCCGGGAAGGCTGGTGATGCCGGCTCCCAGAGAGACCTCTGCGAGAGAGGTACAGCCCCGGAAGGCATAGCTTCCCAGACTGGTCACCGAATCAGGGATCGTCACGGAGACCAGACGGGTATTGTATTCTGCGGCGCTGCCGGAGATGTTCTGGGTCCCTTCTGCCACGGCAAGAGTACCGCCTGTGCCGGACCATGCTTTGGGAACCTTTATAAGATTTGTTCCGTCTGCAGAGTAAAGGACACCATCCATATCCTGGTAGGAAGGATTGCCTGCTGCGACCAGGATCTCCTCCAGGGAGGCGAGCCCTGTAAGTGTGGACAGAAGGGTCGTGTTTTCTTTTCCGAGAATAAGCGTGGTCAGGTTCACACTAGTAACTGCACCGGAAGATAGGGAAGTCACATTTCCGTTCAGGGCGAGGGTCCGCAGGGCAGAGCAGCCTCTGAACATATACATAGGAAGTACGGAGATCCCGGTGCCGACCTCTGCGGATGCCAGCGAAGAGCAGTTGCTGAAGGCATATGTTCCAATCTCGGTCACAGAATCAGGAATGATCACCGATACGAGACGGACATTGTTCGCAAAGGCACTGGCGGCGATGGCTGATACTTTGTCCGGGATAATAAGCTCTTCCGCGGACCCGGCGGCGGGACAGCGTACCAGCTCTGTGCCGTCCGCATTGTAAAGAATACCGTCTGCCGTGGAATAGACCGTGTTCTCAGGAGCTGCTGTGAAGGACTCCAGAGTATCTATGGTCAGGAGAGAAGAGGGCAGAGTGCCAGCCTCCGGTCCCAAAAGGATCGTCTTCAGAGCAACATTGTATAAGGAATTACTGGAAACAGAGGTGATGGTCCCCCGGATCTCCAGGGTCTGCAGGAAGCTGCAGTCCCGGAACAGATTGGATGGGAGCACAGCGATCCCTTTGCCTAGGCTCACCTCCTCCAGTGCAGCAGCGTTCTGGAACAGAGAACTGCCAAGAGTAAGGGGTTCTTCTGTGTCAGGGAAGGCGAAACGCTTCAGGCTCGTGCAGTCCCGGAAGGCCTGGCTGCCAACAGAGGAGAGGACATATTCACCTATGGGATTGCCTTCTTCATCCAGCTCCAGATCTTCAAAGGTAATCTCTGTAAGCTCTGTGCAGCCGTAGAAAACATAGCTCCCAATCTCCTCCAAAGTGCGTGGCAGCAGGACACGGGTCAGGGTCTGATTGTTCCTGAACAGACTGTCAGCCAGAGTCGTGACAGGGAAGCCGTCCAGCTCCCTGGGGATCTTCAGCTCTTCTTCTGTGCCGGTCCAGCCGGTAAGGACGATGCCATCCCCGGAAGTCAGCTGATAGGACCAGTCGCCGGATACTACAGTCTCCGCATTAGCCGCATCGTAAGAGACGGTCTCCTCAGGAAGCTCCTCTTCATACGGAAACTCTTCATTGTAGCTGGTTTCATTATAAGAGATATCGGATTCGACCGCTTCGGATTCTTCTTCCACGGGTGGATCTGTCTCGTAGAGATCTTCTCGGGTCAGGCCCGGATGTACTGTCTCATCCCAGTCTTCAGAAGGCGATTCCTCAGAGAGGGCAGGGTCCAGGTAGTCGGGTTCAGCCAGAGAGGGTGTTTCTTCTGTGGAATCGGCTGTAACAGTCTCGATTCCGTTCTCCGCATCCGGAAGGGCGGCCTCCTTTGCGAAGGCAGGAGATGCGTTCTGCAGAGTCAGGAGAAGGACAAGCATCAGGGGGAGCAGGCGTTTCTTCATCAGGTCCTCATTTCTGTGCGAAGGGTGCACGAAAAGCTGCTGCGGCCATGACCACGGAGCAGAAAAGCATGCCGGTCAGGGCCGGTACGATACATATATTGCTAAGAAAATTATAGCGGAAAAGGAGCATCAGAGGCAATAAAATCGGGCCACAAAAAACAAAAGAGAAAAATTTGCGGGCCTTTGTCTATAAATGGTCTTGCCCACATGCATTATCATTTTCGATGCCCAGATACCGGAGATCATGGAGGAGACCCAGCGATGCATCGATGAATATGTTCCCTACAAGATTTTCATTCTCCTTGCCTGCCTGATTGAGAGCGCACCTGCCTGAGCGGGATGAGACACTGATCTTCTGCATAGGAGAAGTCAGGTTATACTCCTTTCCCCGAATCTGTGATACTATGATAAGTGATTTGCATTAGAGGAGAAGAAATCGTGGACCAGAACAGAACCGGACATGCCGAGAAGAGAGATTGGGACGATAGTGCCAGGACGAACGGACAGATCGGAAATACAGGCGGGATCAATGCTAATGAATAATCGAAAACAAAGATATTTCCTGTACATCCTTATTGCACTCACCATCTGCCTGATCTGGGGACAATCCGCCATGAGCCGGATGAATTCGGCAGAGGAGAGCGGGTGGGTCCTGCAGCTGGTTGCCCCATTCCTTGAGATCTTTCTTGGAAAAGGGAACGTGACCGACCATATCGTGAGGAAGCTGGCTCATTTTACCGAGTATTTTGTGCTGGGGGCAGAAATGGCCGCATTGTTCTTTCCAAAGAATGTGTTCCAGTCAGGAATGGCAGGAAAGCGGATTATCAAGAAAGGAATTTATACTGTTGGAGCTGGCCTTTTCATCGCTCTGGTGGATGAGACGATCCAGATCTTTTCGCACAGAGGGCCGCAGGTGGCAGATATCTGGCTGGATGGCAGCGGCGTGCTGACAGCGGTACTCCTGTGGACAGCTGCGAGATGCCTGCCGGACAGGCGGGGATCCGGATTTTCAAATGGTATGGGAATCTAAAGGGGTGATATTGAGAAGATCATATACTGACATTGGATCAGTTATGGTCTTCTTTTTTTAGCATATAGCTTGCTGTTTAACCTGTTCACCCTTTTCTCCGGTGGAAATTTCCGGCATATTCCAGTATGATAATAATTGGTACATTTCTTTCACAATACTTAACTTTAGCGCCTTGGGGACAATATAAAGGCAGGTACAGCAACGGCTGCAGTGACGGGCACGGGCAGTTACACGAGTACTCTGTCTGTGTCATTTTCCATTGACAGAAGGAGCATTACCAGTGCGGCGGTGACCCTTTCTGCTTCCAGCTATACCTATAACGGAAAGGCAAAAACTCCGGGGACGACGGTAAAGCTTGGCAGCACCACGCTGAAGGAAAAAACAGACTATACCGTGACCTATAAGAGCAACAAAAATGTGGATACAGCGACGGTAAAGATTACCGGCAGGGGGAATTATAAGGGAACTGTATCAAAGACCTTACTGATCCGTCCGAAGAACGTTTCCTCCTTCAGCCTGAGATTAAAAACAAGGGAACCGTAACCCTGTATGCTACCTGGAAAAAACCATCCCCCTACAAAAATGTCACGGAAGCCTACAAGCTTCTGAATACCTTCCGCACCACCAAAGCAAACCAGTGGTACTGGAATGAGGACAATTCGGCGAAGGTACGTACCTATGGCCTGAAAGAACTGAAGCGTGATACCGCTTTGGAAAAGGTCGCCAAGATAAGGGCAAAAGAAGCCTGGATCCTGTTTTACGAACAAGGGACAGCAGGGCATATGCGGCTCGATGGAACGATATGTTTTACGGCCTATCCGGATAACCTGATGGCAATGGGAGAAAACCTTGCCTGGGGACAGATCACCTGCGAACAGGCGATCACAGATCCCAACATGGGCTGGGCAGAAACAAACTATGATTACTATGGACAGGGACATCGCCGTAACATGCTCAGCAGTGATTTCACAAAGGTCGGCATCGCCTGCTATGCAAAGGATGGCAAGACATGCTGGGCCATGAGTCTTGGCGCGTAGGTGCAGGAAGAATACAGACGGCACAGGGGAGGATGCCTACGTTTCGAGTATGTCATGTTAGGAACGTGGAAGCGTTCTGGAATTCCGTGATCTGTTAGTTGCAGGCGCACAAACGGCAGATGTATGATACAATGCTGACATAAGTTCTGTGTGACAGCAGATAAAAAAGTGGCAAAGAGGGAGCAGCGATGACAGCAGAAGCAAATCGTCCGGATCTGACGATCATCATTCCGGTCTATAAAGGAAAAGACTATATCCGAGAGCAGATTGCATCGATTTGCGGGATTACCCATTCTTTTGAGGTGCTGATGCTGGTGGATGGTTCGCCGGATGACAGCTACGCCTGCTGCCGGGATTGGTTTTCCGGCGATCCAAGGATAAAAGTCATCAACGAGGAGGTCAATGCCGGTATTGCGGCTACCAGGAACAAAGGACTGAAAGCGGCCTCGGGGCGTTATCTGATGTTCGCTGACCAGGATGATCTGGTGGAGGCGGAGGTCATCGACCGTGCGCTCACTGAGGCAGATGAGAGAGAACTGGATCTGGTGATCTGGTCGACCAGGCATCTGTTTGAGGATGGTAGTACGGCATGGGTCAGCCAGGTCCTGAAGGAAGCGGCATTTTCCGGAGAGGAGATCCGGGAGGTGCTGGTGGGCCAGCTTCTTCTGCATACGCCGACAGAGTACGTGACCCGGATCCATCAGGTATGGGCCGGCCTTTTCCGCACGGAGATGATCCAGAGGGAGAACATCCATCTAAAGCGTTTTGTCTATATCGAGGATGATATCATATTTATGTTTGATGCGCTGATGGCCGCGCAGAGGGTCCTGCTGATTCCTGAGGCGGGCTATAACTGGCGCAAGAACATGGACTCTGAAAGTCACCGCAAGGTATATATCCACGATTATCTGGCCAAGGGCAAGCGGTATTACGGCTACTACCGGGATCAGATCCGGGAAAAAGGCTGTCCGGATCTCCTGCGTCAGGAGTATGCATATTTTGCTCACCAGACCCTGGCCATCTACGGTGTGACAAACGTCTGTGTGTGGAAACGGATGAGTCAGGTGAGCAGGAAAGAACTTCTGGAATTCCTGCGGTCTAAAGAGTGCCGGGATGCTTTTGCGCAGAAAAAGTATGCCCTGCTGTCTACCCGGCAGGAGAAGATCTCCTATTTCCTGTTGAAAGCGGGTCTGCTGCGCGGAGCAATGTGGTATAATTATCTGGATTCCGTCCGTTACAGAGACAGGATACAGGACGTTATGTAAAACAAATGCGCTGCCACTCTGTGGAGTTTAAGTGAACCGCGGTGCCAGAGCCGACGCCAGAAAAATCAGGTGGCAGCAATGCCAGGTATTTCATAAATAAAAGGTAAGGACAAACCCGGGCGGACGTATCCATCCGCCCGGTTTAATAGCATGGCTGAAAAAACATCGATAAAGAAAAATGCATTTTACAACATCATAAAGAGTCTGCTGGCCATTGTTTTCCCGCTGATCACCTACCCCTATGCGGTGCGGGTGCTGGGCGTTGTCAATCTGGGCAAGGTGACCTATGCGGCGAGCATCGTTTCCTATTTTTCCCTTCTGGCAGTATTTGGCGTGAATTCCTATGCGATCAGGGAAGGCGCCAGGGTCAAGGATGACCGGAAGCGTTTTGGAAAGATTGCCTCGGAGCTGTTTACGCTGAATCTGCTGACGATGTTGATCTCTCTGGTTTTGCTGGCCCTGGTGACGGCAGCTGTGCCAAAGTTTCGGCCCTATGCCCTGCTTATTGCCATTCAGAGTCTTTCCTTTGTTTTTACGACCTTCGGTGTCGACTGGATGAATGTGGTCTACGAGGACTATCGGTACATTACGATCCGCAGTGCCCTGATCAATGTGCTGTTCCTGGGCGCGCTGCTTCTTCTTGTACGGCAGAAATCGGATTATCTGATCTACGCTTTTCTGACCGTTGCAGGCAACGGCTGCATTGCCATTTTGAATTTCTTCTATTGCAGGCGGTACACGCGTCTGCGCATTGCGCTTAGCCCCGAGCTGAAAACGCATGTTGATCATCTGTGGCCTTTCTTTATCAACAATCTGACCATCGCCATCTATGTCAGCTCAGATACGACCATGCTGGGCTGGATGGCCGGTGATTATGCCGTGGGCATCTATGCCATCGGCGTAAAGATCTATACCATCATCAAAAATCTGTTTATTGCCGTCTATTCTGTGACCTTGCCCAAGCTGTCCTTTTCCAGCGCCAGGGGGGACTGGAAGCAGTTTCGAGAGGTCCTGCGGGACCTGCTTTCCTTCTTTATCCTGCTGATCGTCCCTGCAGTTGCCGGCATGATCTTTTTCGCCCGGGACATCGTCCTGATCATCGGCGGTCCGCAGTATGAGGAGGCTGTTCCGGTGTTCCGCATCCTTTCTATTGCCCTTCTGTTTGCGGTATTTGGCGGTGTTGTCACCCGGTGCATCAATATCCCTCTCGGTCTTGAAAAAAACAACGCGAAGGCCACGATCTTCGCTGCTGTGGAAAATATCGTCCTGAATATCCCCTGTATCTGGATGTTCCGGCAGATCGGCGCGGCTTCCACGACTGCGCTGGCAGAGCTTACAGTGCTGGCCTACTGCATATGGAAGCTTCCGAGGGATCGGGAGAAACTTGGCGGCCTGATTGTGGGCAGGGATATCCTTCATGCCTTTATCGGCGGTATTATGGTGGCTGCGGCAAGGTTTCTCTCAGATTTATTGTTTGTGAACAATATCCTGCATCTTGCCTGTGGGATCTGCCTTACGGGGATCGGCTATCTGGCAGCGCTGCTGCTGCTCAGAAATCCGCTGATCATGGGCAGTCTGTCCGGTATCCGCAGGAGATTTAAGAGAAGGTAAGCTTGTATCGGTTTTGCTTTTATCAATTCCGCAGCAGTTTTCTCTGCCGGCGGTATTTTTAACAAGGGTACAGGAAAATTTTTGGCAGAGCCCATATGAGGCAGGATGCGCAGGATAGAGCAAAGCATCGATAGGGAGAGGGAGAGACCCGGTATGGAACAGAGAAAAGAGTGGATCCTGATCTGCAGCACCAATTATTTTGACATGGACAGAGTTTTTGTCCAGAACAGCCAGGTCACATGGCCTCTGCTGAACGGAGTCTCCAAAGGGGATACGGTTTACATCTACCAGACACATCCCCAGAGAGCCATTCGTTATCGATGTGTAGTTACAGAGCTTCCGCTCTACCATATGGACCGGCCGTCGGAGGAATGCGTAAAGCACCGGCTGTTTTATGGCGGATCGCAGATTTTCATGAGGCTTGATCTGGTGGAGACCTACCCGGAAGGCCTGCTTACCTTTGAGCGGCTGAAGGAGGCCGGCATACAGAACCTGCAGGCATCCGGACTGGCACCGGAGGGCTTTGCCGAATGGGTCGGTCAGGTAAGATTTGCCCCTGCGGCCGCAAAAGCCCCGGCGAGCCGCTCAGCGATCTGGGCGGTGGCAGTGATCCTGCTTGTGGTTATTGCCGGTGCTATCCTGGCTTTGACCTTTGGCGGAAGGAAAACGGATGATCCGTCGGCTCAGGCAGCTGACAGTTCTTCGGGAATGACAGCCGCTGCTGCTGTGGAGGCAGAGAGCAGGCAGACATCTTCGGATGAAGTTTCTGCAGAAGCGCCCGTCTCCGAGGCTGTCCTGACCGGAGCCCCGATTATCGGAACTCCGGTGAAGGATGTATCAGAAGAGGAGGCTGCTCTGGATACAGCAGAGGCAGCATCCGAAGCGTCTCAAGATGATACAGAAACAGAGCCGGCAAAGGTACCTGCTGCAGAGGAGAATACAGCAGCGCCTGAAAAAACGGCGGAAGCTGATCATACGGTTATCGTGTGGCATGACAGCAATCTGGAGGCAAAGCTGCGGTCGGCTCTTGGCATACTCTCCGGTGAAGTCACGGCCGGTGATCTTGCTGCTCTGCAGGAACTGGATCTGTCCTGCAGCGGATCTGCCGGATCCGCAGAAAAGATCACGTTGATCCAGGATCTTGTCTACTGTACGTCGCTGCAGTCGCTTGTGCTGGACAACAATGCGATATCAGATCTGAGTCCGCTATCCGGACTGACAAACCTGCGGACCCTTTCACTGGATAACAATGCTATTTCAACGATCCGCCCGCTAGCCGGACTGACCGCCCTGACAAGTCTGGATATCGATAATAATTCCATCAGTGATCTTTCACCGGTACAGGGGATGACAAGTCTGAGGACCCTCAAGTTTTCTTCAAATGAGGTCTCGGATCTTTCGCCGGTCCGGGGACTGACCCGGCTGGAGGTTCTGTATGCCGGGCATAACCAGATCAGCAGCATTGAGGCTGTGCATGATCTGACCAGCCTGACGGAGCTGATGATCGATAACAATTCGATCAAGGATATCAACGCGCTCACCAGATTGACCTCCATGAAAGAGCTTCAGATCTTCAATAATCAGATCGCGGATCTAAGGCCCCTTCGCGGCATGACCAGTCTGGAACTGCTGGACCTCGATTCAAATCAGGTGGTAGATATCAGCGCTCTGGAGGGGATGACAAAGATGGTGCACCTCGATTGTGACAACAACCGGATCAGCAGCATCGCTGTGGTATCCCGGATGCCGGAGCTGGACTATCTGCATCTCTCCAACAATCAGGTGACCGATATCAGTGCTGTGAGCAGTCTGACAAAGCTGACCTCTCTGTATATCGGTCATAATAAGGTCGAAAGCATCGAAGCGGTACAGGAGCTGAAGCTGCTGTCCAGACTGATGATCGACAACAATCAGATCACGGATATCAGTCCGGTAAAAGGCCTGTCAAATCTGACCGCAATAAAGCTGGATGGCAATCCGATCGCCGATTATTCGCCGCTGAATGCACTTCCGGCTTCCTGTGAGATAACCAGGTGACAAACAAAAGCAGCTGCAAGCTGCGGCAGGTCTGCAGCGGGAAGCGCCCCTCTGATCGGGCATCCCTGAAAAAAGATTCATATAGGTACAAAGAAGAAGGACAGGAGGGCCGCACAGAATGAAGAACGTAATCGTGCATTGGCTGCTTCCGGTCCTTTTTCTGTTCTGGGTATCCGTCTGTCCGGTATCGGCAGCGGCTGCCGGTGAGCATACCATGTTTCGGATGCAGGATCCGCTGACAAAGGACGTGTTTTATGTTGCAGGCCGGGAGGAGAGGGATCTCCTTGCAGATGCCGGGATGCTGTACAGCGGCTGTTTTCTGAGAATACCTGCTTTAGGGACAGAGCAGATCTGGCAGCTGTGTGATCTCCGGACAGGACAGCGTTTTTTTACCAACGATCCCAGGGAGAGGGAGCGGCTGATGGCAGAGGGCATGAGCTGCCAGGAAGCCGACACAGAGCAGGCTGCTCCTTCCTTTGCGGATAACGGACAGGATCACGATATTCCTGCATTCCATACGGGAAAAATAGAGAAGAAACTCACTGCAAATTGGATCTGGCATAAGGATCATGTGTCGGCAAATAACTGGGTCTGTGCCAGAAAGACATTTGTCATTGATGATACGGGTGCTCTGGCAGCCAAGATCCCGGCAGTGATCGCGGCGGATTCCAAGTACTGGCTCTGGATCAATGGACAGCTGGCTGTAAATGAGGGCAGCGTGAAGCGAGGACCGACCCGGGACGATACCTATGCAGATCAGGTGGATATCCGTCCGTATCTCTCCGAGGGAAAAAATACGGTCGCTGTTCTTGCCTGGTATTATGGCGATGAGGATCCCTATTATTCCTACCATTCCTCCGGGCAGGCTGGTTTTCTCATGGAGGCGGACCTGGGGAATGGTACCTCTCTGCAGACCGATGGCTCCTGGAAGCTGGTCAGGCATACCGGGTACCTTTCGCCAGATGGCGTCGGCAGTCCGGGGCCGTCAGAAAATCACCGGCTTCCGGAGGAGAACATCCTATACTCTGCAGAGGCAGCAGGCAGCCTGCTTCGGGATGGCCGGGAGGTCTGGATGGAGCCGGATTATGATGATTCCGCCTGGGACAGTGCGGTGGTGCTGGGGAAGGCAGGGGATCAGCCATGGAATGACCTGTACGAAAGGGAGATCCCCTTCTTTACCTGGTCAGAGGAAAAGGATTTTGTCAATGGGGAAGTGCTGGAGCCTTACCGGGAGCAGTTTACTACAAAAGAGACCGTGATCGACCTTACCCTTCCGGAGAATCTGCAGATAGCGCCGGTGCTGGAGCTGGAGGCGGCTTCGGCAGGGCTGACGATCGGCCTGTATCCTTCGGGAGCTGCAGAGGGACCTGCCGCAGGTTATCGGACCTGTGACGGGATCCAGAAATGGAACTGCAGGACCTGGTATTCTGCCCAGAGGCTTCGCGTTGTCCTGCCGGCCGGCGTGCGGATCATCCACTTCCGCTATGTGGAGACGGGATACGATACGGAGGTCATAGGATCCTTTGCTTCGGAAGATCCGGCACTGGATCAGCTGTGGCAGGAGAGCGTCAATACGCTGCAGATCTGCATGCGGGATACCTTTATGGACTGCCCCGACCGGGAGCGGGTCCAGTGGTGGGGCGATGTGACGCTCCAGATGCAGGAAGCCCTTGCCGTTCTGGATCCGAAGGCGCAGCTTTTGTATAAAAAGGGAGTGTACTCGATGCTCGGCTGGACGGATACAGAGGATCCGGCGGGCCCTTACTACAACGTTCTGAAGACGGTCGTTCCCAACAACAAGGAGGATGGCTGCCGGTACGAGCTGCCGCAGCAGCAGCTTTTCGGAATCGTCGGTTTCTGGGATTATTATATGCAGACCGGTGACCGGTCGCTGCTGCAGGAGGTCTATCCATACTGCATCAATTATCTGCGTTTGTGGGAACAAAGGGCAGATGGTCTGGTCGATGTCCGCAAGGGGACGATGTACTGGGGCGACTGGGGCAGCGGGCAGGATCTGCCGGTGCTGGAGAATGCCTGGTATTTCTGGGCCTGCAGCTGCGTCCGCAATATGGCAGCTGAGCTGGGGATCGTGCAGGATCATGATTTTCTCTTCTCCCGGCTTACGGGGATCAGGCGGGCTTTCGATGCTGCCTTCTGGACAGGATACGCCTATTATGGAGAGACAGAGGACAAAGCGGCGGATGACCGCGCCCAGGCGGTCGCCGTGCTCGCAGGCCTTGCCGGGCAGGACAGATACGACCTGCTTGCCGACATCCTGCAGAAGGTTCAGAATTCCGGCCCGTATATGGAGAATTTTGTTGACCAGGCGCTGTACGAAATGGGCTATGGAACAGCAGCCAGGAGGCGGATGACCGGACGGTATGCCGGTATGCTGGACGATGAATGGTCCACCCTGTGGGAACAGTTCCGCAAGCCGGATGAGACAGGAAAGGAAAATCTGGATACCCACAACCATGCCTGGTCGTCCGGCCCGATCCTCGCCATGAGCCGGTATATTGCCGGGGTCCGGCCGATCCGTCCGGGATATGCGGCATGGCAGGTGATCCCGCAGAGAGCTGGTCTGTCCCAGTATGCTTGTACTGTGCCCACAGGAAAGGGCAGCATCCAGGTTATCATGACTGCTGACAGCATGACGGTCAGCTCTCCGGGAGGACGTTCAGAGATCTGGGTCCCTGTGACGGATCATGAGACAGTCGCCCCGCCCGGCGGATGTGAGCATGAGGGAAGAAGACAGGCATTCGGGCAGGTTTTTGAAGTGTTCGCTGCGGACAAGGCAGGCACCTATATGTTCGTGATAGAAGGATAAAAGCGGGAAACTGATACGATTGATAAAAGCTGCGCCAAACCCATTGTGCATAGGGCCAAAATACAAGGCAGCTCAGACAGGCAAAGAGCACATGGCGTAAAGATTTCATCAGTTGAATTGAAAATAATAAAGGAGAGTAGCCAACCTGGCGAGTATAATGGTAGTTGCTCAAAAAACCAATACTTGAAAGGCGGATACTCTCATGGACATTGTAACACTGATAGCGGGGTTTGCGGAAAATTTATTGGATCTGCAGGAAAGATTTTGCCTGGAAAAACGGTTTGACGCGTTGGAAAAGGAAGCCGTGGAGCTGGGCAGCAGGACGGTCGCAGACTTTCTGGCCCTGACGCTGACAGAAACGGATACATTGATCCGTAACAGTGGGATCCGGAAGCGTGACTATACGATCCAGCGGCGAACAGACCGGACCCTGATTACTACCACAGGGGATGTCACATTTACCCGAACCCTCTTCCAGAGCAGGAAAGACAAGAGCTACCACTTCCTTCTGGATGAGATGATGGGGCTGCCGTCTCACGAACGGCTCAGCGAATTGGCAGAAGCAGGAGTGCTCCGGGAAGCACAAAAGGGTTCCTACCAGAAAGCCGCAGACCGCCTGCAGATCCGTGACCAGAAGCTGTCAAAAGTGGCCGTGATGGAGAAAGTCCACGGGATCCTGGACGCATTGGCACAGGAGACGGAACAGCCGGTAAAACAAAAGAAATGGTGTGAATACCTGTATATCGAAGCTGACGAAGACCACATCCACGAGCAGGGCGGTGGAGAAGGACATATGGGCTTCCTCGGGAAGCTGATCTATCTCTACGAAGGAAAAGCCGATCTATGCAAGGGGAAACGGAAACTGCTCACACCGCACTACAAGGGCGGTCTGTATAGGGGCAGTGAGGGAAACCAGGCTCTGTGGGAGAAAGTACAGAAGTATATCGAAGACCACTATGATACCGATAGCCTGAAGAAAGTGTACATCAGCGGAGATGGGGCGGCCTGGATCAAAGCCGGGACAGACTATGTAGACAAGAGCGTATTCGTAGCTGACCGGTTCCACCTGATGAAATATATCAACCGGGTAGCAAGACTAACGTTGGATGAAGCAGATATCACAAAGGGACGATTTTACAAGTACATCTACAAGAATAAACCGGTTGCCGCCAAAAAACTGCTTACCCGGATACAGAACCATTGCGGCGGTGACGAGGCCGTGGAAGCATGCCGGAGCTATCTGGTAAACAACTGGAATGCAATACAGCTGGCATTCCATGACCGAAACGTGCTGGGATGCAGCGCGGAGGGACATGTCAGCCATGTGTACTCAGAGAGGATGAGCTCCCGCCCGATGGGCTGGAGCGAGACCGGAAGCGATGCTATGTGCCATTTGCGTTGTTATGTACGGAATCATGGGGACGAAAAGATCATCGACCTAGTCCGGTACCGCAGAAAGAAAGCCTTAGAGACACTCTCGGCAACGGGAACAGACGGTATGATCGATCTGGCATCAGTCAGGAATAAGCGGACACAGAGCCAGAAAGAGATAGGCCCTTACTGGGAGAAACTGCAGGCGAGTATCGCAGGCCTGACAACAAGGAAAACGCTGGCGATCCGGAATCGATTGAATGAAATCTGACAGAAAAAATGGCGACAAAGCCATAAAAATAACCTTACTCTGCTTGACTACAAACCATCTGCCGCATTTGGTCCTGTCAAGGCCGGAGCCTGGACAGGTGCCTGCGGCAGCCTTGACAGGACCAAAGACGGCAGATATAAAGCGAACAAGCAGAGTGAGAATTATAGAGTCCCGGACGGGGCGATGCGGATTTGACTTATGTCAGATGGTTGAGTAAAATGGTGCTGATTCAAAGCACATCCAGAGACTCTTCAGGTGGACTCTCACAACTTTCAACTGACAGTTAGTTTACGCCGTCCAAAGAGCAAAACTCTATTGCGGCACCCTTGTAAAAAGTGGTATAATTTTTATACAATTTCATAAGTTGGTTCAGGTGCCTGGCAGGACTGTACGTCCTGTCAGGATAATAGGAAATCGGGTGAGATTCCCGAACGATCCGGTCACTGTGAGCAGGGAGTCCGCATGCAAAAACCATTGCAGCATAGATGCTGTGAGAAGGAGCATGCAGGGCGTAGATCTGTGAGTCAGGAAGCCTGCCTGGATTAGCTGTATGCTTCCGATGAAAGCATAGATGCAGCAGAATACAGAGACTATTTAGGAACATCGTGCTTTATATTTTGGAGCATGGTGTTCTTTTTTTGTGCGATAAGGCCGGTGAGCGGACGCCAGGCTTGTCTGAGCGGCCATTCGACGGCCAACGTACATCGAGCGGCTGTGCCGCGAGGTGTGCGCGTCGCGGCAAGAACGCAGATGCGTTCTTGAATAGTTTTGTACAGTGCGGGCAGGGGGAAGCTGTCCGTTGTCCGTGCTTTCTGGCCTGGATGGCACAGACCCCGCGGACTTTTCTGAGGTGAATCACATTGAAAAAATATTTGTCCTGGATCCTGATCTGCATAATGGTTCTTACGGGAAGCCCGGCTGCAGCCATGGCTAGTGAAGCCGCAGCAATACCGACAGAAGCTGTTTCCTCTTCTGCGGCCGCGGAAGAAGTACCCGGCGGTGCATCCGATAAAGCAGTAGAAGCGAAAAAGGAAGCATCGGCGGCTGCGGCAGGGACAGAGGATGCAGGCAGCTCCCAGGCGGAGAAAACGCAGGAAGCAGTGTCTGTGTCCTCGGATGCCGGGAAGGCAGCGGCGGATCCGGCGGTACAGACCGGCGCAGATGCAGCCCAGATATCCAAAGAGCAGGGCGCAGAGGACCCTTCCGGGAACATGGCAGCTCCGGCATCGGAGGATGGGCTGGCAAACCCGGCAGCGGCAGACAGCGCGTCATCTGACGCAGCTGCGGAGAGCGCGGATGAGCAGAAGGATGCCGGGGAGATTAGTGACACGGCAGGAGAGCTGAAGGAAGAAGCAGCACAGGGGCCGGCAGAGGAAAAGCGTACCGGAAAAGCCTCCGCCAAGGCCAAAGCAGCTTCCGAGAGCTCGGAATCCGGCGACCCGAAGGAGAAGGAAGAGGACGAGGAAAAGGATGCCTGGGACGGTAAGGGAACGGCATCCGATCCTTACCTGCTGAAAAAGACCGCAGATATCGTGCTTCTGCGGGATAAGGTCAATGCAGGGGAGACCTTTGAAGGAAAAACCTTCAAGATGACAGCCAATATTTCCCTGCCATCGGGCTGGGTGCCCATCGGCTGTCTGAAAAACGGCGCTTCTGCTGCGGGCAACGGCCGGAATATCCAGCCGTTTTCCGGAATCTTTGACGGCGGCGGCAGACAGATCACTGTGCCTTCCGGCGGCCTGCCCCTGTTTGGGTATCTCAGAGGGGCGCAGGTAAGGAATCTTTCCGTGTACGGACCGAAGATCGCTGCAGATGGAATCGTGGCGAACTATCCGGCAGATTATGGCCCGACCGGTATCAATTCCGGCACAGTGATCATTGCCGTGACATTTACCAATGTTACGCTAAAGCGCGGGTCTTCCACGCTCCGGTCCGGTTTTATCGGCGGTCTTTCTGAGGGCAGTTCTGCCAGTGCCTATGGCCAGAGCTCCGGAAACAACCCGGTGATTTTCAATAACTGTACAGTCGAAGCCGGAGTTACCATTGGTTATGATCATTCCCAAAACTATATCGGCTCTTTTGGCGGGCGGCTCAATGGAACCCTTACCGGCTGTGTAAGCTCTGCCGCCGTGTACGGCAAGCACTATGTAGGCGGACTCGTTGGCTACAAGGATACCAGTATGGGTGAGCTTTCCGTGTCCGGATCCCAGTTCCATGGGTCGGTCACGGCATCCGATACCTATGCTGGCGGTATCGTGGGAGGCGGCTATTACCATCCGACAGCGCCAAACAGCCGCATCGTGACCATCGAGAGCTGCACCGTTGACGGCACGGTCAGCGGCTCCTCCTGTGTCGGCGGCATTTTTGGCGGTGAGAAAGGCCTCTGGCAGGCCTGGTCAAACGGTACAGGCGCCATCCGGGGCAACACCTTCAGCGGCAAGGTTTCCGGCGGCAGCAGTGTCGGAGGAATCATCGGCTATTATCTTTCACTGAACAAATTTACAGTGATCGAAAACAATTTTTACAGCAGCAGCTGCGGTGCCGATACAGGCATCGGTACGGTGCTCTACGTGGATTCCTCCCACTATCACGACGGTTCCGCAAAGCCGGCCGGCTGGAAGAACGGCGTCTACGGTTTTGATACCTCCGAGGACAGTATTTCCCAGATCAAGAATGATCTGTACAAGACCAGTGCCTACAATTACATCGCCCGGACAAACCACAACCGGACCGATGACCCCCTGGGGGCAGATAAGGAAAAACTCTGCTCCACGGATGTTCCGGAGGAAGATAAGCCGGTGGAGGTGAAGCTTTCTGTCTCCGGCAATTATAAGAAGGAATATACCGCAGGAGACAAGCTGGACCTTTCCGGCATTACCTTTACAGTGACCTGGAGTGACGGCAGCAAGACACATCCGGCAGCTTCAAAAGTCAGTGCAAAGGGCTTTGATTCTTCAAAGACCGGTGAGCAGACCATCACCTTTACCTACCACGGGATGACGGCCTTTATCACGGTCACCGTAAAACCAAAATCAAACAAGATCCATGTGACTGTCACGGTATATGGGCATTATTCCCATGACAGCGACACAGACGGCAAGGTCCACGGTCTCTCTATGGGCGGTCTGTCCACCTGGGTCTCCGGATCCAGAGTGGAGGCCGATACCCGTGATACGGTCTGGGATGTGCTCCAGCGGGTGTTTGCCGCAAACGGGATCTCCGCACTGACGAAAAACGGAGGCGGCAGTGTATATATTTCCGGACTTGTCCGGGGCGGGACCTCGCTCTCAGAATTCGACAACGGCGTCAATTCCGGATGGATGTATCTGTTAAACGGTGCGCAGTCCCAGAAAGGCGTATCCCAGCAGTATCTCACGGATGGGGACTCCATCATCCTTTTCTATACCGATGACTATACACAGGAGTCCGGGACCATGGGCGGCGGAGGCAAAAAGCAGGAGGACACTTCCGCTGCTGCAAAAAAGGTGATCAGCCTCATCAATGCGATCGGTTCTCCGGTGACACTGGCGGACAAGGAAAAGATCGAGGCTGCCAGAAAGGCGTATGACGCGCTGGCTTATGCCGACAAGGCAAAGGTCACCAATTACAGCAAACTGACGGCGGCGGAGAAGGCTCTGGAAGCCCTGGAAAAGAAGGATGCCGAAAAGAAGGCCACAGATGCAGACCGCGAAGCTGCAGAAAAGGTTATGGCTCTGATCCGGGCATTTGCCGGAAGGACAGGTATGCCGGATGAGGAAAAGGTCAGCGCTGCCCGCAAAGCCTATGAGCGGCTTACGGAACTCCAGAAGCTTCTGGTGGACAATTATGATGACCTCCTTGCCGCAGAAGCAAGGCTTGCCGCAGAAGAGAAGGCTGCGGACGCAAAAACGATCTATGAAAAGACCGGCGATTACCTGGAATCCCTGGGCAATCCTCTGGTGGGTGCCATCGGGGGAGAATGGATGGTCGTGGGTCTCCTGCGCAGCGGACGAAAGCTGCAGGATCAGGATGCCTGGTATGAAATGGCTGCAGAATATGTGGAGCAGACGGCCGATGAAAATGAGCGGCTTCACCGGGCAAAATCCTCAGAAAATTCCCGAATGATCCTGGCGCTCACCTCCATTGGTGCAGACGTGACGGATGTAAGGGGACACAACCTCCTCGTGGGTCTGACCGACATGGCTTATGTGACAAAGCAGGGAATCAACGGCCCATCCTGGGCGCTGATCGCTCTTGATGCGAATCAGTATGATATCCCGGAAAGCACATCGGAGGATCCGGTGACCAGGGAGAAGCTGATCGCCTATCTTTTGGATCACCAGCTGGAGGATGGCGGCTGGGCGCTGGCCGGCGAGGTATCGGATACGGATATTACCGGCATGGTCCTGCAGGCACTGGCTCCTTATTATGAGGAAAGCAGGGAAGTCAAAGAAGCCATCGACAGGGCATTGGAAACCGTGTCCCGTATGCAGAACAGCGACGGCTCCTTCAGCGCAAATAACGGAGACGGCGGTGCCTATGCCACCTGCGAATCCATTGCCCAGCTGATCACTGCGCTTTCTGCCCTTGGCATTGACTGCAACCAGGATGAGCGGTTTATAAAGGACGGAAACTCCGCGCTGGATGCGCTGTGCCGTTTCTATGTGGAGGGCGAAGGCTTCCGGCATGTGGCAGACGGCGGTACGGACGGCATGGCCACGGAACAGGCCTATTACGCAATGACTGCCTATTTCCGTATGCTGGAGGGTGAAACAGCGCTCTATGACATGACCGATATCCTTGGCGGAACCCGGAAAAAGCTGAAGAGCGAGAAGGATGAGGAAGAAGCGGCAGAGAATGAAGAGGAGCTTTTGGAGCCGGCCGATGAACGTATGGCCGGGGATGACTCCCTTGCAGCTAACGAGGATGATTTTGCCGTAGCCGCATTTGCGGCAGGCAATGAAGAAAAGGCATCACCGGTTCCGGCAATTCTGGCCGCCGTTCTTCTGGCGGCTGCGGCGTTCCTGCTATTCCTCCTGTACAGAAGAAGAAAGGAAACTGCAGGGGAAGAGGCAGATGGCCAAGGTGATGGGACTGAGAATAGTGCACCTTGAGTAACGGCCTGGATACAGTGGAAGGCATTTGTCTGCGGTCAGATGAAAGACGTCTTTCAGATGCAGGCGTAAGGAACGCCAGGAGGAACGGATGATCTGTCAGAGCATGTCCTGGGGTGCGGACCCCATGGATGGCAGCGGAATGGACAGATCCTGTCTGCTGAAAATGTTGAGCAAGGTATAGAGAGTGCGGAGGCAGCATATGAAAAAAAAGAAAAATACAGCAGCAAACGTGATCATGGTGGTGATCGCTGTGCTGATCATCGCAGCAGTCGTCCTGTTTGCCGGATTTACCAGAGGCTGGTTTGGGAATAGCAGCGATAGTGCATCTCTGGCGGATGTGAGGGGCGTCGTGACGCTAAACCGCAGCAACGTAACCATAGATGTCGCAGAGGATACGCCCCTGCGTGAAGGCGATGTCATCACCTGCGAGGCAGGCGGCAGCGCCTCGGTCACGATCAGCAGCGGCAGTGCGCTGGCCATCGGTGAGGAGGCGGTGCTTACCATAAAGGATCCTTCCTCCCGCAGCTTTGCGGCAAGCCTGGATAACGGTGAGCTGTTTGCCTTTGTAGCGGAAGGGGCCGATCCGGTCACCCTGTCCTTTGAACTGGGGGAGACGGTGGTGGAAAATGCCGCCATATCACTCTCAGCCAGAAAGGGTGCCCAGACCATGAACATCTACTCCGGCACGGCAGACGGTGTATCCGAGGGAAATACCGTAAGCTGGGTCGGAGATGAGCGGACCGAGAGCCCGCTGGAGGCTTCTTCCCTCAATGCATTCTCCATCGCCCAGCTGCGGGCGGCTAATGAGGTTTGGCATACCTGCCTTTCGAATGACGAGCTGGATGCGGTCGTGGCACAGCGTGAGGCGGAGAAGGAAGAGCAGAGCCAGGCTGTCATGTCCGAGGAACTGCAGGATCTGGAGCTGGAGAACAGCTGCACGGTCACGATCCAGTGCGACACGATCCTGAATAATATGGATATCCTGGATCCGGCCAAGGCCGAGTATGTGCCGGCCGACGGCTACCTGCTGAACGCAGTCTCCGTCCCATTCGCCGACGGCGAGACCGCCTTTGACGCCCTGGTTCGTGCCTGCGATGCCTACGATATCCAGATCGAGTACAGCTGGACTCCGCTGTACGATTCCTATTACGTCGAAGGCCTGGGACAGCTGTACGAGTTTGACTGCGGATCGGAATCCGGCTGGATGTTCAAGGTCAACGGCTGGTTCCCGAACTATGGCTGCTCCTCCTACCATCTGGAGGACGGCGACTCTGTCGTGTTCGTCTATTCCTGCAAGGGATTGGGCGAGGATGTCGGCGGTTCAAACGATATGGGTTCGGCGGCAAAAGGCTGACCACATAGCGTGCTTATAAAAAAATGTTGCTTTGGTTTATTGCTCCTCCATGCAGAGAGAGCTTTAAGGAAATGACAAGATGAAAGATACGTTTTCAACGTTTCATCCGCTGATCACCTTTGCCTTCTATATATTTGCGGTGGCTTTTGCCATGCTCTTTTTTCACCCGGCCTACCTGGTGGCGGCAGTCACCTGTTCGGCAGCCTATCTGCTGACGGTAAAGGGGCGGCGGGCACTGCCGCTGATGGCCGGACTGGCGGTGCTGTTCTGCGTACTGATGCTGGTAAATCCACTGATCAATCCGCTTGGGGATACGGTGCTGTTTACCTATCTTGGCGGCAGGCACTTTACCCTGGAGGCGGTTCGATACGGCGCAGTCGTTGCATCGATGTTGTGTACCGTCGTAATGCTGTTTGACTCGTATAACGAGACCATGACCAGCGACAAGTTCATCTATCTGTTTGGGCGGTTTGCCCCTTCGGTCACCCTGCTGCTGACCATGATCCTTCGGTTGGTGCCGAGTTACACAAACCGGGCGAAGCAGATCGAGAGTACGCGGATGAGTATCGGCAAGGGGATCCGGGGTGAGAAAAAGGATATGGTAAAAAATGGGGCGGCAGTCCTGTCGGCTCTGATGACCTGGGCCCTGGAGAACGGGGTCGTGACCTCAGATTCCATGCAGAGCAGAGGCTATGGCACCGGAAGACGGACCTCCTATTCCACCTACCGGTTCTTTACCAGGGACAAGGTCCTGGCAGCCTGCATGCTTGTGCTGGCGGGTGCAGTCATCGGCTGTTCGGCAGCCGGCGGCACACGGGTCAATTATATTCCAAACTATGATCCGACACCCATCACCGACCCCAGATGTCTGGCAGGCCTGATCATCTATCTGGTATTGCTGTTGATTCCTACAGTCATAAACGTTGCGGAGGCGTTGCGATGGCACATTTTGAGATCAAAGATCTGAGTTTTTCCTATCCCACAGCCAAGGACAGGCTGGCCCTCGATCACATCAATCTGGTGATCGAGAGAGGTGAGTATGTGGCGCTGTGCGGCAGATCCGGAAGCGGAAAAAGCACGCTTCTGCGGCACCTGAAAACTGTCCTGACGCCCCATGGCGAGCGGACCGGAGAGATCCTGTTTAACGGGAAGCCGCTCTCGGAAGCGGACAACCGGGAACAGTCCTCAAAGATCGGGTATGTCATGCAGAACCCGGACAGCCAGATCGTTACCGACAAGGTATGGCATGAGCTGGCCTTCGGTCTGGAGAGCATGGGCTATGACCAGGCGACCATACGCCTCAGGGTAGCAGAGATGGCGAGCTATTTCGGTATCCAGGGCTGGTTCCACAAAAATGTATCCGATCTTTCCGGCGGTCAGAAGCAGCTGCTGAATCTGGCATCGATCATGGCCATGCAGCCCGAGGTGCTGATCCTGGATGAGCCCACCAGCCAGCTGGATCCCATCGCGGCTGCAGATTTCCTGAATACGGTCCGCAAGATCAACCGGGAGCTGCGGACGACTGTCATCATCACCGAGCACCGGCTGGAGGATATCCTGTATTCAGCCGACAAGGTGGTCGTGATGGAGCACGGCGCGGTAACCGCCTGCGGCACAGCAAGGGAGATCGGCGACCGGCTGCAGGAGACAGGCAGTGAGATGTTTGCTGCCATGCCGACACCGATGCGCGTATACTACGCCACCGGGATCCCCGGCAGCGGGAAATGTCCCCTGACTGTGCGGGAGGGCGGCCACTGGCTCTCGGAGATCTTCCAGGACAAAACGCCGGCAGTCACCCGCATAGAGGAGCATGAGCACAGAGAGCTTTTGCCCCAGAACATCGAGGAGGCAGACTGTGCGGTCGTTGTAAAGGAGGCCTGGTTCCGGTACACCCGGGACGGACTGGACATCCTGCGGGGTGTTGACATGCTGGTCCCCAAAGGGAGCTTTTACTCCATCGTGGGCGGCAACGGCACAGGCAAATCCACGACCCTGAAGGCCATCTGCAACATTTGCAAAATCTATCGCGGCAAGATCACGGTACTTGGAAAACCGCTGAAGAAATATGCATCAGGAGAGCTGTTTGATCACACTCTGGCCATGCTGCCCCAGGATCCCCAGAGCCTCTTCGTAAAGAAGAGTGTAAGGGAGGAGCTGGAGGAGATGGGAGCGGACAAGGAGACGATCGAAAAGACAGCGGCGCTCTGTGAAATCAGTGAGCTGCTGGATGCCCATCCCTATGATCTGTCCGGCGGAGAGCAGCAGAGAGCCGCCCTGGCAAAGGTGCTGCTGACCGGGCCGAAGGTTCTGCTTCTGGATGAGCCCACCAAGGGCATCGACGCCTTCTTTAAGGTGAAATTTGCCGGGATCCTCAAGGAGCTCCAGAAGACAGGCGTGACCATCATCATGGTCTCACATGATGTGGAATTCTGTGCAAGCTATTCCGATGTCGTAAGCATGATGTTTGACGGCGGGATCGTGACGACGAACACGCCGAACCAGTTCTTCTCCAGGAACAGCTTCTACACGACGGCGGCAAACCGCATGAGCCGGCATCTGTTCGAAAATGCGGTCAACACGGAGGATGTGATCAAGCTCTGCAGGGAGAATCTGAAGTCATGACAAAGCTGAATAGAAAAACAAAGCTGACCATGCTGTTTGTGATCCTGACGATCCCGCTTCTGATGCTGGCGGGGGCAAAGCTGGGAAACCGGTACTATTACCTGATCAGTATCGTGATCATGGCCCTGTCCATGATTCCCTTCTTCGTCAGCTTCGAGTCCAGAAAGCCCCAGGCCAGGGAACTGGTGGTGCTGGCGGTCATGACGGCCATCGCCGTCATCTCCCGGTCGGTATTCATTGCCCTGCCTGCATTTAAGCCAATGACAGCCATCATCATGATCACAGCCATGGCCTTCGGCGCCCAGGCCGGATTTATGACCGGATGCATGAGTGCCTTCGTCAGTAACTTTGTGTTCGGTCAGGGTCCATGGACCCCGTGGCAGATGTTTGCCTATGGACTTGCCGGCTTTATCACCGGGCTTCTGGGTGAGACCGGGGTTTTGAAAAAAGAGAAAAAATGGCCCGTCGTGATCTACGGCGGCCTGCTGGTCCTGCTGGTGGTCGGTCCGTTCCTGGACATCTGTACGCTGTTTTTGACAGCGGCTATGCCTACCAGCACCTCCGCCAGCGCCGTGCTGCTTTCCGGCCTGCCTTATAATGCCGTACATGCCACGGCGACAGTGGTGGTCCTTGCCCTGCTCTATGGCCCGATCATGGAGAAGCTGGACCGCATTAAAGTGAAATACGGCATGATGGAGGACATCCAGTGAGATTTGACAGCTATCATCCGGCGATAAACCTGATCTATTTTATTGTCACGATCGGCTGCACCATCTGGTTCCGTCATCCTGTCTATGCGCTGATCTCCTATGTCTGCGCATTCCTGTATTCGGTAAAGATCAGCGGCCTGAAGGCGCTGATCTTCAACATCGTTCTGGTGCCGCTGGCGGGAGCCTATGCGCTCTGGTATGCCTTCTACAATCACTTTGGCATAACTGCTCTCCGGCAGAACTTTATCGGGAACCAGATCACGCTGGAGGCGCTCGCCTATGGAGCCGTGCAGGGCATCGTGATCGCGGCATGCCTTATGTGGATCGGCTGCCTGTTTGTCCTGTTTACCACAGATAAGATCGTTTATCTGCTTGGACGGGTATCCCCGACCCTGTCCCTGTTTGTCTCCATCCTCCTGCGGATGATCCCCAGGGTAAGGCAGTATGGCAGACGCATCAATATCGCCCAGCGGGGAATCGGAAGAGGAACGGGCGATGGAAACATACTTCGAAGGCTGATCAACACGATCCGCCTGCTCTCCATCCTGATCACATGGTTTCTGGAGAGCCTGGTGGAGAGCGCAGCCTCGATGAAAAGCAGAGGATATGGGCTGAAGGGAAGAACAGCCTTCTCCATCTACCGGTTTGACAACAGAGACCGGTCGCTGGTGATCGCTTTCTTTACCTGCATTGCCTTTATTCTGGGAGCTGTACTTCTGGATCAGACCCAGATCAGATATGCGCCGCGGATCATCATGCATCCGGTAACGCTTCTGTCTGTGGTGTTTTACATCGCCTATGCAGTATTTCTGCTGCTGCCGCTGATCCTCCAGACAGCAGGAGAGATACACTTTGCAAGACTGATCGAAAGGGGGGAAGCGGCAGCATAGAAACGACACACAGCAAGAAACCAGTTGGTATGGGAGAGGAGCAGCATCTGCCGGCAAAGATAGCTGGAAGAGGCAGCCCTGGTATCCCGCAGTTATTTCAAGATGACGAGGTAACAGACACATGAGAAAAAAACTGTTAACGATGATCCTGGTCGCAACGATGACCCTCGGCCTGATGCCGTCGGCAGCCTTTGCGGCTGAGGATGTTTCAACCCCTTCAGAGGATGAACTACTTGTTTTAGATTCCAGTGAGAGTGGAGACCCTGGGCAGGAGCCCACAGAGGAAACAGAGCCGGCTGATCCGATTTCTGTTAATATGACCATTTACAATGAGGGCGCACCGGTACTTATGCAACAGAACATCGAGGTAGAAGATGCGGACAGCGATGGAAGCATTACCTACGATGAAGCCCTTCAGGCGGCTCACTCTCTGTATTGCCCGGATGGATTTGAAATTAGTGACGGAGGCTGGGTCACTAAACTGTGGAATGTGGAAAACAGTGGATATCTCTTCCGTCAGAATGATATCATGTTTTCCTCTCTGGTAAATGAAACAGAAATCGCAGATGGAGATGAACTGATTGCTGCAGTGATGCAGGATACCACCTACTGGTCAGATCATTATGTTTATTTTACAGATAAGAATGTATCTGTAGCTGCCGGTGAAACAATTAGTCTGACA